>Ga0265295_1002305_pt1 | contig 30771 bp, 19 predicted proteins | sample Munlansysbiofilm_FD_192503 | JGI IMG/M metagenome (GOLD analysis project Ga0265295, IMG submission 192503) | Leachate microbial communities from a municipal landfill in Southern Ontario, Canada - Methane capture system biofilm | ecosystem: Engineered > Solid waste > Landfill > Unclassified ... | reverse complement strand
CAAGATCTAACCCTTCCGGAACCTCAATTTCGACTCTAATTTGTTGTGTTGCTGTTGAACTAAAATCCCACATTTTCGCAAAATCATATTTTTCATTATCAAAAATAGTATTGTTTTGGGTGTCGTATAATTTGAATTTTAGTTTTCCCAGATGTTCTTCCGAACAAATTAACATTCTATAATCCTGATTTGCATAAAATGTAAGGACCAACTCCGCAACATCGCCTTCGTTTAATAATGCTGCGTTCATTTGCCCATTAAAAATATATGGTGAAAGTTGTGGGATACAATTCTTTTTGGTAAAGTTCTTGCATTGTCCAAACGCAGAACCACTGAGTAACATACCTGATGCTAAGAGTCCTATAATTAATATTATTTGCTTCATACCTCGCTAGCTTATGATGTTTTAGTGTTTTATTTCCCTGATATTTAACTTTACAATATTAGCATTTATTCGCCAACTATCCAAATACATCTATTCTTTTATGATAATTGAACGAACTTTTGCAAACTTTTCTTTAATCTCAATAAACGTTTCATTATCCATGATGTATTGGGTGTTCGATTCCAAAACGGTGCGTTTCATGGTTGTATCGACACTGACGACGTTTTCGCTTTCCTTTACAACAACCTGTTGAAACAGTTCGCCAATTGCCGTTAGATGCTCTAGAATTGTAGTTCTAAATTCGTTTTCGGATGCATATGGTTCTAGCAAACGCACCATATTTATTGCGGAGTGTTTTTGACCTGCCAAGGCTGAAATCAATCCTGGTTTATATTGATCTTCTGTAATTAAATGCGTTGCAATATACATCCCTTCGAGCCAACTTCCCACCAAAATCATCACCGCTGAACCTTCGCGTTTGCTCTCCCTCAAATATACATCTGCATTTGTAAAAAGCTCTATTACAACGGATATTAAAGAATCCTTGTTTGAGAGGTTTTTCTCTAAACGTTCCACAGCAGTGTTACTTTGATCTTGAGGAATTTGTAACGATTGGGTTAAATATCGAATGGAACTTAGGTATTTTATGGATTCTTGAACTTGATCAAAAACACGACAATAACTCAAATCTGCTCCATAAACACCTAAATTTAGAGCTTGATAATCCTGAGTAAGAAACTCCTTTTCTCTGCCATACGAACTCAAAAGATCCTTATTATACCCCACATTTGACTTTTGGATCAACTGCGCCATTTCTAAAGGAGATGGGACATTGTAAAAAATCTGCTTTATCAATTCTGAACGTCTCTCCACTACTGGTTGTTGTGTATCCCCTGAAGTTTCAATATTAGGACTTTGTGTGCCTTGACAACCACTTAAAACAGAAGTAACTACCAATAAACATAAGATCCGGATCAATACATTTCTATTTTCCATGTGCTTCTCTTTTTTACTTTCCGACTTCAACTAGATCAAAAATAAACCTTGCTTACCTTATACAAAATTTAATAAATAACTCACTTACAACAATGAATTTCTTTATAGTTTATTAAACTTTGCGCTAAGTTATGAAAAATAGATTTAATTATAACCTTCAACTGTGTTAATCGCATTTTTTTTTCATTCGCTGTTTACCCTATTAGCCATTCTTTATGGTATCGATTTCCTCATTGCGAAGAGCGACCTAAAAATCACCAAATCCCCAAATAAACGCTACTCTTGCGTATGCCATATTTCCTTTAAACTCTGAATGTTCAGTCTTCGTTAACCATCGACAACCGGCATCAAACTTTACACTTAAATAACTTTTCATTGGATAGCCATATCCATAATAGGGTGCTGCCTCGAATTCAAAGATCTTTACCTCGGTGTGTATTCCTGCTCCTAAGGCTGCACAATTAAAAATATCAATCTCCATTTTTGAATCCTCCGCATTAAACCTTTTGCTTTGCATATCACTACTGAAGAGCGATGCATATGGAGCAAAATAGAAACGATTTGAACGAACCAAAAAATACAAAATTACAAACCCCTAAAATCCACCCAAAACCCAATATTTAAACAGCAATTCCCGATTTATAGCCTAGTAGAGGCACGATGCTTCGTGTCTCTTTAATGTTTCACGATGCTTCGTGTCTCTTTAATGTTTCACGATGCTTCGTGTCTCTTTAATGTTTCACGATGCTTCGTGTCTCTTTAATGTTTCACGATGCTTCGTGTCTCTTTTGGCATGTATCGTGGTTCTATTGCATCTTAGTTCACATGACAACCATAGGTTACACCTTTGCCTATTGGTATTCAACCCCGTTGGGATTGGAAAAAGAGCAGAAATCGCTATCTTTGTCCCCTTCGAACTGTTAATTATAAAAATAATGTCAAAAATAAATGAACGTCCTTTAATTTTCGTCTCCAACGACGACGGTTTTTATGCCGGTGGAATCAGTGCACTCATTGAAGTGGTTTCAAAATATGGCGATGTAATAGCAGTAGCTCCCGAGAGTGCTGAGTCAGGAATGTCGCACGCCATAACCATCAAAAAGCCCCTACGACTACAAAAAGTATATTCAAAACCCGGCGTTACCATGTATAAATGCAGTGGCACTCCGGTTGATTGTGTGAAACTGGGTCTAAATCAAGTGGTTCCGCGCAAACCCGACATTATGGTCAGTGGAATAAATCATGGCAGCAATGCGTCCATTAGCGTTATTTATAGCGGAACCATGGGCGCAGCCATTGAGGCATGTTTGAATGGAATGCCCTCCATTGGGTTTTCGCTGCTAAACCACGCTGCGGATGCGGATTTTGAAGCATCAAAACACTATGTTGACAAAATATTCCAAAGCATATTAAAAAATGGATTGTCCGAATATACGAGTCTGAACGTAAATATTCCAAACATTCCGTTGAACAAAATTAAAGGAGTGAAAGTCTGCCGACAAACCCATGGAATTTGGAAAGAGGAATTTGAAAAGCGGGTCGATCCACAAGGAGGCGAATACTATTGGCTTAAAGGGAACTTTAAAAATTTCGAGGACGGAAACCAAGAGACCGACGAGTGGGTTTTATCAAATAATTATGTCGCTATTGTACCAATCCATGCCGATTTCACATCATACCAAGCCATTGAGAGACTAAAATCAATTTGCGATGAGGAATAAACCACTGAAATTCAATCGATTCTATCACGGATTCTTTGGGGGATTGATCATCACAAGCGTTGTATTTGCCCTATTCGCCATTTTCAATTGGAGTCGATTCGAAACTTGGAATAAATTTGTAATCTATCTGAGCTATGGGCAAATGATCTCATCGCTCATAAGTTTATGTGCCGTCCCAAACTTAATACTCTTTTTCTATTTCATGAAAACTGACCGATATTATGCAGGGAAAGGACTGATAGCCATTACTATGCTAACGGCAATAGTGGTTTTTATTTTGCGTGCATATCGATTAGGTTAACCATCCGTTAAATAAAATCCAAAATCTTCGCTAAAGTTAGGACAACGAGCAAAATCAAGAGGAGAGACAACCATGAAGTATTATGTTATTGCAGGTGAAGCATCAGGCGATTTACATGCAGCAAATTTAATTCGATCTCTTAAAATGTACGATCCCGACGCCACCATCAGAGGCTGGGGTGGTGATATGATGAAATCGGAAGGAGCAGAAATTGTTGCCAATTACAAAAACATGGCTTACATGGGATATGCTGCCGTAATTAAAAACCTGCGTCGCATTCTTCAGCTTATGGAGGAGTGCAAAAAAGATATCGTGGCATGGAATCCCGATGTTGTAATTCTGGTTGATTATCCGGGGTTTAATCTCAAAATTGCCAAATTTACCCATTCCAAAGGGTTTAAAACCTATTACTACATTGCCCCAAAAATATGGGCGTGGAAAGGACACCGTATTAAAGCCATTAAAAAATACATTGATAATGTATATTCCATTCTACCCTTTGAAATCGATTTCTACAAAAAACACAACTACTCCATTAATTACGTTGGCAATCCACTGCTCGACAGCTTAACTAGAACTCTGAATAGAAATCAAACAGCCAGCGAATTTATAGACCAATACAAACTATCAGGGAAACCCATTATCGCCCTACTTCCCGGTAGTAGGAAACAAGAAATAAAAGCGCTGCTACCAACCATGGCGAGCATTGCCAACAAATTCCCCAATCATGAATTTGTAATATCGGGAGCCCCTGGAATCGACACCAGTTTTTACGATCAAATATCTAATTTACAAAGCTTTAAGATAATATTTGCCGACACTTATCAACTGTTATTGCATGCCGAAGCAGCTCTAGTTGCTAGCGGTACAGCAACATTAGAAGCCGCCCTAATTGGAACCCCCCAAGTGGTTTGTTATAAATTAGGTGGCGGACGATTGGCGCATTTTGTAGGAAAAATAATATTCCGAAAAATAAAATATGTATCGTTAGTAAACCTAATTCTAGGAAAATTAAGTGTTACAGAACTCCTTCAACACCACTTTAATAAAAAAGAACTCACCACAGAACTTCAATACATTATAAAGGGAGGAAAAACCCGAACAACAATGTTAAATGATTACAGCACACTACAACAAACAATAGGCAAGCCGGGAGCTTCGGAACGGGCCGCACAAAATATTATAGAAACACTACAAGTAAACCGCTAAAAAATGTTTATTTTCACCCCCTTATTAAAGAAAACAAAATCGTAAAACTAAAGGACGACTAACATCCTATGAGATTCCAAATTACACTGCCACTAAACAACTTTCAGAAACAGACATTACGGCTATTTATATTAACCATACTACTGGTTGTAAACAACGCTTCGTATAGTCAGAATATAAAAATTGGACTTTACCGCAACTTTGAACTACGCACCTTGATTTTCAAAGTTCAGGAAGGATCATATACGATAACCAATCAAGATTCATTAAACGTTGAAATGAATGCCTCGGACGTTTTATTTGTAACCGCACTGGGACAAAAATTAAGCCTTTGGAATTCAGCACAACATTTAGGAATTCACGAATCAATAAAGATAACAACAAAGAACTCACAGAATAAAATGAGCATTGAACCGGCCTATCCGGTATTGCCGACACAGAAATATTACGGAAATTTCGAGATCACGATTGATACCGCCAACCGAATGACCGCCACAAACACCGTCCCACTTAAAGAATACCTGGCCGGAGTTATTGAAGCAGAGTCTGGAACTCGTGCCCTTCCGGAATATTACAAAGCACAAGCGATTATTTGCCGAACCTATGTTCTCAATCACCTCGATAGACACAAGCAAGAAAATTTTCAAATTTGCGACGAAGTCCACTGTCAAGTTTATAAAGGCTTTGGAATAGAACACGGACCCATTCTAAAAGCTGTGGAAGAGACAAAGGGACAAGCCATCATTGACAATCAAGGGATGCTCATAACTGCGGCTTTTCATGCCAACAGCGGAGGCGAAACCGCCAATAGCGAAGATGTTTGGTCAACAACCATGTCGTATCTTAGAGGCAAGAGCGATCCCTATTTCGAAAAACACCGACATAGTCATTGGACCGTTACCATATCGCTCGATGAATGGACCGAATTTTTACAGAAAATGAACCTCGACACAACCAATAAGACAAAAATTAAATTTATTCAGAAAAAACGCACAAAATTCTACTTGCTCAACGACCAGCCCATACTCCTTTCGGATATTCGATCCCATTTTAAATTAAAATCCACCCTGTTTTCCATTGAAAAGTCAGAAAACAAAATTATCTTTAACGGTCGCGGATATGGACATGGAGTAGGACTTTCGCAAGAGAGTGCCATGGAGATGGCAAGAAGAGGAAAATCGTATCAAGAGATTATTAATTTCTTTTACACCGACATTAAAATAATTGACATATACCAAACAACCTATTTACAAGCCCTCTTTCCTGAGGAAGAGCCCCAATAGTTAAGAATCTAGAACACACATAACCATGTTAAAAGTCAAATTTTTTCACCTGCCAAAACCAAAAAGATTCAAATACACCCCTCGCTATTTCGATCCAAAAAAAGAGGAGCGTGACCGTTTAAAAGCTGAAAATAAACTATCGAATTCTCAAGCCACAAGCCAACAAAGCATCCAAGGCGCATTTACCCAACGGTTAGCAGCGCGACGCAAAACCAGAAAATCGTCCAATATTCGATTACTAATCCTGATTGCCATTTTTGCTATAATAGGGTGGTGGCTTTTCACCTAAACATAACAATTATTATGAAATCGTATCGTAAAGAGTTGTGGTTTAACACCAATACACGTCGAAGTTTTCAAAACATAACCAACATCATTAAACAATGTTTAGAAGAGAGTGAGATCCAAGAAGGATTTTTACTCTGTAATACCATGCATATCACAAGTAGCATCTTTATCAACGATGATGAAATAGGACTACACAGCGATTTCGAAAAATGGCTTGAGCATTTAGCCCCTGAAAAACCTCATAGTCAATATCAACACAATAGCTATGAAGACAATGCCGATGCCCATCTAAAAAGAACAATTATGGGTAGAGAAGTTGTTGTAGCCATTACAAATGGAGCACTCGATTTTGGTCCTTGGGAGCAGATATTTTATGGCGAATTTGATGGTAAAAGAAAGAAAAGAGTTTTAGTGAAGATTATTGGAGAATAAAAATCCAATCCGCTTCCAAATATTAAAATATCCGTGAAAACCCAGCCTGAAAACAGAGTTTCATCAATTTTTACTATCGATTTAGGCATGGATTTTTTTAAACCGCCGAAAAATAATATATTTGATACTTAATTTTAGACAATTAACATATAGATATCGTTACTGTAATCCTCATCAGCAGCACCTTCTAGTCATACAATCAAGACATTACGGCTGCCGTTGGGAATTACACGAACAAAATAGATTAATAATATGGCAAGGAAAAACCGTTTAACACGCAGGTTTACAATCGGGGGAGTTATTTTTGGTCTCGTAATCACGTTCTTTATCACACAAAGCACGCTTGACATACAGAACCTCCCATTAACCTATAAAAACCTAAAAATCCTTCACAATTACCCCATTTTCTACATAATCGACCTCCTTCCTATTATTTTAGGACTGTTTGCACGATTTTGCGGACGTTTTTTTGAAGGTAAAATTGAAGTCTTAACCGAACAAATACAAACCTTCAATCAACGTAATGCCAATTTACAAGCCTTCTCCGAAGAGATTTTAAAGGGCAACACAGATGCCGCATTCGACATCACCACGTTAACGGACAACCTAGGCAAAACCTTAATTGAGCTTCGCGACGAAATCAAAAATGACAAACTGTCCGAAGAGATTCGTAAAAAAGAGGACTTTGAACGCAATTGGGTGGCCGAAGGACTTGCTCGATTTGGAGAAATTATGCGTCGCAATAACGACAACATAGAGGCACTCTCCTTCGAAATTATTAGCAATATATGCAAATATGTTGGATCCGTTCAAGGGGGATTTTACATTCTTGAAAACGATGATCGTCATGATGTTCATTTCGAACTTACCGCTCATTTTGCATATGACCGACAAAAATACAACAACAAACGAATCGAATGGAACGAAGGCCTTATTGGCCGATCAGCCTTTGAGAAACGGACCATTGTCCTTGACGAAATTCCAGAAGATTATGTTGAAATAACCAGTGGTCTGGGCGAAACAAATCCAAGATACATCCTAATAACTCCCCTCAAAACAAACGAAGAAGTACACGGAGTAATCGAAATTGCCGGTTTTGAACCGTATCTAAAACACCACGTTGACTTCATAGAAAAAATTGCCGAAAACATTGGATCAACCATTGGCAACGTGAAAATCAACATACGTACTGCTAAATTACTGGCCGAAAGTCAGGAACAAGCAGAACGTCTTGCTCAACAAGAGGAGGAGATGCGGCAAAATATGGAAGAGCTCCAAGCAACCCAAGAGGAAGCCGCAAAACAAGGGGAGCATTTCGTAAGCTTTACTAATTCAGTAAACCACACCCTTATTAGAGCCGAGTACGATATTAACGGAATATTGATCTATGCAAATACAAAATTCCTAAAAAAACTGGATTACACAACCAATTCAGAGGTCGAAGGGCATCATATCAGTATGTTCTTAAGCGAAAAAGACCGTGAATGGTTTAATGAAATCTGGACAAAACTTGCCCGTGGAGGACGCCACTTTGAAGGGTACATGAAGCACATCACTAAAAAAGGGAAAGATCTTTGGACTATGGCAACCTATACTCCGGTTAGAAATGCACATGGAGAAGTTGAAAAAGTTCTATTCCTAGCCATTGACACCACAGAGCAGAAAGAGAAAAGCCTTGAATACGAAGGCCAAATAAAAGCCCTCAACATGTCGAACATGAAAATCGACTTCATGGTGAGTGGCAAACTCGTTGATTGCAACGAACGGTTTCAATCAAGTTTAGGGTTTACACTCTCCGAAATGAAACAAAAGAGTGTTTTCGAGTTTTTTAACGAAGACGACCAAGCAAATATTGAAGAAATATGGAATAACGTAATCAATGGTATTCCATATGAAGGTCAAATTCGAGTTTTCTCCAAGTTAGGTCAGGAAATATGGTTGCAAGCAACCTTTGTTGCCAAAAACGATATGTACGGTGAAATTGATCGGATAATTGCAATCGCAAATAACATTACCGATCAAAAAGAACTTGAAATTCAAATACAGAAACAGAATAAAAAGCTATTGGCTCAAGAAGAAAAACTAAAAAACTCGGAAATTGAATTGAGTAAAAAGCTTGAAAAAGCCAAAAAAGAACTCCGACAGCATTTTATTGAAATTGAAAAGGTTAAAGTAAGAAACGAACTCACCCTTGAAGGAGCACTGGATGCAATAATGACATTCAATCAAAAAGGGATTGTAGAATTCTTCAACAACTCAGCCGAAACCCTCTGGGATGTCAATAAAAAGATGATTATTGGCCGAAATGTCCGAGGGCTCTTTAACGAAAGTGTAATGAAAGATAACGACTTTGTGAATCGACTTGTGGATCCAGAAAAAGAAAAACTAATTGGCGTTCGTACCGAAATTACAATTACTACAAAATCGGGAGAAAACAAATCAGTGCTTTGTCTGCTCAGCGATGCCGTTGTAGATGATGAACATTCATATACCGCATTCATTCAAAATATTGAATTAGAACTATTTTAATCCCATTAAATTGGCATTAACAGCGTTATAATTGAAAACGCGAGAGGGTTTGAGAATCGATGTATTTTCAAACCCTCCCTAAATACAAAAATTAAGATACTAATTATTTTTTTTCATCGTTTTTAGACTACACCTTTTTCACGTTAACAAATGAGATTACACCCAATTTTATTTATTATACTTGCAGGTTTGATTGCACTAATCGGTTGCAAAGATGAACGGTTTTTAGAAAGTGAAACCTTCCCTCTTACGTTTTCGAAGGACACTGTACTTTTCGATACCGTTTTCACAACCATAGGGACTACGACAAAGCGATTTACAGTACACAACAAAAACAACTCTAAGGTTTTAATTCGAAACATTTCCCTTGCCAAAGGAAGCTCATCCAACTTCTCCATCAACGTTGATGGCGTGCCGGGAATAGAATTTAGTAATATCGAAATCGATAAAAACGACTCCATGTATGTTTTTGTGGAAGCCAACATTGACCCTAATCGCGACGAAATGGTTGAAACCGACTCCATCGTATTCAACACCAGAAATGCGTCCAACGATGTGAAGTTAATCGCCTTTGGTCAAGATATAAACCTGATCTCAGCAAAAACAATTGAAACCGAAACATGGACAAGCGAAAAACCCTATCTGGTTTACGATTATGTTCATATTACCGAAGGAAATACACTAACCATCGAAGCAGGAACCAACATCTATTTTCACTACGCGTCGAGTATGTTGATTGACGGCACACTTGACGTACAAGGCTCACTTAATCAACCCATTACGTTCCAAACAGACCGATTAGAACCTTTTTATTCCGACAAATCAGGACAATGGGGAGCATGGATTGAACAAGAAAATGGCTCCGTATACCTTTTAGGAGGACTTCACTTTACACAAAAGAGTAAAAACAATCGGATTAACTACGCCATAATTAAAAACGCAATCAAAGGCATTCAACTCGACTCCGTTCAAGGAGGACAATCGCCCGGACTAACCATCACCAATACCATTATTAAACATATGAACGTTGCCGGAATCATCGCACAAACGTCATCCATAGAGAGCCATAATCTGGTGATTAACGATTGTGGAATGTATGGTCTAGCCCTGCTCCTTGGAGGCGACTACCAATTTAATCACGCCACAATAGCGTGTTATACACCCTATACTTCGCGGACAACTCCTGCGGTTATTATCAACAACTACTATGCATACAACAATATAATTTATGCCTATAATTTAACGAAATGTTTGTTTACCAACTCGATTATCCACGGCAAATACGGCAACGCACAATCGGAAGTAGGCATTGATTTGACCACCGAAACGACAACCAATTATAAATTTGACCACTGCATTTTACAAATCGATGCAGCAACAGACACAACAAACAGGCAACACTACAATCGAATTACCATCGCTAAAGATGGAGTAGGATACAGAGACATTGGATTATATGATTTTGCAATCGACTCCCAATCAGTGGCTCGAAACATTGGATTGCTAGAATACGGCGCACGATTCCCAATGGACATAAACGGCAATGACCGAACCATAGATCAAAACCCCGATTTAGGAGCATTTGAATATAAAAAGAAAGAAGAGGAAAATAAATGAACCGGAAAATAACCTTTTTAACAATCATTCTTATTGTAGGACAACTGATTACAAACGCGCAGGCGTATGACAATACATTCAGAATTATGTTCTACAATGTTGAAAATCTTTTCGATACCGAAGATGATCCAAATACAAGAGACGAAGAATTCACCCCAAAAGGGATGCGTGCATGGACTGACTACAAACTCAAGAAAAAAATCTCCAATATATACAAAGTAATTGCCGCTGTGGGAGAAGGGAGCACCCTTGATATGGTTGGATTTTGCGAAATAGAAAACCGAGCGGTTCTTGAAATGATTACAGACAACACACCACTTAAACATCACGGTTACGAAATCATTCATAAAGACTCAAAGGATCGACGAGGAATCGACGTGGGACTTATATACCGAAAAGATAGATATTGGCCAATAGAGGAGAAATTTATCACCACAAGTTTTAGAAACGACCCCAGCAAAGTTTCAAGAGATATTTTATATTCGAAAGGGATTTTGCCAAACAAAGACACCCTTCATATATTTGTTAACCACTGGCCATCAAAATATGGTGGAGCCATGGCAACCAGAACCATGCGCGAAGATGTGGCACTCACACTCCGTGCATTTACTGATAGTATTTTCGCATCCAATCCAAATGCAAACATCGTCATTTCAGGAGACCTAAATACAGGGCCTTTAGATGAACCCGTTAAAGAGACATTAGGAGCCGTCGTTTTCCCAGACACAGCCAACTCCAACCTTATTAACCTTACTACGGCCATATACCCATCAAAATACCCTGGAACAATCAAATTCCAAGGAGTATGGGAGTGCATCGACATTTGGATTCTATCAAAAGCGATGTTAAATGATCCCAATAGCCTAACCCAATGCTCCCCGGAACAGGCCTTTATTGGAGAATTCGATTTCTTATTAGAAGAGGATAAAACCTATTTAGGATTAATTCCATTTCGCACCTATATTGGAATGTCATTCAACGATGGTTATAGCGATCACTTGCCAACCTATATACATTTAACCCTGTATGACAAACCATAGTTGGATCAACAAATAGATTTAAGGTAAAAAAAGCGCCACTTTCCTCTATCCATCAATATGAAATAGTGCGGAAATTTTCAAATATCTTTTCTAAAATCTTTGGATTCTTTAAAATAAGAATTATATTTGCATCCGCTAAGCGGGAATAGCTCAGTTGGTAGAGCACGACCTTGCCAAGGTCGGGGTCGCGAGTTCGAGTCTCGTTTCCCGCTCACATGAAGAAAGTTGCCCTGGTGGTGGAATTGGTAGACACGCAGGACTTAAAATCCTGTGAGCCAAAAGCTCGTACCGGTTCAATTCCGGTCCGGGGCACAAGGAGTCTTGAGAAATCAAGGCTCTTTTTTTTGTGCCTACATAAACCCAGACTACACGTAAATAGATCACTTTAACCCATCTTACAACGAATACAACTAAAACATTTCGTTAAAATACACGGTGTTTCAATTACGAAAAAATCGTATCCATTTGATTTATACAACATACGATTTCCAAGTTTCATTTGTAACACGCAAGTGGGGGTATTAGTTATCAATGAATTACACACATATTCTAGAGAATGCATATTAAAGTATACATATCAAGAAACGGGAATTTATTCTTAACCAAGAAAGTTGGGTTAAACTTTCAGAACATGAGAGAACTTGAGAATTAAAAGGCAAGTAATCCTATTTTCAGGATAGGAACAACCTACTAAGAAGGATTTTGTGTTACAAACGTGTTATAATGGCTAAAATAAAAAAAGGGTTACATCTCTGTAACCCTTATACTCCTTGCTCCCTCTCTTGGACTTGAACCAAGGACCCCCTGATTAACAGTCAGGTGCTCTAACCAACTGAGCTAAGAAGGAATTTCTAAAAGCGTTGCAAATATAAGGGCTCTTTTTGGTTTTGCAAAACTTTTGAAGGGAAAAATATCAAAAAAAATGGAATTAATTCTCATGAATAAAACAACCTACTGAATGTCAAGAAGTCCCGAAAACAGAAACCTTGACGATATATTGAACAAAAAATCAAATTCCGTAATCAATGCGTGGGGAAAAGTATAATAGAGATTGATAATTGCTTTGAGTTCCCCAATTTTTTCTCTATTTTTGGTCGATAGTGTACTATTGAAAAGAAACAACACCTTAAATATGAACTAAATTCCCAAATCGATGAGAAAATTATTTTGGTTAATTATTCCATTAACGATGACAATGAGCAGTTGTAATGAGAAGAAAGTGGACACAAATCCATTTTTTGTAGAGTGGACAACCCCATTTGGAGTGCCGCCTTTTGAACAAATAACCGAAGATCACTATCTTCCTGCCTACGAAGAGGCCATGAAACTCAACAATGCTGAGATTGATGCTATAATCAACAACAGCGAAGTTCCTACATTCGAAAACACAATATTAGCGTACGACCAGGCAGGTAAAATGCTGAATAAGATCGGAGCTGTATTTGGAGGTCTAAGGAGTTCGAACACCAACGATAAGATGCAAGAGATTTCGAAAACGGTAACCCCAAAACTAACGGCACACTACAACGAAATTGGCATGAATCAGATGCTATTTTCCCGAATCAAAGCCGTTTACGAAAAAAGAAACGATCTAAACCTCGACATCGAACAGATGCGATTGGTTGAGAAAATGTATCAAGATTTCCAGCGAAATGGTGCCGACCTTCCCGAAGAGAAACGCAATGAGCTAAAATCTCTGAGCGAGCGCATGGCAATGTTGTCCTTAACCTTAGGGCAAAACCTGTTGAGCGAAAACAATGGTTTTAAATTGGTACTGGATAAAAATGAGGATCTTGCCGGACTTCCTGCCGACATAATTTCTGCAGCAGCAACAAAAGCAAAAGAGAATGGAATGGAAGGAAAATGGGTTTTCGATCTTTCGAAACCAAGCTGGATTCCCTTCTTACAATTCTCAGAGCGTCGTGATTTAAGAGAAAAACTATTTCATGCCTACTTTATGCGTGGCGATAACGACAACGAAACCGACAACAAAAAACCACTCGTTGAACTGGTGAGCCTACGTCAAAAGCAAGCCAAACTCCTCGGTTTTAACAACTATTCGCAATATGTAACCGATGTTCAAATGGCAAAAACACCCGAAAACGTAATTAATTTCCTCACCGAAGTATGGACTCCTGCTATTGAAATTGCAAAAAAAGAGCGTAATGATATGCAAGCTATTATTGATCGCAATGGCGAAAAATTTAAACTCGAATCGTGGGATTGGTGGTTTTATGCCGAAAAGGTACGACAAGAGCGATACAATATGAACGAAGATGAGATGAAACCCTATTTCACAATCGAAAATGCAAAACAGGGATGTTTCTATTTAGCCGAGCAATTGTATGGCTTAAAGTTCGTTAAGAAATCTGAGATTCCAGTATATCATCCCGAAGTTGAAGCTTACGAAGTACAAGAAAAAGATGGTTCGCACTTGGCAGTTCTTCTTATCGACCCACATCCACGACAAGGTGCTAAAAATGGAGGTGCATGGTGTGGAACCTATCGTTCGGGATCATGGGAAAATGGCAACCGCATTGCTCCCATTGTAACCATGGTAATGAACTTTACTCGTCCGGTTGGCGACAAACCTGCTATGTTGAGTTGGGATGAGACTACAACCTATTTCCACGAATTTGGTCATGCATTGCACAATTTCTTTGCACAAGGAAAATATCGTCGCACAAGTAGAAGCGTACCGCGCGATTTTGTTGAACTTCCATCACAAGTATGTGAAAACTGGGCTGGCGAACCTGAAGTTCTAAAAGTATATGCAAAACACTATGAAACAGGCGAATCGATTCCAGATGTTCTAATTGAAAAACTACAAAAAAGCGAACATTTCAATCAAGGGTTTGTAACTACTGAATATACCGCTTCTGCAATATTAGACATTGCATGGCACACATCGGAAATAACAGAAGATACGGATGCCAGAGCATTTGAAAATGCTGAATTAAGCCGTATTGGACTTATTAACGAAATCGTACCTCGATATCGCTCCACCAATTTTGGTCATATTTTTAGCGGTGGATATGCTTCTGGATACTACGTTTATTTGTGGGCTGGTGTTCTTGATGCCGATGCTTTTGCAGCATTTAAAGAGTCTGGCGACCTATTCAATCCTGAACTAGCCGCTAAATTCCGCAAACATATTTTAGCGGAAAACGGCATGGGCGAAGGGATGGAACAATATCTAAAATTCCGTGGAAAAGAACCTTCCATTGAAGCATTACTAAAACAAAGAGGATTGAAATAAAATCTTTGGTTTCCAAAATAGAAACGTCCCACAGAAACCTTGTTTCTGTGGGACGTTTCTTTTTATGCGGATAATTGTAAACCTTTTCTACCGCTATTTGCCACCTACGGCGGCGGGTTTTTATTCATGGTGAAAAATTGATGCGAGCAAAGCTCTTGCAATGACGGTTTCATTGCGGACAATTTCGTCATTGCGGACGTAGCGAAGCATTCTTTTCCTATTCACAATAAAACGCAACAACATCCCCTCACCGCCCACATCGTGGGCAAATAGCGATATAAAAAACGATGGTGAAAATGGATACGCACGCCGTTTGGTGTGTAACAAACAAAACCAAAAACATTATTTTTATTATTATTATGCACCTACGGAGCATTGGATTCATTGCAATTGACGGTTTCCACCGCTATTTGCCACCTACGGCGGCGGTTCATTCTCCTTGTAATAATTCAATAAATACTAATGTAATCCATTGAAATGTAATGATTTACGTGTATGGCATATGTGTAGATTTTAATTTCTGATAATCAATACCATTCGTGCATTCGTGGCGAAACCTTTTTATCGCTATTTGTCACCTACGGCGGCGGTTCATTCTCCTAATAATAGATTTCATAATAGTTGAAGAGGGATTAATGGTGCTGGAAATAGACTGGCTACAAAGTCCAAAAAGGTTTTGGAATGCTGTGGGTACTTGGTGGGTCAGTACTATTATACTTGCGGATAGTGTTTACAATGAAAAGGTATATATATAACCAAAACAATACACCTGTTACATTTCATGTTTCGCACATCTTGGATATTAGTGAAATACAACATCAGAATATTACGATGTATCCCAATCCGGCAACTGAGAAACTAACTATCGCCTTACCGGAAAGCCAATTATTAAACCCAACCATATTAATTACTGATATTTTACTGGAAAGCTAGTTTCATCCGCCAAACTACTAAGTAATATTAATGAAATACCACTCTATGGCTTTTTGCCGGGAATATATCTTGTCAAAATAATTACTGAAACCGAAATTATTTATATTTCAAAAATCATTAAACTTTAACATAATAACCCATGAAAAAACATTATAAAATCGGCTGTTTAACCGCAACAGTACTGTTGCTATCCTTACCGCGACACTCTTAGCCGTACACTGTGGTTCTCGAAGTGTACGATGATGCCACCCGGTATTTGAATAGGTTACTTCGAGAACCTCAGTAACCGTCGAGAGCCTCAGCGGACCATCTCGCTACTGCGAACACACCAAAGAAACCTGCTAAGCGGTTTTGAACCGCTTAGCAGGTTTCCTAATACCCTCAAAAATGGCAAATAGTGATTCAACAACTACAAAGCAACTCGTCCAACATCCTTGTCGCCACGGCCCGATAGATTTATGATGGCAAGTTCGCCACTATTTTTTAAAATCTTCGCCGCCAACGCCACAGCATGACTCGATTCAATGGCAGGAACAATTCCTTCGAGCTTTGAGAGCAATCGGAATGCCCCAATAGCCTCATTGTCGGAAACAGGAATATACTGGGCACGAGCCGTTTGCATTAAATACGCATGCTGAGGACTAATGCCTGGATAATCGAGTCCGGCGGCAATGGAGTAGGAATTTACAGCTACGCCCTCACTATCGACCAAGCAATAAGAATTTGTTCCTTGAAAAACAGAGGGTTTGCCAAACGTTAATGTTGCTGCTGTCTTACCAGGGAGCAGTTCTCCCCCACCCTCAGCGCCATATATTTTGGTGTTTGAATCGCTCAAAAAGCCCGAAAAGAGCCCAATGGCATTGGAACCACCGCCAATACAAGCAAAAATTGAACTGGGCAAAATTCCTTCCGCACTAATAATCTGTTGTCGAGCTTCGTTACCAATAACGCTTTGAAAATAACCTACCATTCGGGGATAAGGATGCGGCCCAACATGCGACCCTAAAAGGTAATACGAATCAGGGTGCTCAATATAATATCCCAAAGCTGCATCGACAGCATCTTTCAATGTTTTTGAGCCCATTTCAGTGGCAATAACTTCCGCTCCCAACATCTTCATTCGATGCACATTCAATGCCTGTCGCTCCATATCGATGGCACCCATAAATACTTTACACGGAATCCCAAAAAGAGCGGCTGCAGTTGCGGTTGCAACACCATGTTGTCCTGCTCCGGTCTCCGCAATAACCTCGGTTGCTCCCATCCTTTTGGCAAGCAAGATTTGCCCAATGGTATTGTTTATTTTGTGCGATCCGGTGTGGGTTAAATCCTCGCGTTTTAAATAAATCCGAGCTCCAACGTAATTACTCAACCGAGTTGCATAATAAAGTGGAGTTGGTCGGCCTACAAACGTCTTTAAATAATGAATAAATTCGCGTTTAAAAGATTCAGTTTTTGATTCTTTCTCAAAAAATTCGGACAGTTTCAGCAGTGGTTGTTCGAGTACTGGCGGAATAAAAGATCCACCAAACTCGCCATAATGTCCGACATGATTCAACATTTCAGAAATAGGTTGCACTGATATTTGTGATGTAATTTTTGTTAACGTTTCCATGATTCTATGTTTTTTTGATTAAATAATAGTGTGATTATTAGGCAATACCGGCAAGGGAAAGTTTATTTAACTTTACTCCTCAAAACAATATCTGGGCGGGAACACCCGCCAACACCAACCACAACGTATATTATTTTTCAAAAAAATCATTCGTTCAAATTTAACCCAAAAAAAAAGCCGTGAGACAATTCCCACGGCTATATATTTTCTATATAAAACAGCATAGACTACGTCAATGCCCTCGTGGAGTGAGAGAATTTACGTGCCAAAGCCATGTTTTATTAATAGATTTCATTTTTTATCTGAATTGTTGCTCACAAATGTATGCTATTTTTTCAAAACATCACACAATTTATAACAGTTTTTAATAGTCGCCCAGTGTTACTGGAAGCTGATCCAAAGCACTTTTTAATTGCTCATCGTTTGGAGCAGAACCGTGCCATTTGTGCGTATGCATCATAAAATCAACACCATTTCCCATTTCAGTACGCATAAGAATACAAACCGGCTTTCCTTTTCCGGTAAAAGTTTGCGCATGACGGATTCCCTTCACTACCTCTTCCATTTTGTTTCCGTCCATTTCGACAACAACAAAACCGAATGCTTCCCATTTGGCTTTTAAATTACCCAATGAAAGAACTTCATCAACCGGACCATCGATCTGTTTACCGTTATAATCGACGGTTACAATTAAATTGTCGATTTTACGAGCTGCTGCAAACATTGCTGCTTCCCAGATTTGACCTTCTTGTAATTCGCCATCGCCATGGAGGGTATAAACCAATTTTGTGTCCCCATTCAGTTTTTTTGCCAATGCAGCACCACAGGCGGCAGAAAGTCCTTGCCCTAATGATCCAGAAGCGATTCTAACTCCGGGCAATCCATCGTGTGGTGTCGGATGTCCTTGAAGACGGGTATTTAGCAATCGGAATGATGCCAATTCACTGACCTCAAAGTATCCGCTACGCGCCAAAACGCTGTAAAACAATGGGGATATGTGTCCATTTGACAAGAAGAATAGGTCTTGATCTTTTCCATGCATATCAAAATATGAAGGATTGTGTTCCATGATCTCAAAATAGAGTGCAGTAAGAAAATCGGCGCAACCCAACGAACCGCCCGGATGGCCTGACTGTACTCCATGTACCATTCTGACGATGTCTCGTCGAACCTGCGTTGCAATTTGTTCTAGTTTTTTTATATCTGTCATTTTATTTTTATTTTCAGATTTATGTTATGCAATGTTTGTAAAAACAGCTTGAATATCGTCGTCTTCTTCGATCTTATCGAGCATTTTCTCAATATCAACCAATTGTTCGTCGGTAAAACTAACCGTTGTGTTTGGAATTCGTTGCAACGAAGATTTCTCAACCTCTATCCTCAAGGCATCCAACGCTTTAGTCATAGTTCCAAAATTGGTATAGTCGGAATATAAATAGTATTTACCTTCGTGTTCTTCAATTTCATTAAGTCCTGCATCAATTAATTCAAGTTCAATCTCTTCGATATTAATTGCATCAGTTTTCTCAAATTCAAAAACGGCTTTACGGCTAAACATGAACTCAAACGATCCGGTAGGCACAACAGCACCTCCGGCTTTGTTAAAATATGCTTTTACGTTAGCAACGGTGCGGGTTGAATTGTCGGTAGCACATTCTACAACAACAAGAACTCCGTGAGGACCTTTCCCTTCGTACAATATCTCCGTAAAATTTTCCGACTCTTTCGCAGTTGCCCGCTTAATTGCAGCGTCGATATTGTCTTTAGGCATATTTTCAGCCTTGGCACTGTGAATTGCTGTACGCAACTTTGCATTTAGATCCGGATCTGCTCCTCCCTCTTTTGCAGCAATAGTAATTGCTTTTGCCAACTTTGGAAACACTTTTGACATTTTGTCCCATCGTTTCTCCTTCGCTGCACGTCTATATTCGAATGCTCTTCCCATAGTAAAGAATATTTTCTATTTATTTTTAGAGTACAAATTTACGATTTAATGTTTGGAGTGCAATTGGTTATGGAAATAAATTCTCAAATGAGTCATTTTCATCCAAAACAACCCTCATTCGGAAAAGCAATACAACTCCGTTACATGATAATCCAGATATTGAATCGCAACTAAACAGACGTATCAAAATTATTATAGTTTTTATCACAAACAAAACGTGCAGTTTATGTCCACCTAGGGTCCATAAACTGCATCGTTATTAAACTTTTGCAACTAACTCTTAGTGCTTTATAAGCTTGTGCATATATTCACGATTGCCAAATATTATTTTCACAATATATAATCCAGCTTTTAAGTTCGCCACATTAATTTGTTGAATCCCGTCCGCTGCCTGCTCCTTAACCTTCATTCCTGCAACATCATAGATGGAAACAAGGCTTGACTTTTCAATTTCTATTGTCAAGAAATCGGACACCGGATTTGGATACATTCGAATTCCCGATCCAATGTCGTTAATGCCAACCGTAGTTTTGCTTCCATGTAAACCAAAAGGCATTCCTTGAACAGTTCCTGTACCATCGTCGGTCCAGGGCACCCAACCGGCATAACCCAAATGCCAAGCATCGCCGGTAGTTGTTTCGCCAACAATGGTAATGGGAGGAATATAAATTCCTTGATTAATCATAGAACCCAGTCCCGACCATCCAATCCAATAAGTTCCGGCAGTAAACACCATGGTTTGTTGTTCGGAGAGCACTGATGCGCTATACATAATTGGACGTTCAGCATTGGTAAGACTACTATTTGCCACGCGATAAACACCCGACCAACGCGAGCCACTTAACATATTTTGATCCGAAAAATCGTATAGCAGTTGGGCATCCGCATGATCGGGCGATTTATCCCACACCTTAAAATCAAGGAAATTCATGGTTGACTCGGTGGTTGATCCAGTTTGCCAACTATATACCGTAAAACCTTTTACATACCATGTTTCCCCGTGGGGGACGGTGAAATTGTCTGCGTTTGTAAACCCCATTTCCCAGTCGCCATTAACGCCATAATCGGTGAATCCCAAGTTGGTTTGAACTGCACTAACATCGGCACCATTTGCCCCAACTCCGGTTTGTGTAATAAATTGGGATTGATCGAACAATAAATCGCCCAAAACAACGCCTTTTACCACTTTCACCATCTGGTTGTTTTCCAAATTCACATCGTCAGCAACCTCAAGAGTTACCGTTATTTCATACTCCTTATTCTCAACTAAATCAACGGTTTGTGCGAAACTGAAATCAATGGAACTCTGAACAGTAATTGGATAATTTGCATACGCTTCCGACACCGTTGAGCCAACAGCCAATCCGGTTTCTACCTCCTCGACATCGTATTTTAACGTTAATCCCTCTGTGATTTCAATGCCAAGGTTTTTCAAGGTTATTGAAACCGTTTCAGCATCAGTAAGAAAATTACTATTTGGCGCAGTGATGGCAAAAAGCTCAATATCAACATCTTCCGACACTACAGGAGGAGTAAACGCATATGTTTTCCCTGATACAATTTGCAGAATTTGCTCTTTCGTGACGGTATTGTTTGATTCCGTGGTTGAAACGGTAGCTCCTTCAACATTGGGAGTTACACTTACAAATTGAGTTACTGTTTCTTCCAAACCATTGATTCCAATTGACCCGCTAAAGTTTACACTCCAATCGGAAGCGCCACTCATATCTCCGTAAACAATAGCAACAGCGTTGTTTGCTTCGAACAATTGAACTTGAAAGTTAACGGTTCCTGAACTCGTTCCTTCACCGGAATTCATATACCGGCCAACATTCTGAAATTCAACGGTTAACATTTGCGATCCAGCATCGCCTGTCAATTGATAAAAGATTCCTTTTTCGGGTGTGGTAGAATGAAAAATTAAATCGTCCCACAGTGGTGCAATCTGATTCACTATGGATGTCGAAGCTAAATTATTCGATGACGAGCTGGTTGTATTTGCTCCTAAAGCTACCGTACCATTGGTGTTTACGCTGAATTGAGTATAGACAACTCCGCCGAATTCAAAGTCGAACCCAATTTCGGTAACTGGAGTTGCGCCATCGTCCCAATCGCCAGGAGTTAGAGCTGTACCTGTGGTTGCTATTGAGGTGAATGTGCCTATAGATTCACCAAAAGTGTAAAATTCAATATTCTTTTGAGCCGAAATTGAGATTGACAATAAGAAAAACACAAATAAGAAGATTAAAAGTTGTTTCATAGGATAATATATTTAGTGGTTTATCGTAAATACAAATATAGGAATATTGAAATGAAATGGAGATAATATACTCTAAATATTATGTTATACAACATTGAATCAATTATCTTTTTTTTGATAACAAATAAGAGGCTGTTCAAAAGGAACTATGAAAAACAGAATCTACTTTTTAATAATCTTTATTTCTTTCTTTACAACAACTCTTTCTTTTGGGCAAACCAAAAAAAAAGCATCGTCAACCTTCAAAATGGCCAACAAACAAAAGATTCAATGGAAGAAAGTAGCATGGTTTCTTTATTTTACTTTCCTATGGTTACAGAGAATAATTCCATTAGGCTTAGCTACAATAAAAACGAACGGCATTCAAAATATTTGAGTGCTATGAATGAATCTATTTTGTTTAATGGCAAGATCAATAAAACAACATTCTGTTTTACAAGGCTAAGAAGTTACCATAATCCAATTATGATTAGAATGGAAAACCTAAATGACTCTATTACACTGACATATAAAATAACAAATGGAATTGGCGAATATGAACCGGGAGAGGTAATAGTTAATAAAAAATTGAAATTGACACTTGATGAATAGAACCGTTTTATTTATTTAATCGAAGAATGTGATTTTTGGGATTTCCCAAATGGTATTAAAATAGTTGAAGAAGGCTAAGATGGATCTCAATGGATTTTGGAAGGTGCATCAAAAGATAATTATCAGGTACATGATATTTGGTCTCCAAGAGAAGGAGCATTTTATAACTGTTGCAATTATCTCATTGATTTGACGGGTCTAGAATTTGGAAAATATGAAAAAACACTAATTATAAGGCAACAGCTTTGGTAGCGGGTTGTAAAATTAGAAGGTTAAATGGTTGCTACTAAACCGCCACGCTGAAACTCAACCTTACTGACTACAAAAACGGCATGTTCCACATTCGGATTGTAGAAAATGGAATTAAGGATTTGAGGTTTATTAAGCAATGAATCAAGTAATTTTGGTTAATAGTTATGAGAAAGGGATGGCTCATTGGGACTGTCCCTTTTTGGGTTATCCACGAAAGAGAAACAACATCGCTTAGCGTCCTTGCTTTTAAATTATTGGGATGACTGATTATTTTCATATCTGATGAATTATATATCATTCGACAATTGAATAGAAAAGTAAATTTTTATTTCAAGATATTTTCACAGGTTGTGTATATTTGCACACCTAATTTTCTAGAAATATTGAATTATGAACTCATTAATTTTACGACTTTCCATTTCTTGTCTGTTTTTAATATCGCTTTACAGTGATTACGCTTTGAGCCAACCCAAAAATCCGCAAGACTCAATACGAGAAATTATTCCTACCCTGCAAGGTGAAGCAAAACTGCAAGCCTTAACCGACCTTTATGCTCTTACAGCACGGGGTAACGATGTAAATGTCGAAATATCTGCTCTTTACGATGTAATAATCGAGGCCGGGAAACAAGGAAATGCCAGTTTTGAAGGACAATCACGGGCTAAACTTGTTCTTTGCTATTACAATTACGATATGTCCGACAGCCTTGTCAATAACTTGCCCGCTCAGTTGGAATTCATGGCCAAACACGGGCAATGGGACTACTACTACAACAGTTGGGATGCAAAAATTGAGCTTTTTCTCTACTTGGGTAAAATTCAATCAGCTCTGAACGAAGCACAGGCAATGTATAACGATGCTAAAAACCGCCAGAACAGCTACGGGTTGGGCGTTTCGTCGCATGCCCTTGGAATGATTTACCAAACCCAACAGCGGTATGATTTGGCCGAGAAGTCGTTTACAGAAGCTGTTGAGCAATTAAAAAAGGAAGAGGATATTAGCCTGTTACTCAACACCTACAATATTTTTTGCGAAACCCTCGACGCCACAAAAAAATATGATAAAATCCTGGCTATAGCCAAAGAGTGGAAAGAGACCATTGATACCTATAAAAACAATGCCGAAAAGCGAGGTATTACCCCACAACTCAGCGGACGATACATGTATTGCTATCTGGCGCTGACATTGGGACATCTTTACACCGGCGATACAAACCAGGCAAAATATTTCCTCAATTTGGCCGAAGAGTCAGTCAAGGGACGAAAAAAAATCACCCAACTCAAGCTCTTGCAAATACAAAGTCGATTCTACGAACATTTGGGGCAACACGAAAAGGCGTTGGCTTATGCCGATTCGAACTATCAAATTTTGATCGAATTTGAGGACACCGTTAGCGCACTTACTACATTGGAAAGCAAAGCCCGAATTCTTCGGAAGTCAGGTAAAGGCATGGAGTCAGCATTATTGTACGAACAAGTGATGCCCGCCAAAGATTCGCTACGTGACCTTGAAATGGCCGCTCAGTTAGACGAGTTGCGCACTATTTATGAGGTTGACAAACTGATACTGGAAAAGAAGATTTCTGAAACCCGATTATTTGCATTTATTGCAATCAGCCTCTTTTTATTGTTGCTGTTGTTAGTTTACATGTTCTATGCCCGAAGGCTCAGACATAAAAACCGAATTTTGTATGAAAAGATTCAAAACGCTCAGCAAGCCGAAATCAAGATAGAGAAAACACTCGAACAAGCACCCGAAAACACGCTGAGTAAAGAGCAACTTTTGTTCCGGTCGCTCAACAAACTACTTACACAAAAACAACTCTTTATCAACCCTAAACTTGGACGCAAAGAACTGGCCGATGCAATAGGAACCAACGTAACATACTTGGCCGATGCCATTAAAGAGTGTGCCCATGGAATGACCGTTTCGGAATATCTGAACAGAGTCAGATTGATCTACGCCGGAAATGTACTTGTTGAGAATCCCGACTTGCCCGTTGATGCAGTGGGCGACGACTGTGGTTTTACTTCCCGCTCCACCTTCTATCGACTTTTCCGTGATTATTACGGCATGTCGCCTGCCGAGTTCAGAAGCATTTCGAAGGAGAAGGTGAAAAAGATGGTACTTTAAAAAACGCAATAATTGAAGGTGAAAATAGCGGAATGGCAGAAAATTTTGATGCCAAACAGCATCTTTCCAATATTCATAAAAAATACAGATTAAACGTCCACTTCTAAAAAGACAGATGCACGACATGTCCCGATTTTTTATCGGGAAGAGCATGATTATCCAATAAGAAACCTATCGCTCTTGCGAGATCCTTCGCTCCTTGCCTCCGCTCAGGATGACAGTCAATTGTTTGGAGGAGGGAGGGAAAAGAAGGCTGCTTCGCCGCCTTCTTTTCCCTCCCAATTTTCCTCGAATTGTATTGTCATCCTGAGCGAAGCGAAGGATCTCGTCGGAAAGCATCACACTTAAACAATATATAATTAGTAAAATACGCATTTAATCTGTTTTACCAGTCAAATATGTTTTCAATAATCCAAAAACACATCTTCCTTCACTCCAAAACCCCTCCAAAATTCCACAATTTTTGTCTTTAACTCCCCAAAAAAGCAAAAAATTAATCCCTGTTAATTATTAATTTACAACATTTTACACCAGTGGGACTACGTTTTTCACCCATGGGACATGGAATGTTTTTCTTTGCCCTACTATTGCACCATAATTTGAAATTATGGCAAGCAAAAGCAATACTATTTACCCTACGTTAACAGAGAAAACCCCGCAAGGATGGGTCTATATTTTATACAACTCCCTTTCTAAAGAGATACGCATTGGATCGTCGTTCGATGCTGCAAAACGCATTTGTAATCCGGCACCGAACGAACGGCTGGTATATTACCGTAGTTTCAGCAATCCGTTCGATGCGCTGGCGCACAAACACATGCTCGAATATTTGTCGAAAGAATCGGTCATGCACCACATTTTGAAACAAAATCCTGCACTGAGCCACTTGGGCGATGAGATAGAGAACACAAACACTTAATTATAAACCAATTTAATCTAAACAATTCAAAACATGAGAAACAAATTTTTACTCACGTTACTTCTTTGGCTAACCCTGTTGGGTAGCACGTGGGCGCAGAACAATGCTCTGCATTTCGATGGGACGGACGACCACGTAAGTTCCACTAACTTTACCGCCACCAGTTTTACCGTGGAGGCTTGGGTAAAACCCGACAGGGTAAACACTGACCAAGCCATTATATCAACCCTGTCAACAACGACAAATACCGGGTTCGAACTGCATATAAAAGAAGATGCAACCCCGGTTTTCACTCTCCGCGACAATTTTAATTGGCGAGACATTAGTGCTTATGGAACGATTTCCGTTGGTCAGTGGGTACACCTGGCTATAAGTTTCGACAATGCAATAAAAAAGGCGACTGTTTACATGAATGGTATTTATCGCGGAGATTTATACCTCTCGGTTGTGGGAGCATATCGTCCTGGCGATGCAGCCATGTATATGGGTCGCCGTTCGAGTGGCGACTTGTATTTCAATGGTTCGATTGACGAAGTTCGTGTATGGAGCACCGTCCGCACTCATGCCGAAATTATTGAATCAATGACCGCAACACTGGTTGGCAACGAACCTGGATTAAACAGGTATTATGCCTTTAATCAGGGAACAGCCGGAACGGATAACAGCGCAATAACCTCTCTTACTGATTTAACTTCCAATGCCATACATGGTTCGCTCACTAATTTTGGACTTTCCGATGCAACCTCAAATTGGGTGGAAGGGTTCAATACCAATGATTTATCGTACGAAATGTCCGTTTTAATTGCGGCAGTAAGCATAGAACGCACAAGTGGCAGCACGGCCAATTTTTCCATATCATCGAACACAAGTTGGACTATTACCAGCAATGCCGACTGGCTTGATTTGAGCGTAACTTCGAGTCGTGGGAATGCTTTCATAACCGTGACAGCCAACGAAACAAATACCTTAGATACCTTACGTACGGCACAACTTGTGGTAAGCAGCGATAATGTGGAGAACGATACCGTAAGTGTGATTCAGCAACGTGGACAAATTCAGGTAAGCAGCTCAAGCGTTACCATAACCGGTTCATCAGGCAGCACTGCCACAGTAAATATCACCTCCAATACAGACTGGAGTATCGAAGAATCGGCCGAATGGCTTAGCGTCAGCCCTGTTTCGGGAAGCGGAAATGCAACCCTTACGATTACTTCCGAATCGGTAAACGCCGAAGAAGCCGCACGCACTACCGAACTAATTATTTCTGGAGCCAATGCCGAAAGCAAAACTGTAACCGTAACCCAAAGTGTGGCAAGCCTTGCCTTGTCCCGAACAAGCATGGAAATAGATGCCGCTGAAAACAGCCGTGCCAATTTCTTCATTACCACCGACGTTGATTGGAATGCATCAAGTTCTGCGTCGTGGTTGAGCATGAACGCAACCTCGGGAACAGGGAATGCAAGAATAACCGTTACGGCTGAAGCGTTGCCCGAGGGAGTTACCCAGCGCCATGGCACTATTTTGGTGTCGGGCGATTTCAATCCGGCTGTCATTGCAGTCAAACAATTCGCACTACCAAACAATGCGTTGGATTTTGACGGTGGCGACGACTTTGTTATGTTGCCCACTTTTGGAGCGGATGTCAACTTCTCGCAAGGCTTTACGTACACCGCCTGGATTCAGTGGAAAGCATTTAACAACTGGTCGAAACTGTTGGACTTTGGAAATGGCGCCGGTAATTACAACATAACATTTGGGAACGAGGGAACAAGCAATGCTCTATACTTAGCCGTCTTTAATGGTGGCAACCAAACATGGTTGATTACCGAACCAATACTGCCTACTCAAAAGTGGGTTCATGTTGCGGCTTCCGTCAGCAATACCGGAGCAGCAAAGATTTATATTAACGGATTGGTGGTAGCATCGGGAAACCTGCATATCCCAACCGCAGGGCCATTACAGTTATGCTATTTTGGTAAGAGTAATTGGACTTATCACGGCTTTTTTAAAGGCACCATGGACGAAGTGAGTATTTGGAACAAAGAACTTTCTGAAGCTGAAGTGTGGACTGCCCGAAACGAGGGTTTTGTGGGCACCGAAAGCAATTTAGTTGCTTATTACCCATTCAACCAAGGGGTTGCAGGGGCGAACAATACGTCAATAACACACATTTTCGACAACACCTCGAATATGCGCGATGGCGCCATGTCCATGTTTGCCCAAAATGGCAACACTTCGAACTGGGTTGAAGGAAGCACGCGAAAAGCGTTATCGGCCACTGCAACCACCAATTTGGGTTGCGATGCCGGCACTACCGAACTGGAAATTTCATCAACCGTGGACTGGACAGCTTCCAGCTCTGCCGATTGGCTTACATTGAGTGCCGAAAACGGTACTGAAAACGCCATTCTTACCGTGAGTTATGCTGAAAACATCAACTCATACGACGATCGAACCGCCACAGTAACCCTGGCAGGAACTGACGTGGACACCGTTCGCATTACATTCACACAGGCACGGGGAATTGTTTTTAACACACAGTTCAGTGCCCTTGGAACATTCTTCATAAGTTTGCCGGCAACGGTTGCTTTTACTGACAATTCGACCGTTCCCAATGCCACCATCACAAGCTGGGAGTGGAATTTTGGCGATGGAACTACCTCAATAGAGCAAAACCCGGTGCATGCCTATCAGGATTTTGGCGTGTACAGCGTTTCCCTTGTTGTTTCTGATGGAACACAATCGGATACATTGGTTAAGGAGAACTATATTCGGGTTTCCCGGGACATCAATATGTTTACCGGCACCGCCATTATTTCAGGAACAGCCAATTTCTACGATACAGGCGGGCCAAACAATGATTATACGAATAATGAAAACGACACATTGGTGTTCTATGCCTCCACTCCCGGAGCAGTATTGCAGTTCGATTTAAAGTCGTTTTACACCGAGCATAATTATGACATCTTAAGACTTTACAATGGTGATAATTTAAGTAGCCCCTTGCTCGCCTATTACGAAGGAATGCAAATCCCAACAACCATAACGGCATCGAATACCAGCAAAGCCTTGTGTGCTGTTTTCAGAAGCGATCCATCAGCTACCTTTCCCGGATGGTATGCTGTAATTACCGAAATTCCTCCTGTTACAGATTTCACCACGCCTGATTCCGTTATTGTAGCAAATAGTAGCGTACAATTTACCGATGCCTCCGTTCTTGGCGGTGTTAATTCGTGGTCGTGGGATTTTGGCGATGGCAACACCTCAACCGAGCAAAATCCAACACACACCTACACCAGCGTGGGAACCTATACTGTAACACTAACCATTTCGAATGGATTAACTACCAAAGCGGTAAGTAAAATCCTGACAATAATCGAGGATATTTATGCCCGTTTTTCTGCCGATATTACTTCGGGATACATGCCAACCGTGCAGTTTACCAATGCCAGTATTTTGGCCACAAACTATGAATGGAACTTTGGCGATGGCAGCGAAATCTCGACCGACGAAAATCCCTCGCACACCTTCAATACTACTGGAACCTATACGGTAACGCTCACAGCATTCGATGGCGATGGAAACAGCAACCAAACGTCTGTGGAAATTGTGGCCGAAGAGATTACCCCGGCTTTCAGTGCCGATGTTACCTCCGGTTATCAACCCACCGTTCAGTTTACCGACGAAACCGTTGGAGCAACCTCGTGGAGTTGGAATTTTGGCGATGGCAGCGAACTATCCACCGAACAGAACCCCTCGCATTTTTACACCACAGCGGGTTCGTATGCTGTTTCCCTCACCGTGTCCGATGGGTTCAACACCAACACCCTGACGCGCGAAAATTACATTGTTGCTGCAAACATCGAAGCCAATTTCAGTGCCGACAATACCCTTGGCTTCCAACCCACCATCCAGTTTACCGATGCTACAATTGGGGCAACATCGTGGGCATGGGATTTTGGCGACGGCAGCACGTCAACCGAGCAAAATCCGCTGCACACCTATACATCCATGGGCACTTTTGATGTTTCGCTGGCCGTGTTCGATGGGTACAACAGAGACACCTTGGTTCGTCAAGGGTATGTTACCTCAGTAAGCTTAATCTGCGATTTCCAAGTCGATACAGCGGAAGGCTACTTGCAAACCGTGAACTTTACCGATATCAGTGGTGGCAATATCACATCATGGCATTGGGATTTTGGCGATGGCACAACCTCAACCGAGCAAAACCCCGTGCACACCTACGAAACCATGGGCGTTTTTACGGTTTCACTCACCATTTCCGACGGAAATTCAACCGTAACAGAAGTAAAAGAGAACTACATTGTTACCGATATCCTTCGAATGCAAGCGGCTACCATAACGTTGCCGGAGGAAACCGTACGTTTTTATGATACGGGAGGTTCTGTCTTCGATTACAACAACAGTGAAAATTATACACTGGTTTTATATCCCTCGAACCCGGGTATGGCTGTAAGCATCAATTTTACAGCACTCTACTTTGAAACACCATGGGATAAGCTGCATATTTTCGATGGAACAAGTACCAATGCAACTCAGGTAACACCTACAAATGGTTTAGTCACTCCACAAACAATTACAGCCACCAATCCCAATGGCGCCTTGAGTATTCGATTCACCAGCGATGGTTCTGTTGTAGGTGCAGGCTGGGAAGCTACCATTTCGCAGGTTACGTTGCCTATGGTAATTCAATGGAGAGAATCGGCAACCCTAAATTATGGCATGCCGCTCACTGGTACATTGCTCGATGCAACAACCAACATGCCCGGAACAGTTTCCTACAGCTATCCTGAAGGAACTGTGCTCGATGCCGGAATCCAAACCGTTACGGCAACCTTTACCCCTGAAGATACAAATTTTCCGGTAACAACAAAGACCCTCAGGCTAATTGTAAACAAGGTAAATATTGTTGCAAAAGCCAATGATCTTACAATGCCTGTTGGCGGCGAAATTCCCGAGCTCACCTTCACCTACTCCGGTTTTGTTAACAACGACAATGTTGCGGACATTGATTTAGCTCCCGTGGCAACAACCAAAGCAAA
>Ga0265295_1002304_pt1 | contig 30777 bp, 25 predicted proteins | sample Munlansysbiofilm_FD_192503 | JGI IMG/M metagenome (GOLD analysis project Ga0265295, IMG submission 192503) | Leachate microbial communities from a municipal landfill in Southern Ontario, Canada - Methane capture system biofilm | ecosystem: Engineered > Solid waste > Landfill > Unclassified ... | reverse complement strand
CCAAATTTGCCGGGGAGTATCCCAAAGCTTTTCATTTGGGAAAATATGAAAATTTCCAGTGCTGTGAGCCGTTTTATGGTCCCAGAAAAAGAGATTCTCAATAAACATTAATAGGAAAGTTAAACCATAAATCTACAATTGCAAGATAAAATCCACACTCAAGAGATGTTGAAAGTTTTTCCTGATGTCTGGAGGGACACAAAACCTGTTAAATCAACATTTATGGCTTTTTAGTCAGTTCTTTTGCCAAAATCTGGATTGTTGAAATATTGCCTATGGGCACAACACATCTCTCGATTTTTTTTGAAAAAAAGATGTATCTCCTTATATGCACATTCCTCAACACCAGATGGGTTCCGGTGTCTGAAAGATCGGCAACATCGGCATGGGAAAAACATTTGGTGTTCAGGACCGAATCTTTGTTCTTGAATACCAGTTTGATTTTTTTGTCCACCAGGTTCAGGTAGTCACTAACTTTTTCGAGTTTGAGAAGGCCTTCGATTTGAAATTGAACTTTTCTGTTGGTCATTAGACTGCCTGTGTTTTCCGTTTTAGAGATGGCCCATGTCCTGGTGGATAAACGGGCAAACGAACTCTTATTTATCCAAAACCTCTCGTATTTTTTGGGAAAATTCCTTAATAAGATCCGCCTTGATTTCCATATGCTGGATAGTCCTGATTTACACATTGTTTGGGTTATTCAATCCATAATTATTAAATATAGTCTGCTTTGTGAACTTATTCAATCTCAAAAAAGACAAGGTTAGATTGTGGAGGTGGTGCGGACCTTTTTTATCCTTGTATCGGTTAATTATATCCATTATCTTAAATGCTGAATTTTACAGATACCATAGAACTTAAAAGCAATCATTAAGGAAGGGAAATGTCATTAGAAGCTGTTATTGATTATTTCTCAGAACACAATATGGACCATCGTGTTATGGTTTTGGAACATTCCACGGCAACAGTTGAAAAAACTGCAGAGGCCCATGGAGTAGAAATTATCCCGGCTGCTGGAAGCAAGTATTCTTAAATACGATTGACCCTGGAAGAACTTCAAAAACATTCAAACTGTAAAGAGTTGGTGGATGTTTGTAAAGAAACTCTGCCATGTGTGGGGAAATGAAAAACTTATTTTCTTCAATTCCAGGCTCTCTTGAAAATGAGATGTTTGAGGATTTACTAAAGCATGACAATGTTCGGATAGAGCGGATACTCTCCAAGGGTCAATCATCACCAGCTGAAGGCTGGTATGACCAGGTGGAGCATGAGTGGGTGGCCGTGTTAGAAGGATGTGGGGTTGTCTCCTTTGAAGATGGTAGCGAAATTAAGCTGTCAAAGGGGGATTACCTCAATATCCCAGCCCATGTAAAACATAGGGTTAAATGGACTGACCCTGATAGGATCACTATCTGGCTTGCCATATTTTATAAAAATTAAACTGCCCATAGCTTGTCATTCTTCTTTCCATGGGCAGCAATACCACCTTGGGAATCGGATAGGTCATAGACACGAAGGGTGAGAGGATGTTTCAGATGAAATGACTCCAGGTGCCAGAACAAAAAACACAACAAAAACCCAGACAAGACCGGGGAAAGTTTTATGATTATTATGCTGTTTCAAAGAAATCAGATCCGGGGGTAGGGCGTTTGGATTCAGTAACTATTTCCCCTGTATTTGCAATAACTTGAACCGCGCGATCATCGTAGAGTCTTATCATGTCATAATCTTTTACGTTGGTCACCTCAAGGTTAGGAAGTCCATTTTTTACAAGCCAGGCTTTTACCAGCTGCACCTGGTTGCTATCTCCGGCCCGGGCAGTGAATATTTTGACCTTAACGCCGTTATTTACCATGGACTTCACAAGACCGAGCATCTTTGGAACAGGCTCTCCGACCCTTGCAAGGGAGAGATTTCTGTCTGACCTTGCAAGGGTTCCGTCAAGGTCAACACCGATCCACTCCTGGGAAAGAAAACTATCAAAAGTTTCACCAGCAGGCTCTGAGTGGTGCTTGGTCGAATCCTGCTTTGGTTTTCGAAAGAACTCTTTGAACACCTTAAACATTATAGGTCCAGCTGGTTATACACAATAAATCCTTCTGTGTATTCTGTTTTTTAACGTGCATTTCGTGGTCCCACTCGCTTTAACCTAATCCCTTGTACCACCAAAAATATGAAGCAGCATGAGAAACATGTTGATAAAATCAAGGTAAAGGGTCAAGGCTCCCATGATGGCGCCTTTGCGCACAATAGATCCGGACAGGCCTTCTGGCTGGGTCATTGCCATGGTTTTGAGTTTCTGAGTATCATAGGCAGTAAGACCGACAAAGACGATCACGCCGATGTAGGAGATCACCATGGTCATGGCAGGGCTTCTCAAAAACATGTTCACAAGGGAGGCAATGATAATGCCGATCAGCCCCATCATCATGAATCCGCCCATGGAGGTAAGATCACGCTTTGTGACCATGCCGTAGACGCTGCATGCAGAAAAGGTTAAGGCACAGATGAAAAAGGTGGAAACTATCGAAGAGCTCGTATAGATCAGGAAGATGGATGACAGGGTCACGCCGTTGAGCGCCGAATAAAGCACAAAAAGCCCGGTAGCCGTTGAGGCCTCGAGCTTTTGAACCCTGGCGCTGAGAAAAAAGACAAGGCCAAGCTGACCGATAATCAAACCAAAGAAAAGAAGCTGGTTGCCGAAAATGGCCCGCATTATGGTTTCATTTCCCGACACATAATAGGCCGTAAAGCCGGTTAAGGCAAGTCCTATGGCCATCCAGTTGTATACGCTCCGGATAAACGAGTTGACCCTGACAAGGGTTGCTGTATTGTTAAATGTTGACTGGGTACTCATGAATTAAAACCTCCTGAAAATTTTTTATGGGAATTTTCCACCGAACAAGCGGCGGACTTTCTTTGTTGCTGTTTATTATCACAGGAATATAACACAGGTGGATTTCATTTCAAGTCTTTAACATCTTGTGGTGTTCTTTTGACGGCAGTTCTGTCTCGGTAACGTTATCCACCTGTTAAAAAAGGAGCAGCGATAAATACATACACAATACAAAAGTTTACATAATATGTATTATCGACCAACGATATCTGGTGACATCTGTTGAATTTGTTGTTCACATACCAATTTTCATTGTTATTCTCCGCCCTCTGTTTTATAAATAACTCTTTGTCGATGCATAGATGGTAAGGATTAAAGATAAAGACCATGGTTCAGGTAAATGATTTTAGACAGATATTCACGGTTTCAAAACTCACAGGTGCAATAAAATCCCTTGTTGAGGAGAGCTTCCCCCTTGTGTGGATTACGGGTGAGATTTCTAATTTTTCCCTGCCGGCATCGGGTCATGCCTATTTTTCCCTGAAGGATGCCAATTCTGTTATCTCAGGTGTAATGTTTCGAAACCAGCAAAAGCGTTTAAGGTTCACCCCTGAAAACGGCATGAAAATTATTGGCATGGGCAGACTCAGCCTTTACGAGCCAAGGGGCACCTACCAGATTATCTTTGAGCACATGGAGCCTTCCGGCACTGGAGCCCTCCAGGCTGCCTTTGAGCAGCTCAAACAAAAGCTAAGCCTTGAAGGCCTGTTTGATCAGGATAGAAAGAGAACACTACCCTATCTTCCTGAAAAAATAAGCATTATTACCTCCCCAACCGGAGCCGTTATCCGGGATATCATCAACGTTTCAACCCGGCGTTTCCCAAATATTGCCCTTGAGATTGTTCCGGTCAAGGTTCAGGGTGTCGGTGCCGACGCTGAAATTGCTGAGGCTGTTGCCCTTGTAAACAGGATGGCGGCAAGCGACCTCATTATAGTGGCAAGAGGCGGCGGTTCCCTTGAGGACCTTGTTGCCTTTAATTCAGAAACAGTTGCAAGGGCCATCTTTAACTCAACCATCCCTGTTATCTCAGCCGTTGGCCATGAGACTGATTTCACCATTTCCGACTTTGTGGCCGATATAAGGGCCCCTACTCCGTCGGCCGCGGCCGAACTTGCCCTTCCTGAAAAGAGTGCCCTCCTCTCTCGAATCATGGAACAACGGGCAACGATCCTGCGGGCAATCGTCCAGAAACAGGCTTCCATGCGGGAGCGAATTCTTGATTTTACCTCAAGATTAAAGGATCCCAAGCGTTCCGTGGATGACCTGCGGTTCAAACTTGAAGACCTTGAATCAAGGATGGCGAGATTGATCCACAAAAGAACAGCCGCCTCCAGGGAGCGCCTTGACTGGTTTGTTCATGCACTTTTTACAAATTCACCTGCCCGCCAGATACTCCACGAACGGGAAACTGTAAAAACCCGAACCTCCCGCCTTGAAAAGGCAATGACCACGATTCTGGAACGCTACAAGGGATGCGTAAACGAACTAACGGCAAGACTTGGGACCTTGGGCCCCATGGGGGTGCTTGACCGGGGATACAGCATCACAAGAACCTATCCTGACAAGAGTATTGTCATGGATTCGGCAGAAATTGAAATAGATAATACAGTGGAGATTATCCTTGCCCAGGGAAAACTTTACTGTGAGGTAAAAGAGAAAAAATGACCAAAAAAAAGACATTTGAATCGTCCATGGCCGAGCTTGAAAAGATCGTAAAAGAGCTTGAATCGGGTAACCTTTCCCTTGAAAAGGCGGTCTCCCTCTTTGAGCAGGGAAAGAAGGTATCTGATTTCTGCCTGAAAAAGCTTGACGAGACTGAGGCTAAAATAACCCTTCTCATGACCGATGACAAGGGCAACATAACCCAAGAGCTGTTCAGCAATGAATGATTTTGACTTTAATACGTATCTGAAGACCAGGCAGAACCTTATCAATGGGAGGCTCAATACTATATTTGCGGCCCTTGATCCCCAGCGGGAGCTTATCTGTGCCATGACCCACTCCCTCATGGCTGGCGGGAAGAGACTCAGGCCCATTCTCTGTCTTGCCGCATTTGAGGCATGCTTCAGGGATACGTCTGAACCTCTGCTGCCGGATGAAAGTCCTGCCATGCCTGCCGCCTGCGCCCTTGAGATGATCCACACTTATTCCCTTATCCATGACGATCTTCCAGCCATGGACAATGATGATCTGAGGCGGGGGGTACCCACCTGTCACAGGGCCTTCAGTGAATCCTCTGCCATCCTTGCAGGTGACGGACTTCTGACCCACGCCTTTCAAATTCTTGCTCAACCAGAATCGTTATTTGCCGTGTATCCAGATTCCCAGGTCCGCCTTGAAATTGTGGCCATTATTTCCGATGCAGCAGGGGTGAATGGCATGGTGGAGGGCCAGATTCTTGACATGATTGCCCAGAGCAGCAGCGAAACTGTCCCTTCCCTCGAGTTATTGACCCGTATCCATACCTTGAAGACCGAGCGTATGATACGGGCCAGTGTTCTTGCGGGGGCGGTTTCAGCCGGGGCAGACAAGACCATGCGGGACAGACTTATAATTTATGCGGAAAAAACAGGGCTTGCCTTTCAGATCGTGGACGACATCCTGGATGTGGAAGGTGATCCAAAGGAGATGGGAAAAACCGCTGGATCCGACCTGGGCAATCACAAGATGACATTTCCTTCAATCATGGGACTAGGCGCTTCTAAAAAATATGCCCATGACCTTATACAAGAGGCAGTTAAAGCCCTTGACCTGTTTGAACCTAAAAAGGCCCTGCCCCTTAAGGCCATTGCAGAATATATCCTCTCCCGAAAAGGTTGAGGATAAGGAGAAATAAGAATTTTGAGTTTGCTTAAAAATATCAAAAACGGACAGGATTTAAAACAACTCTCCAGAAAAGAGCTGCCGCTCCTGGCCCGGGAAATCCGTGAGAGAATCATTGAGGTAGTATCAAAAAACGGAGGCCACCTTGCCTCAAGCCTTGGTGTCGTGGAGCTGACCCTTGCAATACATTACGTGTTTGACATCCCCCTTGACACGCTTGTTTGGGACGTGGGGCATCAGGCATACGCCCACAAGCTTTTGACCGGCAGGGAGGAGAAATTTGACACCCTTCGCCAGTATAAGGGAATAACCGGATTTACTAAAATGAGCGAAAGCCCCTGTGACGGTTTTACCGTGGGCCATTCAAGCACCTCCATATCGGCAGGCCTGGGCATTGCCATGGGCCGTCACCTGAAGGGCCGGGACGGCAAGGTTATTTCGGTCATAGGAGACGGCTCACTCACCGCAGGCCTTGCCTTTGAAGGTCTTAATCAGGCAGGAGACTCAAAACGTGATTTCCTGGTAATTCTAAATGACAATGACATGTCCATTGCCCCCAATGTGGGAGCCCTCTCTTCGTTTCTAAGCCGCACATTTTCTTCGAAATACCTCCAGAACATAAAAAAAGAGTTCGGAATCTTTTTAAAGTCCCTGCCCGGCATCGGGGACGAGATGTATAGAATTGCAAAACGTTCTGAAGAGTCGTTCAAGGCCTTTGTAACTCCGGGAATGCTGTTTGAGGCGTTCAACTTCGACTATTTCGGACCGATCAACGGCCATAACCTGACCCACCTCATCGACATCCTGGAAAACATCAAAAAACACAACGAACCCGTGCTTCTCCATGTGATAACAAAAAAGGGAAAAGGATATGCTCCTGCTGAAAACAACCCGGTTTATTTCCACGGGGTCGGTTCCTTCAACATCGATACTGGCGGGTGTGTTAAAAAGGGGGGAAAGACCCCCTCGTACACGGACATATTCGGCTGCACCATGGTCGAACTTGCCGGAAAAGACCCTGAAATTGTTGCAGTAACGGCTGCCATGCCGGAAGGTACAGGGCTGAAAAAATTTGCCGATCTGTATCCGGACAGATTTTTCGATGTGGGCATTGCAGAACAGCATGCAGTCACCTTTGCCGCAGGCCTTGCCACCCAGGGGTTAAAACCCGTGGTGGCTATTTATTCAACCTTCATGCAGAGGGCCTACGACCAGATCCTCCACGATGTGTGCGTGGAAGCTCTCCCCGTTGTACTTGCCCTTGACCGGGGCGGAATTGTGGGGCAGGACGGTCCGACCCACCACGGTCTGTTCGACTACAGTTACCTTAGAAATATGCCCAACATGACCATCATGGCACCAAAGGATGAAAACGAACTTGCAAGGATGGTGAAAACTGCCGTTGACCATGACGGGCCCATTGCCATTCATTACCCAAGGGGCAAGGGCCAGGGTGTGACCGTGGAGCCGGACATAAAACCTATTGCCATCGGCCGGGCAGAGACACTCCTTCAAGGCAAAGATGTTACCATCCTTGCCATTGGCCGCATGGTGGGCGAAGCCGTTGATGCCGCCCTTGAACTTGCAGCCCTTGGTATATCATGTGGAGTTATCAATGCCCGGTTTGTCAAACCTCTGGACAAAGCACTGATCCTCGATACGATCGGAAAAACAGGGGCTATAGTAACGGCTGAAGAACATGTCCTGGATGGCGGATTTGGCAGCGCAGTCCTGGAGCTCCTGGCTGACAACGACGCACTCAACTGCCGGGTAAGGCGGGTCGGCATCAGGGATACATTTGTCGAACACGGGCCCCAGGAAATCCTGCGGGCCGAATACGGGGTTGATGCCGCAGCCATTGTACGGGCCGTAAGGGAGATCGTTTGACAAAAAACAAAAAGCGTCTTGACCTGCTGCTTGTGGAGCGCAACCTTGTTCAGTCAAGGGAAAGGGCAAAGGCTGTGATAATGGCCGGCCAGGTCCTGGTCAATGACCTTGTGGTTGACAAGGCTGGAACCCCTGCTGCAACCGATGCTAGGATTGTCCTGCGGGGCGAAGATATCCCCTTTGTGAGCCGGGGCGGACTAAAATTAGACCACGCTATCAGGCACCTCCATCTGACTGTCAAGGATTTTATCTGCCTTGACATCGGGGCATCCACGGGCGGATTTACCGACTGTCTGCTCAAGAACGGTGCCGCCTTTGTCCATGCCGTTGATGTGGGGTATGGCCAGCTTGACTGGTCCCTGAGACAGGACCCAAGGGTTGACGTGATTGAACGTACCAATATCCGCTACATGGATTTCGACCGCATCGGCCGTACCGTTGATCTTGTAACCATTGACACCTCTTTTATATCGTTGAAAATCGTGGTGCCTGCGGCTGAAAAATTCATGCATGGGGGTACCAGAATTCTGGCCCTGATCAAACCCCAGTTTGAGGCAGGAAAATCACGGATCGGCAAAGGAGGTGTTGTCAGGGATCCAAAGGTAAGAGAAGAAATTGTGCGGGAAATAAGCGAGTTTTTTACCCTCAGGGGATATGAGACAGGAGAGGTCATCCCCTCGCCTGTTCCTGGCCCCAAGGGAAACCTGGAATTTATAATATCCTTGCGGTATTCAGAAGATATATGTAACAAGGTATAAGCTATTTTACCAACAACCGGCACTGCCGGAGTGTAAAAGACTTGGTTTAAGGAACTTGGAGTAAGAGACTTGGCCTGAGGTGTCGCTCGGCCACAACGTACTAGGAAACTCATCTGCTGGTGACGTCCCGGCTGGAATTTCCCATAAAACTGGAAAAGGAGCTCTAATGACTGAACAAATCGACAAAATGAGAAATTTATCCCTGGCAGGTCATGGAGGTGCGGGTAAAACTTCTTTGGCTGAAGCAATGCTCTTTAAGGCAGGTGTTTTAACCCGGCTCGGACGGGTTGAAGAGGGTAACACCGCCATGGACTTTCAGCCTGAAGAAGTGAAAAAACAGCAAAGTGTGAGTTCGTCTTTTCACAAATTGTCCTGGAAAAAACATTCCATTACGCTTATGGACACCCCTGGGGATCAAAATTTTTTTTCATCTGCAAAGATCTGCATGCCTGCGTCCGATGCTGTAATTCTTCTGATCGATGGTGTTGACGGACCTTCCGCCATGACCGAAGAGGCTGCCGCCTGTGTGGCTTTCCACAAGCTTCCCTGCGTGCTTTTTATAAATAAGCTTGATCGTGAGCGGTCAGACTTTGAGGCGGCCGTTGCAGCCTCAACTTCATCGTTGAAGCTGAAAACAGTCGTCACCCACCTTCCCATTGGCGCTGCCGAAGGGTTTAAGGGTTTGGTTGATGTCATATCCAACAAGGCCTACGTATATGACGATGCAGGCAAGGTTGAAATCATTGACGTTCCCTCTGAAATGGCAGATGACGTGGACCTTGCCCGGGAGACCTTCATCGAAAGCGTGGCAGAGCTGGATGACGAACTTCTTGAAAGCTACCTTGAGGGCGAAACCATACCCCAGGAAGACCTTATAAAGGTCTTTAAACAGGGATTCCATTCGGCTCAACTTGTCCCTGTGATCGGCGGTTCTGCGACAAAACCTGTGGGCATTGATCTGCTGCTGGACTTTATCAACGACTACCTTCCATCACCAAAGGACAGGGGGGCATGGACGGCCCTTGATGAAAACGAAACAGAGGTTGAAATAGCTCCTGATCCAGATGCGCCGTTCTGCGGGTTTGTGTTCAACACCATAGTCGACCCCTATGCCGGAAGGCTGTCATTGATCCGGGTCATCTCGGGAACCCTTGGAAAAGAGGGCAATTTCTTCAACGTCAACAAGGACACCAAAGAACGGTACACCCAGCTTCTTGAAGTTCTGGGCAAAGAGCAGAAACCCGTCCAGAATGCGGTACCAGGCTCCATTGTGGCCGTTGCCAAACTAAAAGAAACCAAGACCGGTGACACCCTCACATTTGACCAGCATCTCAAAATCACCCCCCCTGCCCCCATGCCTCCGGTAATTTCCTTTGCCGTATCATCCAAAGAGAAGGGGGATGAGGACAAGATCCACGGTGCCTTGAGAAAAATCATGGAAGAAGACACTGCCCTTCAACTCAAGAGAGAGGTCGAGACAAACGAAACCATTCTTTCCGGCCGGGGCCTTGTTCACATCGAAACCACCATTGAAAAGATCAAGCGTAAATTCAACGTCGAAATGGTCATCTCAACTCCAAAGGTTCCCTACAGAGAAACCTTTAAGAAAAAGATAAGGGTCCAGGGACGTCACAAGAAACAGTCCGGAGGTCATGGACAGTTTGGCGACTGCTGGATTATTCTCGAACCTCTGCCCAAGGGATCGGGATTTGAATTTGTGGACAAGATCGTTGGCGGTTCGATTCCCAAGACCTATATCCCAGCCGTTGAAAAGGGTGTTTACGAAGCCTCCCAAAAGGGTATTCTTGCAGGCTTTCCCTGTGTGGATTTCAGGGTCACAGTTGATGACGGTTCCTACCATTCCGTGGATTCATCTGAAATGGCATTCAAGATAGCAGGCTCCGTGGCCTTTAAAAAAGCGGCCGAAGGTGCAAAGCCCACCCTCCTAGAGCCGATCATGAAGATTTCGATCCTGATTCCCGATGAGTACACCGGAGATATTATGGGCGATCTTAACTCAAGGCGGGGCCGGGTCCTCGGCATGGACACCGAGGGTGATAAACAGGTGATCAATGCCCACGTCCCCATGGCCGAAATTTTGAGATATGCGCCTGACCTGCGCTCCATGACCGGTGGAAGGGGTACTTTCCACATGGAATTTGACCATTACGATGAGGTACCGGGTGAGCTTTCCGCCAAGGTGCTGGAAAAGATCATTGCCGAACGTGAAGAGTAAATAGTTGCCGGGTTTTGTTCCTTGACCCGGCATGCCAAACATAGAGACGCCTGTATTGGGCGTCTCTGATCTGTGCACCCCAGGGGAGATGGTATTTTCGTTTATATAGGACAGCCCAGACCTGCTCCATGGTGGTGAGGCTATTCTTCCATCATTTTTGTCCTGTAATGAGATCTAACACCTCTTGGTACTTGGCTGAGGTTCCGGCGATGACTTCTTTTGGAAGTCTTGGTCCCGGGGCCTTCTGGTCCCAGCCGGATGAGATGAGCCAGTCCCTTACAAACTGCTTGTCATAGCTCTTTTGTGACCCTCCCGGTGCATAGGTATCCATTGGCCAAAACCTCGATGAGTCCGGGGTCATAACCTCGTCAATCAGGACTATCGCATCGTCCACGATTCCAAACTCGAACTTGGTGTCGGCAATTATGATTCCCCGCTCAAGGGCAAGTTGTGCCCCCCTTTTGTAAATCTCGAGGCTCAGGTCCCTGAGGGTTTCCGCCCGCTCCTGACCGATGAGGTCAATGGTTTTGGCAAAATCGATGTTGATGTCGTGATCCCCGACCTCGGCCTTGGTCGAGGGGGTATAGATGGGTTCTGGAAGCCGGTCTGACTGAATAAGGCCCCTGGGAAGGGTGATGCCGCAAAGGGTGCCGTTCTTCTGGTAGGATTTCCATCCGGAGCCTGAAATATATCCCCGGACAATGCACTCCACCGGCAGGGGTTCTGCTTTTTTAACAAGCATGGTACGCCCCTCCAGAATATCCCCATAGGGCTTGCAGACTTCCGGAAAATCGGCCACATCCGTTGAGATAAGATGGTTTTTTACAAGCCCTGACATCTGTTTAAACCAGAAGGCGGAGATCTGTGTGAGCACCCTTCCCTTTCCTGGAATGCCGTCTGGAAGAACAACGTCAAAGGCTGAAAGCCTGTCGGTTGTCACCATTAAGTATGCATCATCAGTGTCATAGATATCCCTTACCTTGCCCTTTCTGATCAGTTTTAAATCTGCAAATTGTGTCTCAAGAACCGTTCTGTCCATATTTTTATCCATCAAGCTCTCCTCAAATTTTTAAATAGGCATAAAGCCGCCCCCTTAGACTCCCCTTCAGAATTGACAGTCAGGGTCAGGAAGGCGACACCTATATGTACCATAACCTTACCTGGTTTTCCATTCTAAAGAAAATAGTCTTGCAATTAAATATCCATATGATAATTGATTGGTGTTCAACAATGGGAACAGTTGTGTGCTATAATATGTTGATCTTCATTGAAAAAGCAATTTGGATACATCTTTTAATTTTTTAAATGGGTATTTGAAAATTATGGATATGGAAAACTGGGATTGGGACATCGGGAAGCGCAAAATAGCGGATTTTTCCGTTTGGCAGGAACGTTTTTCTTACCTTGAGGAACCCTGTGCAAGTCCTGATGGAGAAAGTATTGCTGCTGTTATCAGAAATGATGAAGAAGAGTTTACCGTTTCTACCCAGAAATCAGATCAGGAAATAAAAGTCTGGAAAAACGGCTATGACAAGGTCTGGAACCTCAGATATGGGCCTGACGCAAGGCTTTCCGCCTTTATATCCGACACAGGGGAATGGACCGTTTCAACGGATGACACACCCTGGACAAACACCTTTGACTTTGCCTGGGACATGACCGCAACCTCCGGGGGAGAACACTTGGCTGTATCGGTTCAAAAGGATCTTGAATACGCCGTTGCCGTCAATGATACGCCCTGGGCCGCAAGCTTTTCCCGCCTCACCGGCATGACCCTGAGCCCTGACGGTCTGCATTCAGCTGCAGTTGTTGAAACTGAACCTTTGCTTGAAACCGAAATTTTCAAGTTCAGAAAAGGATGCTATTCGGTTGCCGTTGACGGCAAAGCCTGGAAGGAGAGCTTTATGAACGTATGGGAGCCGTGTTTTTCCAGCAACGGTGCCCGCACGGCAGCATCGGTCAGGACTAATTATCTGGACTACACAATCGCTGTTGACGGCAAAGTGTGGAAGAAAAATTACAGGTCGGTGTGGGCTCCGGTATTTTTTCCTGGCACAGATGAGGTTGTGGCCCCTGTAAAAGAGGATGGGCAGTGGACCCTTGCCGACAAGGAAGGAGCGATCTGGGACACCTCATTTTATCAACTTTGGCACCCGGCCTTTGCAGGTGAGGAAAATAACATATGGGCCATTGTTTCACCGAAGTATGGGCTCTGGACAGTGGCCCTGGACGGAAAACCCTGGGATGCAAAATTTAACGAGTTAGTGACCGATCTTTCCCTTTCCCTGGATGGTCAGCGGGCTGGATGCGTTTTCAAGCACGACGGCAAATGGGGCATAGCCGTGGACGGCAAACCCTGGCAGGGGCGGTTTGACATGGCCTGGCAGCCTGTTTTCTGCCCTGATGCAACCCATGTAGCGGCAAAGGTGGAAATCAACGGCAAATACACCCTAGTTATCAATGGAACTGTTCTTGATCGAAAATTTACACGTCTTGAAATGCCAATTTTCAGCCAGGACGGCAGACGGCTCCTGATCAGAGGAATTGAAAAAAACATTTTTTACCGGGAAATCATTGACCTTGGTCAACTATCCGGTCAAATATCTGGTTGATTATAAGGAGACTCTGATATGCACGATATTTACACTTTTGTCACAGGCCCCCTGGCATGGTTCTCCTTTGCCATTTTCCTGGGCGGCAGCCTCTTTAGATTCGTAAGTCTGTTCAGGCTTGCCCGAAAAAAAGACAGGGCCGTTTTTGAGTACATGAGCCTTAAATTTGCCCTGCGATCCATTACCCGATGGCTCACCCCTTTTGCCACTCACAATATGCGTATCAATCCTGCCATGACAATTGTCACCTTTGCCTTTCACATCTGTCTCTTCCTGGCACCGCTCTTTGTGTTTGCCCATGTAATCCTGATCTACGAGAGCTTTGGCATAAGCTATCCCTCACTGCCCAATGGGGTTGCGGATGTTTTTTCCATTGTGGTCATCCTCTCCTGTGTCTTTTTTGCCGGAAGAAGGATAATGCTGCCAGAAGTAAAATATCTCACCACCTGGGTTGACATTGCTCTTCTACTGGTGGTGGCGGCACCTTTTTTAACGGGTGTCTGGGCCTTTCATCAATGGGCTGGGTTTGAAATCATGACCCTTGTCCACATTTTATCAGGCGAACTCATGCTTGTCCTCATTCCGTTTACAAAATTGTTTCACATGTTTTTGTTTCCCTTTATCCGGGGGTATATGGGGTCTGAGTTCGGCGGCGTAAGAATGGCTAAGGACTGGTAGGGAACAGCTCTGCACCCCCCGCAACAGCAGTCAAAACAACCATATTAAATAAAGGATCGGTTTTTCATGAGAGATTCAAAACCAATCACAGAAAGTATCAACGAGGACAAGGGAATCATGGCCGGAGTGGAACAGCTCTCGCCTGAAAAAATAGAACGGATCATCAACGAGGTTATTGATAAGGAAACTGGCGCTAAGCTAAAGGTTTACGTGGACACCTGCGTCCATTGCGGGCTTTGCAGTGACGGGTGTCATTTTTTCATCTCAAGGGACAGGGACCCCAGATTTTCTCCGGCCGGCAAGGTCAAGCAGACCATGTGGGAGATCATGCGCAAAAAAGGGCGGGTATCCCCCGAATTCATCAAGCAGGCCGCAGTGGTCGCCTATACCCAGTGCAACCTGTGCAAGCGCTGCGCCATGTACTGCCCCTTTGGCATAGACATCGCCTATGTACTCTCGGTGATGCGCAGGATCTGCCACAGGCTGGGAGTGGTTCCCCTTTACATCCAGGACACGGCCCACAGCCATTCTGTGACCGCCAACCAGATGTGGGTAAAGGACGACGAGTGGATAGATACCCTCATGTGGCAGGAGGAGGAGGCAAGAGACGAGATGCCCAACCTGAGGATCCCCCTGGACGTTGAGGGCAGCAACACCTTTTACTCGGTCATCGGCCCCGAACCCAAATTCAGGGCCCAGCTGATCTACCAGGCCGCCATGATAATGGAGGCGGCAGGCGAAAGCTGGACCATGCCTTCCTCTCCCGGGTGGGACAATTCAGACATGTGCATGTTCACCGGCGATTATGACATGATGGAAAGGCTTAAAAAGATTCATTTTGAGACTGCCTTGGGCCTCAAGGTCAAAAGAATCGTCATGGGCGAATGCGGCCATGCCTTTCGATCGGTCTACGACATGGGCAACCGGGCATTGGGATGGAAAATGCCCCCCATCCCAGTCATCCATGCCATCGAATATTACCATGAGATCTTTGCCCAGGAAAAGATAAAGATCAAAAAGAAGTTTGAACGGCCCGTCACCCTCCACGACCCGTGCAATATCGTCAGGGGAAGGGGGCTTCACCACATGGCGAGAAACGTGGTCAACGCCACCTGCAAGACCTTTATCGAGATGACGCCCAACTGCGAGCATAACTACTGCTGCGGTGCCGGCGGCGGGGTGATCAACTGCGGCCCTCCGTTCAAGAATGCCCGGGTGGAAAGCAGCAAGGTAAAGGCGGAACAGCTCTTTGCCGCCAAGGCAAAGGGGGCCGAGGTGGTCATTGCCCCTTGTCACAACTGCCATGGAGGCCTTGAAGACATAATTCACCACTATGGGGTCGACATGGAGCTTAAGTTCCTCGGAGACATTATCTATGAAATCATGGAAATACCTGGAGAGCATTAGATAGTAGGTAGTGGGCAGTAAATGGTAAATAGTAGACAGTGGGTAGTGGATGGTAAATGGTAGGTACTGCCTACTACCTACTAATTAAAAGGGGGAAGTTCTATTGACTGACAAAGTAAAAAAATATATTTTCATAATTATGGCATCTGCCCTTGTTCTTGGGCCATTCACAGCCTGGGCAGAAGAGTGCATGAACATTGACGAGGCTGTTTTCATCAATAAGACAAGGCCCTTTGTCTGCTTTGTCCACGATGAGCACAATTATAATGCAGGAATTGAAGAGTGCGATGTCTGCCACCATCTATACGAGGATGGAAAGCTTTTAGAAGGTGAAATCAGCGAAGATATGGCCTGCTCAGAGTGCCATGGGTCAAGGGATGACCCTAAACATTTCGAACTTATCGCAACCTACCATGACCGCTGTCGGTCCTGTCATCTTGACGAGAAAAAGGGGCCTGTCACCTGTGCCGGATGCCACAAAAAGAAAAACAAAAAGGAGACAAAATGACAAAAAAAATACTGGTCGTGGATGACGACCCCGTCATTGTCAAATACCTTGTGAATATCTTCAACGATAACGGATATGAGACCTGTTCTGCAAATGACGGTGCAGAGGCATTTGAAGTGCTTAAAGAGGAAAACCCAGATCTGATAACCCTGGATCTTGAAATGCCCAAGGAGTGGGGCCCCAAATTTTTCAGAAGGCTCTCCAAACAGGAGGCATATAAGGATATTCCCGTCATCGTAATCTCTGGGCTTGCAAGTCGCCATCTGAGCATTGACAAGGCCATAACTTGGTTAACAAAGCCCTTTGATCCTGAAAAACTGATTGGAATTGTTAAAAATACCATTGGGTAACCCCGACAGGGCCGAAAGCAGCTCTTCTGTCTTTAGCCCGGGGAAGACAAAACGGATCCCAGCCATGCTTTTGAACAAGATTCGCCACAGTCTTGTGTTCAAGTTGATCATGATCATGACATTCATATGTCTTGTGGCGATTTCTGTGTGGGCCTACTTCAGCATAAATTACCAGCGGAACAAGGAGATCGAAGACATCCTGGGGGTTGCTGACCGCATCAGTAAAACCATCCGACTTGGAACCCACTACTCGATGATGCTGAACGCCAGGGACGACATACACCAGATCATCCAGAATACGGCAACCCAGCGGGAAATCGAGAACGTAAGGATCTACAACAAACAGGGGTTTATTAAATTTTCCAACATCCCGTCGGAAATCGATACCAAGGCTCAGCCCAAATCTAAGGGATGCATTGTCTGCCACATTCAAGACCCTCCCCTGGTGGAGCTGACCCTTCACCAGAGGAAGAGGATCTTTTCAGACGATTCAGGAGAACGGGTCCTTGGCATCATAACCCCCATCTACAACGAGCCTGCATGCAGCGAACAATGCCATTTCCACGACGCTGCATCCAAGGTGCTGGGCTCCATGGATCTTGTAATTTCCCTGAAGGATACAGATGCTGAAATCATGAAGTATGAGAGAAGCATTGTATTCCTTGCCCTTGCGATCTTTGTTGCTCCCTCTTTTTTTATCTTTATCTTTGTCTACAGATTCGTCATCGGCCCCATCCGCCAGCTCACTGAAGAGACAAAACACATAACCTGCGCCACCAAGATCACCCGGGTCGATTCCCACAGGGACTCTGAAATCGGGCAACTTGCAACTGCGTTCAACACCATGCGCCAACGGATAAACCACCACCAGAAGGAGCTGACCAAGCAAAAAAACGAATACCGGAACCTCTTTGAACGAGTACCCTGCATGATAACGGTCCAGGACAAGGATTTTAAACTGATCAACTTTAACCGGGAGTTTTACAAACGCTACCGCCCCAAGATAGGCGATTTCTGCTACGCCACCTACAAGGGCAGAACAACTAAATGCAGGAACTGTCCGGTTGAAAAGACCCTCAAAGATGGAAAATCCTACTACTCTGAAGAGCAAGGAATCGGGAAAAACGGTACCATGGAACACTGGATAGTAAGAACGAGCCCGGTCAAGAATGCAGCTGGTGAAATCGTTGCAGCTATGGAGATCAACCTTGATATCACCCAGCGAAAAGAGCTTGAACAGAGGGCAGAACTTTCTGAAAAAAAGTACCATGCCATTTTCAACAATATCCCGAATCCGGTTTTTGTCCTTGACAGCGACTCCCTAGCCATCCTTGACTGCAACGAGAGTGTAACCGAGGTGTATGGATATGGGACAGACGAAATTGTCGGTCGATCGTTTACCGAGCTGTTCGACCCTTCCGAACCGACATCCGGTCCGGCATCCGGTCCGCCCCATACAATCGATGCCCTGGTAAAGAGCGCAACCATAATCAACTCGGCAAAACATCGCAAGGCCGACAACCGATCCATGTTTGTTGATATCTGGATCTCACCGTCGGAATATCCAGGTCAGAAGGTTCTCCTTGTCACCACCTCGGACATTACCGAACGTCTGGAAACAGAGAATCAGTTTCTCCAGGCGGCAAAGCTTGCCACCCTGGGAGAGATGGCAACCGGTGTAGCCCATGAGCTTAACCAGCCCCTGTCTGTCATCAAGACAGCCTCAAGCTTCTGCATTGAAAAGGTCAGAAAAACCCAGGAGATCAAGCCCGAGATACTGAAAACTCTGCTGGAAAAGATAGATGCCAATGTGGACCGGGCTTCGAAAATTATTAACCACATGCGCGACTTTGCCAGAAAATCCGACATTAACCTCATCCCGGTAAATGTCGTTAACGTCCTTGAGAGTGCCTATGAGATCTTCAGCCAGCAGCTCAAGGTAAGAGGCATCACTGTTGCCTGGGAGATCACCCCTCCCCTTGCCCCTGTTATGACCGACCCTGGGCGTCTTGAGCAGGTTTTTATCAACCTTCTGATCAATGCCCGGGATGCCATTGAGGCCAAGGCGGAAATCTGTCATAATGATCCTGACCTTGAGAAAAAAATAACGATCAGGGCTTGTCTTGCAGGTGAAAAAGTTTACGTTGAGGTCCAGGATACGGGCACGGGGGTTCCCCGGGAGGTTGCAGAAAAGATCTTTCAGCCTTTTTTCACAACCAAGGAGGTCGGTAAGGGAACCGGCCTTGGACTCTCCATAAGCTATGGAATTATCAAAGAGTGTTCGGGGCAGATAATCATCAAGGAGACCTCAGATAAGGGATCTGTATTCCAGGTGATTCTACCTGCCTACAGAGATAGAGCTAATAGTAGTCAGTAGTCAGTGGGTGGAGGCTGTAGGTTGGTTTTTGTTGCGCTCTACCAACCTACAATGCTATCTACCATTTTGGTGGGAGTTTCAAAAAAACCCACTTGTCCTGACGGACAGAACGAAGAATGAAACTTGAGTAAGGCCACACCTTGTTTTTTGTCTCTTGTTTCAAGTCTCTTGTAATGGAGGAGACAGACGAACCATGCTGAATCATTCTGAAATTCGAGATATCCTCCTTGTTGACGATGAGGAGGATATAAGGGAAGTGCTTGCTATCTCCCTCCAGGACTTGGGGTACAGGGTGACTCTTGCGGAAAATGGTCAAAAAGCCCTGGACCTGTTTGAGACCCGTGGATTTCCCATTGTGCTTACAGATATAAAGATGCCTGTCATGGACGGAATTGAACTGTTAAAAAAAATTAAGGCCATGGCTCCTGATACTGAAATTATCATGATCACAGGCCATGGAGATATGGACCTTGCCATCGAAAGTTTCAGGAACCAGGCTGTTGAATTCATTACAAAACCGGTTGATGTACAAAGTCTTGAGATTGCACTTGAAAGGGTTCAAAAAAAAATCGTCGTAAAAAAACATCTCCTGGATTACACTCACAACCTTGAACGTCTTGTTCTGGAAAAAAGCGAAAAACTCGCAAGCGTTGACCGTGAATCAACAAATGAGCTTGCCACAATCATGGACACCCTTCCCTTAGTAGTTTTCTGCGTTGACCGCACACTTAGAATCACCTCTTCCAATGCCTCGTTCAAGGAGATATTTAATATCGATCCTGAAGCTGCCGGCATCAACGGCTTTTGCCACGAAATCTGCAGAAACTCCGCCATTCCCTGTGAGGGGTGTCCGGCCCTTGAAAGTTTTATTTCGGGAAAACCTGTCCAGGCTGAGGTTACCTACACAACCAGCCGGCAGGCTGACGTTTCTTTCCTGGCCTGGGCATCTCCTGTTGAGGACACCCCGACTTCAATAAGCCCAGACCACGCTGAGGGCATCTCTGACCAGGGGCACCCTTCCCTGGACAGGGTGATAATAGTGGCAACTGACGTAAGCCGGGTGATTGATATTGAAGACCATTTAAAATCCCTTGGCCTCATGCTAGGATCCGTATCCCACGGAATAAAAGGGCTCCTCACAGGTCTTGACGGGGGGCTCTATCTCCTTGATTCGGCCCTTAAGAAGGAAAATCAGCACCTGGCCCAGGAGGGGCTTGATACCATGAAGCTCATGACGTCAAAAATCAGAAAATTGATCCTTGATATCCTTTTTTACACAAAGAAAAGAACCTTTACTAAAGAAACGGTTGATGTAGAAAGATTTGCCCGGGAAATAGTCCAGACAGTCAAACAGCGGCTGGAGTGCACAGGTATAGCCCTTGAACTGAAGCTTCCCCCAGGAAAGCTTGAGTTCATGGCCGATCCCACCTCCCTGCAGTCTGCCGTTGTTAACATCCTGGACAACGCCATTGACGCCTGCCAGGCAAATAAAAAGACTGAGACTCCTGCTGATTCCCCCCAACCAGACCCGAAATCGAAGGAAAAAATTTCGTTCACCGCCGCACAAAAAAATGATATGATAGAATTTATCATCAAAGACACGGGCATTGGCATGTCCGAAGATGAAATCCAAAAGGCCTTTACCCTGTTTCACTCGGGCAAAGAAAAAAAAGGAACCGGACTTGGCCTGTTTATTGCCAAAAAAGTCATATCCCAGCACGGTGGAACCATTCGGGTAGAATCAACCCCCGGTCAGGGAACCACATTTTACATTAGCCTGCCCCTTGGTACTGATTAGATAAATTGAAAAAAAATATTAGAAGAACCATTCGATATAGTGTCCTCACCCTTGCATTTCTTGCGCTGATTCTTACCCTTGCACTGTTTACGTCTGGAATCATGGTTGGGACCCCACGGGGGCAGCAAATTTTAATAGGATTTGTCAACGACCAGATTCCAGGACAGATCAGCCTCAAGAGCCTGGACTTTTCCCTGGCAGACCAGGAAATCAAAATCCAGGGACTTAACATTCTAGACCCAGTCGGCATGACCGTGGTCGAAGTTGAACAGATTGTGATCGGCTTTGACCTTTCAAAGCTGCCGGATAAAACCATCCATTTCAAAAAAATTGAAATCTCATCCCCAGGCCTTTCCCTTGTTCTGGACGAAGATAACGTCTTGAATCTGGCAGCCTGTTTTGTGGATTCGGGCAAAGAATCAGAACCGGCAACTCCTGAAACTTCAACCGCTGTATTGCCCTTTAACATCGTTGTTGAAAACCTAGTAATCGACCAGGCCGCCCTTGCCTTTCAATCCCAGGACCTTTCGTTTGAAACTGATGAAATTGCCCTTGAAGGATCGGTCAACCTTGCCCGGAAATTTGTCAGGCTAAAACTTTTAACCCGGGACTGGTCTTTTTCTTTGCCTCTGGATGAACCAGACAGGGATAAACCCCACAGGGGCAAAACCTTTAAGGTCGATTCAATCAACCTTGATCTTGCCTTTGATAATGATTCCCTGACAGCAATGGATTTTTCCCTTGGTTCAGCCCTTGCAAATCTTGGAATAAGAGGCTCTGCCACAGATCTTCTTAACATACCCCGGGCCGATCTTAAGCTTGATTTCATGGCAGACCTTGGAGAGATATCATCCATCCTTCCAGCTTCCATTTCCATGGAGGGAACTTTCAAGGGCGAGGCCACACTGACAGGTACAGTGCAGGACCCCGATCTTGTTCTTTTAATTACCTCGGACGGCGGTAAGTTTAAAGATGAATCCTTTGACCGGACAATCCTTGATTTAAAACTTGAAAACCGGGTTCTGACCCTGAAAGAATTAACCACCTCCCTTGACTATGGCAAGGCAACGGCAAGGGCAAATGTGGACCTGACCGAAGTCTTTCCCCAGGGGTTTATGGGCACCCCTTTGCTTGAAAATATTCAGGCAACCCTTGATCTTACGGCAACGGATGCGGGTTATGGAAGCTTTCCCCGGGGGGATGGAAAAATCCTGCTTGCTTTTTCAAATGAAGTTCTCGACATCAAGCAGCTTGATGTAAATCTTCTTGACTCCAATTTTTCCCTGGCTGGAACCATCAAACCCATGGACAAAGGCCGCCTTGCTGCACCTGAAAACTTTGTCACGGACCTTGAGTTTCGTTCGACCAGGATCATCCTTGAAAACCTCCTTGAACCGTTCCTTGCAAGAAAAACCCCTGAACAAAAAACAATCGGCGGTGAGTTTACATTAAACGGTTCAGCCAGGGGAAATCTTGGCAATCCAGCGGTTGTTTTAAACCTTTACGGTGAAAAGATCCTCCTTCCCGGGGCCGGAGATAAAAGCCTGGCAAACAATGAAATAGATGTTCAATTACACCTTAAGGAACAGACCCTTACCCTTAAACGGCTGGCTGCCATGATCGAAGGTGGAACGATTGAAGCTGAGGGGAAAATTGACCTTACCCAGGTATTTCCCAATGGGTTCTTTAGGGAGGTTAACATTGAAAAAATATCGGGAACCCTGGGAGTCAAGGTGGATGATTTCAGCCCTCAACCCATACTTGAGGCCTACAACATACCGGGTGTTCACGGCAAATTATCCCTGGATTTAAACGTTCAAGGCGCCCTTGCTGGCAATCCCCGGGCAACCCTTAACCTGACGGTCAAAAATGCCGGATTTCAAGATTCACCTAGGGCCGATGCAGATTTTAACGTTGAAATTTTAGACGGTTTTATAGAAATAAACGAGGTTAGGGTTACAAACCCCCATGGCAGCCTTACCCTGGATGGCCGAATTAAAATCATGGAAGAATTCCGCCTGCTTGATCCTGGAAAAATGTCAGGGAACCTGAGGCTGAAAACCAACGATGTAGAACTCCGTCCCATCCTTGCCCAGTATAAAGATCTGCCCGAAATTCATGGCATATACTCGCTTGATTTGAATCTGGAAGGAGGGTTTGACGATCCCAGGGCGACCTTTACCCTGACGGCTGCCGATGCAGGGTATTCAGATTTCCCAAAGGCTGATGCGCAAATAGATCTTTTGTTTTTAAATGACCACCTGGAAATAAGTCAGGTTCTTGCTACAAACCCCGATACCACAATTGACCTTAAAGGCCGAATAAAAATGATGCATGAAGGGCAGATCCTGCCCCCGGAAAAAATGGAGATTAAGGTTGACATGAAGGTTGAGCAGTCCGATATAGCCTCTCTTATTGATATTGGCGAACCCCATATTAACCCTAACAATCAGATGGTAAAAATAACCGATAAACAGGGTTTAAGTGCAGCTGTTACGGCAGAGGGAAGCCTTGAACAAAAAATCAAGGTCGTTGCCAAAGGAACAGTGCCCGCCGGGATTGCCCAGCTCTTTACCCAGGAGGTTGCAGGGGTTAAGGGTGAAGTCAATCTGGAAGTGACCGCCCTTGTTGAAAAGGAAATCAAAAACAGCTTGATAACGGGCCGGGTGGTTCTTGATCAAATATCCATGGTCATCGTTGAAACAGAGCAAAAGCTGCACAGTATTAACGGAACCATCCTTGCCGACCAGCAGGGGATAACGATTCAGGAAATAAAGGGTAACCTTGACCGGGGCAGCTTCAAGCTTACAGGCAGGGTGGAGTTGGTGGAACTTTTGCCCGATAGTTTCAAGTTCGAGTTCCAGGCAAGGGATCTGCCCCTTGAGTTGCCAGACAGAATGATCGCTTTGTTCAAGACGGACCTGAAGTTTGACGGTATCCTGGATCAAGGTACTTTGACAAAGGCTGATCTGAGCGGTGAAATCAGACTTTTGTCCGGTGAATGGACGGCGGATTTTAATCTGGAAAAAACCGCCCTTGAAAAAATTATGGGATCCCAGCGCAATCAGCCAAGCTCTTCCGACAAAAGTTCTGACACTATTACCAGGGTTATTGGACTTGATATCCTTGTGCGGGCCGACTCCCCCTTTGTGATCAGCAACAACCTTGCCTATCTCTTTGTAACTCCGGATCTCAAGATAGGCGGAACCGTTGCCAATCCTTCTGTCGCAGGCAGGGCAACCCTTGGACCAGGCAACATCACCTACCAGGGACGGCAGTTCGAAATTACAGAGGCAGGAGTTGATTTTGTAGATCCCTATGGGATCAGACCTGTGATTGACATCATGGCCGAACATCAGGTTCGTGACTGGCGGATTTTTCTGAAACTCACCGGCACCCCGGACAATCTGCTTCTGGAATTGTTGTCCAATCCAAGGGAAGAACACGGCGATATTCTCTCGCTTCTTTTGACCGGAAAAACCACAAACGAGCTGATCAGCTCCGAAGGGGGCACAACCACATCACCCGCATCCCTGGTTGCAGGGTTGGTAGCCACCTCATTTGCAGATCGACTCAAGAAAAACGTAGGGCTTGATGTGTTTGAGCTTGATCTTAAAGAAAACGGTTCCGGTTCCCCCATTGGAGATGTAAACCTCACCGTTGGCAAGGAAATTACCGATAAAATAACCGTGTCCTACGGCATGGAAACCAAGGAGGGGGAGATGATCCAGAAAACAGCCACCGACTATAAGCTGTCGGACCAGTTTTCCCTGTCCGGATTTCAAAATACCCAGGGACACTTTGGAGCTGAAATCCGGTATCGTTTGGAGTTTAAATGAAACAGCGTTTCCTTGTATTGATATATCTTATTTTACTCGTCTTTCAAGGGAGTATCCCCTGTGTTTCAGCAGCTGACCTTCCTGAATCTAATTCTGCTTCCGGGTCTGGATCTGGATCTGACTCTCCTTCCGGCCCTGGCAATGAACCCTGCATTCGAGTGGATAAACTTGATGTCTCAGGCAACAAAAAATTTTCAACCATGCGGCTCAAACTGAGGACCAAACTCTGGTCCTCCACCCTTGTGCCCTTTTCCACCCCTTGCCTCAACCTTGACTGGCTCAAACAGGATAAGCTGAATCTTGTTAGCTTCTATCGTAAAAACGGATTTGCCGATGCTGCTGTCTCCCATGAAATTGTACGGGAAAAAGATGGAGCCGCCCTTAAACTTATTGTAGATGAAGGATTTGAATACCGCATCTCCATCGAGGGTGCTGATTCTTTTTATTCGTGGCAGTTAAACGGAGAGATACCCATCTTTGAGCGGGGAAACCCGGGGGATTCAGGCCTGAGACGAGGGGTGTTGAACATTCGCAAACGATATGTTGACAAAGGATTTAACGATGTTTCTGTCACATTCACCAAAGAAAAAAAGACAGAAAACAACAAAACCTTCTGGGATGTTGTTTACACCATCCAGGAAAGACAGAGAAGCCAGGTGGCATCCATAACCATTGAGGGCAACCACAGCATAGAAACCAAAACAATCAGGGCTGAAATGGGACTTTCGGAAAAGGGGGTACTGAAAAACGACGGCTTTAATCAAAAATTGCTGGAAAATGATTTAAATGCCATCAGGCGTCTCTACCTATCCAGGGGATTTACCCGGGCCGAGATCAATGCAGAGACTAAAACAGAGATTAAGCCGCAAACCAAAACAGAAACCAGGCAGGATATCCAGCCAGGGACCAGAACCGAACAGAAAGAGTCTGATCCTGAGACCATGCCTGAAACAGAACAGCCTTCCATAAAAGTGCACATCACTATCCTTGTCAATGAACAGGCTCAAATGGTGGTACAAGGGGTCAAGATCAAAGGTGGGGAATCCCTTATCGACCAGAATGAAATAATAGAGTCCCTTTCTCTGCGCCCCGGTGAACCATTCAGGCAATACATGATAAAGAGCGATGAAAACACCCTGGCGGCTCTTATTTCAAAAAAAGGGTACCCCCACGTCAAGGTCAAAGGGGAAAAAGCAGCCGGGGATGACGACGCTACCGCCATGCTCTCGTATACCATAGATCCAGGGCCTTTTGTCCGGGTGGGAAAAATCCATTACACGGGCAATACCAAGCTGAAAAGCAAGGTTATGGAGGATCTCCTTAAAATAGAAACCAACGACCCTTTTTCACTCCAGGAGATAGTTGATGCCGAAAAAAGATTGAGATCCATCAGTGTCATCCAATCGGTCAGAATAGAGGCAGGTGATCTAAAGGAAAAAAAGGCAACCGCCGACCTTGAAATAAACGTCAAGGAGCGAGACCCCTACTATGTGGAGGCAGCCTTTGGCCATGACACCCGGAGACTGCTTTATTTTAACGCAGCAACCGGCAACAACAATACCTTTGGCCTGGACATCGACTCATGGATAAAGGCGGAGGTGAGCGGGATCGGGTTTGAAGGTGAAACCGGCATAATGGATCCCTTTTTCCTCAAGACAGACATGACCGGTGCCCTGTCTTTTTTTATTCAAAAACAGGAGGAGCTGAACAACGATTTTGGTATCGAGGCCTGGGGGGTTTCAGGAAACATCACAAAGCCATTGCTGCCCCACCTCCATGCGGGCCTCTCTTTGACCTATGAAAACCGTGCCCGGTATGGTAACGAAGAAAAATTCGACCTGTTAAATGACCCGGAAAAAACCTACAAGACCCGGAACATCCTCAAAACCTCCCTGGTTCTTGCCTATGATACCAGGGACTCTGCAATCCAGCCAACCACCGGATTTTTCTCTTCACTGACTACGGATATCTACACGGGATTTGACACAGACCTTGACGATTTCATGAAGTATTCCCTGGATGTCAGGCGATATCTCACCCCCATGGAAAGATTAACCTTTGCCCTTCGCACCAGGCTTGGATACATCCAGCCTTTTTCCTCAGATAATACCGTGGCAGAGGATCGCCTTTTCTTTATCGGCGGAACATCGGATGTAAGGGGATTCAAGGAGAACATGCTTGCCCATGATCTTGAAATGAATCCGGTCGGGGGCATGTCCATTGTTGCGGCAAGTCTTGAGTCCAGGATCTCCCTGACCCAGAAGATGGAATTGATTCTGTTTATGGACACCGGCAGGCTTGGTGAAACAGGCGACGCTGCAGTTCAAAAGGGCTTTAGATCATCCATTGGCGGCGGGTTGAGCTATGGAACGGTGGTGGGACCCATCACCCTTGTCTACGGCCACAAACTCGACCCCGACGACCAGGAGAGTGCGGGTCGAATTCACTTCTCATTCGGGTACACCTTTTAATCCACCATAAAGCGCCATGGGCAATCATGATTGGCGAATTTAAAAAATATTTCCCTTCTTATTGAGGAGAAGCACCCTTTGTCTTTCTTTTATCCTGATACATTTTAAAATCAGCCTGGTGAACCAGACTTTCCAGGTCATCATCATTATTTGTGGTGACAATAAGTCCGATGGAAATACTGAGCTTCAGTCGACTGTTCATGTTTACTTTTTTTGTATTCTCTTCGAGACGCTGCAGGATTGCATCAGCCAGGACCTGATTACAATCGAGAACAATTGTTAGGAACTCATCTCCTCCCATCCTGATAATAAAATCTGTTTCCCTGAAGGTCTTTCTTAAAGTATCCGCAGTTTTGCGGATGATTTTATCTCCGGCAGCATGGCCCTGGGTATCATTAATAACCTTAAGTCCATTAACATCAAATGAAAAAATAGCTCCAGGATGAATATGAGATTGTTCCCTTATCAACTTATTATAAAAGTTTCGGTTATAAACACCTGTCAGCCCGTCGTGGAAACTGTTGTATTCATGCTGGTTTCTAGACATGGTCAGCTCTTCATATCGGTGGGCATTTGAAAAAGCCAGTGAAGCAACCTTAATTATTGAATCAAAAAGCTCCATATACTTGCTTATGCTGTGGGGAAACAAAAACTCTCCCACCTGGATAATGCCAAATTCCTTTCCACCGGATTCAAGAAGCGCATAAAAAGTATTGCTTTTTTTATCCATATAAAAATTGTTCTTCATAGATAACTGTATTTTTTTAATGTCGTCAGGAAGCTCTGTTGAATCCAGATTCCTAGCCCAGTAGAAGAATTGAGTGGCGCCGAATACCGTCAGCCAGACCTCCTTTAACATGGAAATTACATCTCTTTTATACCCAGCCACCGCAATTCTGGACATTATATTAAGAACCGCTGCATTGTGGGCATTCTGCTGCTGTAACTCCAAAATCTGACTCTCCCCTTCAGACCTTGGGACATGGTTTTTTATACGCCATTCAGAAAGGATTTTTCTGAAAAAGGCTCGCATGGGCTCTAAACTGACAGGTATGATTTTAGAGGGTATTTGCAAATATTCAGAGAGATCTTCCAGGTCTTTTTTTGACGATTTAGAAATGTCTGTATCAAGGAATATGATTTTTTGACACCATTCACCATAAAATTGCCTGGCTGTTTCCCTTGAAAAACCCTGATCTTCAAGATTTGCCTTCCAACGCAAGAGCCATCCCGTGGTTATGACATAGTAGCCTTCTTCAAAAAAGAAACGTGAAATTTGATCGTTTATCAGGTGGGAATAACAAAAAGTTGACTCGTACACCCGGAACCAATCTTTTCCGTAAACATTTTTTCTGGGTGATTTACAAAATTTGCTGCAAATCAAAACAGTATTGGCCGTTAAAGAAGTTTCTGGTGTTTCAGATATGGAAGACGATTTCGAAGAAGGACCTCTGGAACATAATGACGGGAATGAAACAAGTCTGACATCCCTTGCTTTTTCATCTTCTGCAATCGCCTGAAATTCACGCAGATAATTCTCACACACAAGGATATTGAGTTTCTTCAAACGATCTCCCCCATCCCAGAAATGGGATAACGTCCCCATTTCTGAACACCATGGGAGATTGCGAGAAGAACATCCTCCGGAACCTGCCAGGGAATCTCCCCATGGGAATCAGAAAGAATAAAACCTCCTCCAGGAGCGGCTTTTTCTATAACATTTCGAACCATCTTGTCGGCGGTGGAGCTGTCCCATCCTGTCATCTCTATGCCGTTTAAATTACCAACAAGCAATATCTTTCCCCTGGAAGCTTTTTTGAGATCAGTCAGATTATCAGATCCACCAACACCAACAGCTCCAGCTCCTGAGTTTATAATCTCATCTATTATGGGCAATGCTCTTCCAGAGGCCATATGGGCAGTCACGGGTGCTTTTATCCCGGCGATTGTCTTTGAATCCACGGGATACCCTGTGGACAGATAGAGATCCCTGTCAATAATATCTGTTGAACAGAGAGGATTAAAATAGCATATGGCTGTGGCCCCGGCTTTTAACTGGGCATTTGCCCAGTCTAAACAGAATTGCTGATTTATCTCCATCAATTTTTTTAACCGAATTTTATCGTGGTAGATAAGATTAATGTATTGCTCAAACCCCATCTGCATAACCGGCAATGAAAAGGGAGACATTACAACGCCTATCAGAGGAATCTCCCCCTGGGCCCTTGAAGCAAGTTCACGGGTTACTTCCAAAACCCGTTGTATCCCCGGGACCTCATAAATATTGGGAACCCAGAGGGAATCAATATCCGAAACCTTCTGAATAACAGGAGTGCCTGAGTTGGGAGGACCTTCAGGAACAAAGAGTGTCTTACCGCCCCAGGCTTCTGTCTCCAGGGCAGCATAAAAGAAAGTATAATAACAGTCTGTCCCATACTTTGCCTGCATCTGCAACTGAGCTTTAATGACATTATCTGCTTTAGAAAAGTACTCTTCCACGGACATCCCTGATTCCCTGGCACCATAGAGGGATAAAAGTAGAAAGAGAGGCACCCTATCTGGCTCTCTATGACTCAAGGAGCTTAAAACCCTTTCCATTGGGGTCATGGCAGTAATCATAAGCCCTCCTTCTGAAGACGATTGAGTACACCGAAAATTTCTCCGGCGTTTCTACAATATGCATGGGCACCGACTTGCGTCCCCAGGGTTTCATCAAGCCTGAAAGGAGCTCCCCCCACAACAAGCTTTACCCCTGGTGACTTGCTGCCCAGCTTTTCCTTCAGCCCTTTGATGGCAAGGGCTGAAGGCAGCATTAATACAGATAACAGGAGAATCTGTATGTTTTTTTCCAGAATGGTTTCTACAATCAGATCAACATCTGCTCCCAGCCCCATATCAATAACCGGGTATCCTTTAGATTTCACCAGGGATTTTACAATTTTCATTCCCAATCCATGGCAATCAAGAAAAACAGCGGTTCCGAGAACAGGAAGAGTGTTAACAACCTCTTCATTTTGTGGAAAAATTTTTTTAACAACCTCTTCAACGATTATGCCGCTCATATAAACCTGGGCCAGGGAGACACTCCCCTGCTCCCAGCCATTCCCAATCTCTTCCAGCACTTGTGTGATTACTTCTCCGGTTTCCTTAAATCCATTTTTAGAATATTCGGCTGTCAGCAATTCAGTGGCAATTGCCTTATCCACAGAGATAAGAGCTTGAAACAGCGCCGTGGTTATTCCCCCCATCTGCTCTGCTTCCAAAAGTTATATTCCATTGTTTCTCTTTCCTCTTATTTTCCTCTTATTATTCAAACCCAATATGCTGGAATTCTAATTTAAAACAGAAAAAATATCAACGTAGAAAACTGGCAAAAGGGCAAGCAGGAGGTGTAGATTTTTTTGGAGACTCCTTACTTGTCATAAAGAACGGTTTGCAGGTGTTGCTCAGATTCTATTACCTGATCCACATCAGTATAATAATATCTGGTTGGATCAATCCCTGTTTCTTCAAGGAACAGGGACATGCGGTTCAGAATACCAATAGAATTTGTCAGCAATGGAAGCAGGCAGTAAACAAATGCAAAGGCTATACCCAACACCAGAATAAATTTTTTTGTTCGAAAAAACAGACTTTGTTCAAGCATGATATCAGCTCCTTATAACCTACACATCCTGACGGACACAACAAACATTGAAACACGTTGGCACTAGCGTCATTCCGCCCAGTTTGGTTATCCTGACCAGAACCGCAAAACGTCGGGGGTCGCTTTGAACCTTCTTAATGCTTTCGCCCCTTTGGTTTTGAACGTTCTGGTCAGGATAACCAAACTGGGCTCTAAAGTCGAGACTCCCACTAGGAAGTTTCAGCGGGAGTCTCTTATAAAAAAAAACGAGGCGGAAGGCCTGCTCCCGCCTCGTTGAATCAGAGCAGAATTAAATCGTTGCTGTGATTTCCGGGAACACCAGGTAAAACATGATATACGCCATGATCAGGGTCAGAACCAAGTTGAGACTCTGGCCGCACACGTAAAGGATCACCGGCTTTCCGCCCTTGAAGTACTTGGAAAGCTCTCTGAAGTTGGTGGAAAGACCAATGGCAGCAAAGGACAGGGCAAAGAACCAGGCTCGAAAG
>Ga0265295_1002303_pt1 | contig 30786 bp, 21 predicted proteins | sample Munlansysbiofilm_FD_192503 | JGI IMG/M metagenome (GOLD analysis project Ga0265295, IMG submission 192503) | Leachate microbial communities from a municipal landfill in Southern Ontario, Canada - Methane capture system biofilm | ecosystem: Engineered > Solid waste > Landfill > Unclassified ... | reverse complement strand
GGGGTCGCGTTACATGTGTGGCATTGTCGGTATTGTCGGAAAATCAAACATTAATCAAGCGCTTTACGATGCGCTTACCGTACTTCAACACCGTGGCCAGGACGCCGCTGGAATGGTGACATCAAAGAATGGACGTTTGTTTCTGCGTAAAGACAATGGCTTAGTGCGTGATGTGTTTCGCACTCGTCATATGAAAGAACTGGTTGGGAATGTGGGTATTGGCCACGTGCGTTACCCCACTGCAGGCAGTTCCAGCAGTGCCGAAGCGCAGCCGTTTTATGTGAACTCGCCGTACGGCATCACCTTGGCGCATAACGGTAACTTAACCAATGCTAAGCAGTTGGCTAAAGAAATTTACCAAGCTGATTTACGTCATGTGAATACCAACTCTGACTCTGAAGTGATGCTCAACGTTTTTGCTAATGAGCTGAGCATTCGCGGAAAATTACAGCCCACAGAAGAAGATATATTCGCAGCCGTCAGCCGTGTGCATGAGCGTTGTGAGGGCGGTTATGCTGTCGTCTCAATGGTGACTGGCTACGGTGTCTTAGGTTTTCGTGATCCCAATGGTATTCGTCCGATTGTCTTTGGTCAGCGTCACACCGCTGAAGGCGTTGAGTATATGATTGCCTCAGAAAGCGTGGCATTGGATGTGCTGGGCTTTACGCTGATCCGTGACCTGGCTCCAGGCGAAGCGGTTTATATCACTGAACAAGGCCAGTTGCACACACGTCAATGTGCGGCGAATCCAGTGCTCAGCCCATGCATTTTTGAACATGTGTACTTAGCACGTCCTGACTCCATTATTGATGGTGTTTCGGTGTATAAAGCACGTTTGCGCATGGGTGAAAAACTCGCTGATAAGATTCTACGCGAACGCCCAGATCATGACATTGATGTAGTGATTCCGATTCCTGATACCAGTCGTACTTCGGCCTTGGAACTCGCTAACCGCATGGGCGTGAAATATCGCGAAGGCTTTGTAAAAAATCGTTATATCGGTCGTACTTTTATCATGCCTGGCCAAGCTGAGCGTAAAAAATCAGTACGCCAAAAACTCAACGCTATTGATCTAGAGTTCCGTGGCAAAAACGTGATGCTGGTGGATGACTCGATTGTACGCGGTACCACCTGCAAGCAAATTATTCAGATGGCCCGTGAAGCCGGCGCAAAAAATGTATATTTCTGCTCTGCAGCACCTGCAGTACGTTATCCAAACGTCTATGGCATCGATATGCCCAGTGTTCATGAGCTGATTGCCCACAATCGTACCACTGAGCAGATTGCTGACTTGATTGGTGCAGATTGGTTGGTTTATCAAGATCTTGAAGACTTGATCGATTCGGTCGGCGGTGGAAAAATCAAAATTGATCAATTTGATTGCGCAGTATTTGACGGTGTCTATGTCACTGGCGATATTGATGAAGAGTACTTGCAACGTATTGAGAGTGAGCGCCAAGACCTTGAAAATACCGAGCAGCATGTGACACAAGTGACCATTGATTTGCATAACAGCTGATGAAGTGATGCTTTAAGCGGTGCCGTTGATTCAACGCACCGCTTAAAGCAATCCTATACTCAAACAGTAATGCTCTATTTAGTTAATCTGAAAATATAAGGTGCAAGTCATGACGATGGATTGGCAAGCAGGTCGACTCGATAGTGATCTCAGTGATGTGGGCTTTGATACTTTAGCGGTGCGTGCAGGTCAGCATCGTAGCTTTGAATCTGAGCACAGTGAAGCCATTTTCACCACATCCAGCTATGTGTTCCGCAGTGCCGCAGATGCTGCCGCAACCTTTGCTGGTGATCGAGATGGCAACGTCTATTCTCGCTACACTAACCCGACTGTACGCACCTTTGAAGAGCGCCTAGCTGCATTAGAAGGCGCAGAGAAGTGCGTAGCAACCGCATCAGGTATGTCGGCGATCTTAGCAACAGTGATGAGCCTGTGCAGTATGGGCGATCAGATTCTTGTTTCACGCAGTATTTTTGGTGCCACGGTCAGCTTGTTTGATAAGTACTGTGCGCGCTTTGGTATTGAGATCACCTATGTGCAGATTGACGATTTAGCCGCCTGGCAAGCCGCTTGCACTGAAAAAACTAAACTCTTCTTTATCGAATCACCTTCCAATCCGCTTGCTGAATTGGCGGATATCCGCGCATTAAGTAAAATCGCTCATGCAGCGAATGCACTGTTGATGGTTGATAACTGTTTCTGCACACCTGTTTTGCAAAAACCATTGGCATTGGGTGCGGATATTGTGATCCATTCAGCCACTAAATATATTGACGGGCAGGGCCGTTGCCTCGGTGGAGCAGTGCTGGGTAACGCTGAGTTGATGAAAGAAGTGGTGGGTTTTTTACGTACCGCGGGCCCAACTATGAGTCCATTTAATGCTTGGGTATTTTTAAAAGGTCTTGAGACTTTACGCCTGCGTATGAATGCACATTGCCAAAGTGCTCAACAGTTAGCGCAGTGGCTTGAGCAGCAGCCTAAAATCAAAAAAGTGTACTATGCCGGTTTGCCAAGCCACCCTCAGCACGAGTTGGCTAAGCAGCAACAAAGTGCATTTGGTGCCGTGGTCAGCTTTGAGGTTGAAGGCGGTAAGGACGCAGCATGGCGCTTTATTGATGCCACTCGCGTGATTTCTATCACCGCAAACCTAGGCGATACCAAAACCACCATTACTCATCCAGGCACCACCACGCATGGCCGCTTACCCGCTGCAGAGCGTGAAAAAGCAGGTATTCACGATGGTTTGATTCGTGTAGCAGTTGGGTTGGAAGAGATTGCTGATATTCAGGCTGATTTGCAGCGTGGACTTGATGCGTTGTAACTGAGCATATTTGTTTGCTGCAGAACCCGCTACTGAATGAACTGACCCCAAAAAGTTGGACTGACTTTTTGGGGTTTTTTATTGCTTGTTAAGCTCGTATTAATTGGTTGAGCTTAGGCTTGTTGTAGATTTCGCAAGCCATGCTTATACAATTGCCAGGATACGAGTCCCGCGGCGATATTGCCCATCAGCACTCCGGTATATAAGCCGCTCATACCCGCTAACGTAGCACCGAGCCATAGGGCTGGTAAGTAGCAGGCAAATAAGCGTAAGGTTGAGATCAGTACCGCACGCATCGGCATCCCCAGCGCATTCGAGACTGACACCATCAGCATACAGACGCCAAGTGCGGCGTAACTGATGGGTACCCAGAGCATATAGCTCATCAGATATATTTCGGACTCTTGGTTAGGCGCTAAAGCGGGAGCAATCAGCCCGCGACTGATCATCCAAAACAAACCCACCACGACTTGTAAGCCAATCACAAAACGCACTGCAGTGATCACTAGGCTATGCACACGCTCTAATTGCTGTGAGCCCAATAAGCGACCGACCATCGGCGGTAAAGCCATGGTCAACGCCAATACAATAACAATGGAGAACAACTCTAAACGACTGCCTAAGGTCCAGGCAGCAATGGCTGAGGCGCCAAATCCAGCGATTAAGCGTGTGGCTAATAATGAAGCCGCACCGGGCATCAATTGACTGAGCATGGCTGGAGCGCTGGTATTAAAAATATCACGCAGGGCAGGGCCTGTTGGAAGTTTTTTTGCATCAAATGCCAGCCATTTACGCTTGAAAATTCTTGAGTACATAATCGATGAGCCGATCAGGCAGGCGACAATGGTGGCATAGGCTGCGCCGGGTAAACCCCAGTCAAAAGTAAAGATAAACAATGGATCCAACAGCATATTGAGCACGCTGGTAACCACCATCATAAAGCCGGGTAAACGTGTATCGCCATTCGCACGCGAGATGCTATTAGCAAAATATAATAAGGCGGCCATCCACGCACTGGTCAGCCAAGGTAACCAATAGCTTTCGGTAAATGGCAATAGCTCAGGGCTGGCACCTAGGGCGCTGAGCACAGGCATACGCAGCAGCCAAATCAATGCACATAACAGTAACGACACGCAGCTGCCTGCCAGTACCACCAGTCCACCCATATACTTTGCACGTTCAGGCTTGCCGGCACCGAGCGCTCGTGAAATCAGTGCTGTTGCGGCGATACCAATACCAATTTGGACACCCGTCAGCAGTTGCTGTAAAGGTAAGGAAAACCCCAGGGCAGCCAGTGGTTGCATGCCCAGCATACTGATGTAAATACTGTCTACCAACTGGAAGCTCATCATGGCAACCACACCAAAGAGCATCGGCCAGGTCATGCTAAATAAAGCGCGGGGAAGCGATTGGTCAGCTAAATATTTTTTCTGCATAAAACTCGTATTCATAGGGGGTGCAAAGCCTGACCTAATCCACTCAGGTAGGGCCGTCTAACTATAGAAAACTTCACCAGATCAGGTGGAGTCATGTCAAAGGTTTGATGACTCGCTATGGTAGCACTCCTATGGCCTTTGTGTGATGCTGGCTGCATAGCGTCTTAGCAATACAATTAAGAGGAACAATGGTATGAGTCAGCAGCAAAAAGTGGCTTTTTCTGTATTGGATTTAGCATCACGTAAAGACACCGATCAAGGCCCAGCGCCTGCTTTGCAGCGTTCTTTAGCCTTAGCGCAGCATGTTGAAGCCTTAGGCTTTACCCGTTTCTGGGTCGCTGAACATCACAATATGGATGCCATTGTCAGCTCCGCCACTGCGGTATTAATTGGCTATTTGGCTGCCGGCACACAGAGTATTCGTGTCGGTGCAGGCGGGATTATGCTGCCTAACCACCCTCCATTAGTGGTTGCTGAGCAGTTTGGTACCCTGGAAGCCTTATATCCGGGGCGTATTGATTTAGGACTGGGTCGTGCACCGGGCACCGATCCTGTGACTGCGCGCGCCTTGCGTAAAGATCGCAGTGGCAGTGCCGATGACTTCCCTGCAGAAGTGGCTGAGCTGCAAGGGTTTTTAGGACCGCGCCGAGCAGGTCAGCAAGTGATCGCTATGCCTGGAGTGGACAGTCATGTCCCCATCTGGTTGTTAGGCTCTAGTTTGTTCAGTGCGCAACTTGCTGCAGAGAAAGGCTTACCCTATGCCTTTGCTTCGCACTTTGCGCCGCGCATGATGATGCAGGCGATTGAGTTGTACCGTCGTCATTTTAAGCCGTCAGCTGTTTTAGCTCAGCCGTATGTGATGCTCGGTGTGCCCTTGGTTGCAGCCGATACCGATGAGCATGCTGATTTTTTAGCCACGACCACCTATCAGCGGATTCTAGCTTTGATTCGCGGAAAAAGTATGTTGCTGCGCCCACCGGTCGAAAGTATGCGCGGCTTATGGATGCCGAATGAAGAGCACACTGTGAATGAGTTTTTAAGTATGGCAATGATTGGCAGTGCAGAGACTATCAAGCAGAAGATGCAGGTGTTATTGCAACACACCCAAGCCGATGAGCTGATTTTTACCTGTGATTTGTATGAGCATGCTGACCGTTTACGCTCATTTGAGATTCTGGCCGAGTTACAGAGCTCGTCCGTAACGACATCAGTGTAGAGGCAGGCCATGCCTGCGATCGCGGTCTTTCCAGCAATATAAATTGTTGGTCAACACCGCAGATCGTAGGCATGGCGTTCTCTTGTAAAAGCATTGCGCGTTGCAATCGGCTGTCTAATTAACGCGGTTTCGCCGGTGACTTACTTTTGCCACCTTTGCTTTCGGGTTTTTTTCTTCTGTCAGCACGCAGCTTAGCTTCAGCGGCTGCTTTGGCTTGCTCACGTTTATGCCACTGAGGTTTATCATCAGCTGCACCTGTGGCGCGCGGCGGTAAGCCGGTGTGCTGAGTCAGCAGAGGACGTGCCGCTTTCTCGCCTTTAGCAGGGGTCGAGTTTTTCCGGCGCGCACTGCGGTAGTCATCAGACTGTGGCTGATGGGCAGAGATCAGATGCTGTTTACCTTCACCAATTAAGTCAGTACGGCCCATGCGGATCAGTGCTGCATGAATCTGCGCCCATGATTTTGGATCGTGATAGCGTAAGAAGGCTTTATGCAAACGGCGCTGCTCTTCGCTTTTTACAATTTCCATCGCTGGGCTTTTGTAAGTGACTTTACGCAGCGGGTTTTTACCTGAGTGGTACATCGCCGTTGCGGTCGCCATCGGTGAAGGGTAAAAGGCCTGCACTTGGTCAGCACGGAAGTTATTACTTTTCAGCCAGAGCGCTAAGTTGAGCATATCTTTATCGGTGGTACCTGGGTGCGCAGCGATAAAGTAGGGAATCAAATATTGCTCTTTGCCCGCTTCTTTAGAGAAACGTTCAAACATCTTACGGAAACGCTCGTAGCTACCAATGCCGGGCTTCATCATATGATCAAGCGGGCCTTCCTCGGTGTGCTCAGGAGCGATTTTTAAGTAGCCACCGACGTGGTGAGTGACGAGCTCGCGCACATACTCAGGGGATTCCACCGCCAAGTCATAGCGCAGGCCTGAGGCAATCAACACTTTTTTCACGCCGGGTAGAGCGCGCGCTTTGCGGTACAGCTCAATCAAAGAACTGTGGTCAGTGTTCAGGTTGGGGCAAATACCCGGGAATACGCAGGATGGCTTACGGCACGCCGTTTCAATTTCCTTGGTCTTACAGGCTAAGCGGTACATATTCGCTGTTGGCCCACCGAGGTCAGAAACCACGCCGGTAAAGCCCGGAACTTTGTCACGCATATCTTCAATTTCTTGCAGAATCGACTCATGCGAGCGGTTCTGAATAATGCGGCCTTCGTGCTCAGTAATTGAGCAGAAGGTACAGCCGCCAAAACAGCCACGCATAATATTGACTGAGAAACGAATGGTTTCGTAGGCGGGAATTTTTTCCTTACCATACTTAGGGTGTGGCACACGTGCATAAGGCAGGCCAAACACATAGTCCATTTCATCTGTGGTCAATGGAATCGGTGGTGGATTGAGCCAGATATCTTGGTTCTCATGACGCTGAACGATAGCGCGCGCATTACCCGGGTTGGTTTCTAAGTGCAGCACACGGTTAGCGTGGGCATAGAGCACGGGGTCGTTGCGTACTTTTTCAAAGGACGGAATCCGAATTACCGTGCGTTCACGCGTCAGCAGAGGGTGATCCATCAGCTGCACCACTTGCACATCGTTGTGCTCTGCTGTTTGACCGGCTTGCTGCTCAACGGCACAGGCTTCGGTGTCCTGCGTATTCACATAGGGGTTGATAATGCGATCAACACGGCCTGGACGGTCAATACGAGTGGAGTCCAACTCAAACCAGTCCGTCGGTGTGTTACGACGAATAAAGGCCGTACCGCGGATATCATCAATATCAGTAATCGACTCGCCCCGCGAGAGACGTTGCGCCACTTCAACGATGGCGCGCTCAGCATTACCGTACAGCAGGATATCGGCGGTCGCGTCCATCAGAATCGAGCGGCGTACGCTGTCTTGCCAGTAGTCGTAGTGAGCAATACGGCGCAACGATGCTTCAATGCCACCTAAGACAATGGGTACGTGACTGTAAGCTTCTTTACAGCGCTGGCTATAGACTAAGCTGGCGCGGTCTGGACGTTTACCGGCTTGGCCACCCGCAGTATAAGCGTCGTCAGAACGCATTTTGCGATCAGCGGTATAGCGGTTGATCATTGAGTCCATATTGCCGGCGGCAACACCGAAGAATAGATTCGGCTCGCCCAACTGCATAAAGTCGTCTTTTTCGCGCCAATCAGGTTGGCTGATAATGCCCACGCGGAAACCTTGAGCTTCCAACACGCGACCAATCACCGCCATACCAAATGAAGGGTGGTCGACGTAAGCGTCTCCGGTCACAATAATGACATCGCAAGAATCCCAGCCCAGCTGATCCATTTCTTCGCGAGACGTCGGTAAAAAAGGAGCGGGACCAAAGCATTCCGCCCAGTATTTAGGGTAGTCGTATAAAATTTTAGCAGCGTGCATGAAAATGACCTATATCAAGATCGGCGAAATATAGCATAAATAAGCTAAATAGAGACAGTGTCTCTGTATGCGGGAGTAGATTGTCTGCATGTGATAAGGTGCGTGCGCATTGAACGCATAAGAGGATCCGTTCAATGGAGATAAAGGTGTTGGGCTGCTAAGACCGATCATGGCTAAAGCGGTCATTATGACTGACAGTTTAGTGTTTCTGGGTGCTCAATATAGGCTTGATACACACATGGAGGACTGATTATGAATACTCAGCAGCGTTCGCAAGCGCGTGATAAGGCTATGCGTAATACCAGTGTTGTGGGAGCAATAGTCAACTTAGCATTGACGATAGCTAAAGTTTTTTTTGGAATTGTTGGCCAATCGCATGCGTTAATTGCCGATGGGATTCACTCGTTAGCCGATTTAAGCACAGACTTAATGGTCTGGTTTGCCGCCAAATACAGCAATCAACCGGCAGATAAAGAGCACCCCTACGGGCATGCACGGATTGAAACAGCCTTTACCGTGGGTTTAGGCGTGGTGTTAATCGTGACTGCGGTCGGGATCGTGATTGATTCTGGACAGCGGTTGCTCAACCCCGATACCTTGTTACAGCCCACCCCTATTGTGCTGTTAATTGCGGCTATTTCTATTTTTGCCAATGAGGGTCTTTATCAGTACACCATGCGCGTCGCACGTGAGTATAAATCAGGTTTATTGATGGCCAATGCTTGGCATCACCGCTCAGACGCGATCTCGTCCATCGTGGTGTTGGTGGGTGTAGCAGGTAGCTTAATGGGTGTGCCTTATCTGGATGCCTTTGCTGCACTGGGCGTGGCCTTTATGATTGGTAAAATTGGTTGGGATCAAGCTTGGTCATCCATTCGCGAGTTAGTGGATACCGGTATGGAGCCTAAAACCAGTGCTGCGATTGAGCGTATTATCGAAAATATCGAAGGCGTGCAGGGCGTGCATATGCTGCGCAGTCGCCGGATGGGTGGCAGCTATCTGATTGATGTACATATCGAAGTTGATGAGCGTTTAAGTGTGTCAGAAGGGCATAAGATTGCCGAATATGTGCGCTTAAAATTGATTGAGTCGGATAAAGATATCAGTAATGCTTTGGTGCATATTGATCCTGAAGATGATTCGTTAGATTTGCTGTGCAGAGGCTTACCACTGCGACGTGAAGTCTTGGCGGACTTACGCGCTGCTTGGGATGGCGAAGTCGATGCAGCTGATTGTGGTTCAGTCACGTTGCATTATCTAAGCGGTAAAGTGCATGTGGATTTAGTACGGCAGATGAGTGAAGCCGATGAGACTGCACACAACTTATGCCTGCGTCTAAAAGATAAGGCACAGACGCTCGACTATATTGGTCAGGTGCGTATTTACTATCAGTTCCCAGAACTCAATTAATGTTGTAATACATACCGCTGTAGCGTTCTGCTGCAGTGGTATGCACCTCTTCAATCTCTCCCGAAAAGAACACCCATGACAGTCACAGTACGCAGACACACTCCGACCCGTTTTGGCGGCATGATGATTATTGCTGGTACCGCGATTGGTGCCGGAATGCTGGCCAATCCAACCGCAACCTCAGGCGTGTGGTTTCTTGGCTCTGTGGTGGTGCTGTTGTATGTATGGCTGTGTATGTATCTATCAGGTTTGATGCTGCTGGAAGCTACACTGCATTTCCCCCAAGGCGCCAGCTTCCATACGGTGGTGCGAGGCTTGCTGGGCCCCAGCTGGAGTGTGGTCACCGGCTTAGCTGTGACTTTTGTGCTGTACTCGCTGACCTATGCGTATATTTTTGTTGGTGGTGGGCTGACGCAAAACAGTTTAATCAATATCAGCGCTTGGTTCACCGATCAGCCTCTGCAGGTCTCCCGAGAATGGTCTTCGGTGGTGTTTTTACTGGTACTGGCCACTTCGGTATGGATCTCTACCAAGGTCGTGGATCGCTTTGCTACCATTTTAATGGCGGGCATGTTGGTCAGTTTCTTTCTCTCGACCGGATCGCTGCTGAACAGTGTCACGCCCATAGTGTTGTTTGATAGTCATGCAACTGCTGAGCAAAGCTATTGGCGTTATGCGTGGGCGGCTTTGCCGGTGTGTTTGGCATCTTTTGGTTTTCACGGCAATGTGCCCAGTTTGGTCAGTTATTACAATAAGCAGGCTCAACCCGTGGCGCGTAGTATTTTATGGGGCTCACTGTTAGCGCTGGCTATGTATTTGCTGTGGCAATTAGCCGTGCAAGGCAACTTACCGCGCAGTGAGTTTGCGCCAGTGATTGAAGCCGATGGCGATGTGAGCGCCTTGCTTGCCGCATTAAATACCTATGTCACCACCGATGCAGTCGCACGTTTTTTAAATGCCTTTGCCTTTATGGCGATTGCCAGCTCGTTTTTAGGTGTGACCTTGGGGCTGTTTGATTATCTGCGTGATTTGTTTGGCTTCGCGGATACCGCCTTGGGTCGCTTAAAAACCGCAGCAGTGACTTTTTTACCCCCGCTGATCGCGTGCTTGGTGTTCCCAACCGGCTTTGTCAAAGTGATGGGTTATGTCGGATTGATGGCTGCGATTTGGGCGGCGCTGATCCCCGCGTTACTGGTGCGCGCTTCACGCAAACGTTATAGCCAAGCTGCGTATCAGGTACGCGGTGGGGCTTGGTTGATTGGCTTTGTGGTGATCTTTGCGCTGACTGTGTTTTGTGTGCAAATTTTGCTACTGATGAACTGGCTGCCCTTATTTAAGGGCTAAGCCAGTTATGGGTCTAGCTTACTTGTTTTTAGGGCAGTTTTTAGCTTTACGGTAACCCGCTTTAATCGCTTCAGCTTCGCTGCTGAACGTTTTGATATTGCTAGGTTTGCTTGCGTTATAGCCAGGGCAGTTATCAAGGTGATAGATCTTGCTGTTGGTGTTACCGCGAATGGGCTGTACGCCTGCTTTACTGTTCTGTTGGGCTGGCGCTTTTTTGCTTGTTGCTGGTACAGCACTGACAACACCGGCAGCGCTATTGCGATGGCCTAAGCTCCACGTGTTGGTGCCGGTCACAAAGCCGTTACTGTGGCCCATAATCTTAGCAATACGACGATCACGCTCGCGCTCCCAAGTGGTCACTGGGAACTGTTTGTCCCATGCCATAAAGAGACGCTGCTGTTGCTCGCTCATGCTTAGGTTATAGCGATCATGCATATACATCATAATCCGTGCGGCCATGCCTTTAGCTTCATCGCGCGGCTCAAAGACACGCGCTTTAAAGTCCACCTTGCTCTGGCATTGGCCATGCTGCAGAGGAGTGCTGGGTAATGCACCAAAACGGTAATTGGAACGGTCGGCATTCAGCTCACCAATGGCAACGGTGATGTTATGCAGGTTGGCTTCCATGGCGCTAAACACTGGGTCGGTCTTGTTGCAGTTGCTGCGCCCGCCGTTTTGCCAGCATTGACGTTGTTGCCCGAGCCAGCTCGCTGGCACCACATGCTCAATTTCTGTACGTATACCACGCGTGGGTATAACGCGAATTTCGTAACCGCAGCGTTCAGGCTGTATACGTCCGCCAGTTTTACCGACCCACTCCCAATCACAACCACAGTAAAAGGTGCCAAGCGCGCCGTCTTGGTTCTGATCAAAGTAGATGTTTTTTTTCAGCGCGACCTTGGCTTGGGCGAATGTTTTGGGTCCTTCAGCAAAGGCAAAGGATGTAAACAAGGTGGCCACTGACAGCGCGCAAGCAGTCAAGAATGAGCGAGTGAAGCGTAGAGACACATTAAATCCTTAAAACACGTTAAACCAAGAGGCGGGTTGAGTCGCCAAGAGGCTTATGTTTTTTGAGTGGTGTAGGGGGAGTAAAATGTGACGTAGTTCACATTAATTGGCGCAATCATATAGCGAGATGCGACTAAAGCAAAATGCCTTGATGGCTATTTGGCAGCATTGATTGAGTCAATATAACGTCAGGCAAGCCACAAGGCCTTTTGCTATCGGGCGTAAAAACGGGTTGTTTGCAGATACCCGTTGCAGTTCTAGCGTCAGGGTTACCTGTTACTCATGAGAACAGCCAAAGCCAACAACTTAGAACCTTCATCTTACGTCCAGATGCTTTTTCGTTGCGGCTTCGCTTTTACAGTTTATTTAGAGAGTTTCTGTTTCTTTGCAGTCTTTTGTATTTCTTTCCAAGCCATCATCAGTTTTTGTCTGCGGGTTTTGTTTTTTGCTGTAAAAATGGCTAAGAGTGCAATCATTAAAGCAAGAATAAGACTTATAACTTCTTCCGGTGTATCTGGCAGGCTGAAGCCCGTATCAGGCGTGATGATTGTGACTACGCTTTCATCCAATTTAGCATTGCCAAGCGTCATATAGACGGGTGCATGATCAGACATATGTTTACGGCTATCTTTATGGTTTAACTTTAATATTTTGGGGAATGAAATAATCCCTGCTTGGCTGATTTTTAGTTTTGTATCGCGGTCGACCCAGATGTTGTCGTACAGGTTGGCATATTTGCCATTTTTTTCAGAGAGGGTGCTGGCACCTTCGGTAATTAAAGGTTTTGCGTACCTTTTTAAGGCGCTCCACGCTTCGTGGGTGGGTGGCATATTAAAGTCACCTGCAACCACTATGGATGTGCTTGGGTAAGTCTTTTGCATCCAACGCCAGTAGTCGGCTAAAGCTTGAATCTCAGGAGTTCGGTCTTTAACACTTTGGCCGTAGAGGATATGTATTGTGCCCACCGCCAGTTCGCTACCGTCATGTTTTGATCTGAATTTTGCCGATAAGGGTTCGCGAATAAAGCGATCCCCCTTATCTGGGTAGACCTTATGGCTTTGAACGGACTCAACTGCAGAGTTGCGCCATAAGAACGCATACATTTCTTTATAGCTTTTTGTGCCGACTGGGTGCGAGATTAAATAGCTCCATTGTTCATCGGTATGTTTTTCGACTGCTTTTTTAAGTCGTAATACACCGTCCTCAGTCATAACTTCCTGTATCGCCAGTAAATCAACCTTGCCTGCGATAGCCGCTAAACCCGTGTATTTTTTGTGATCACCGTGACCTAAGTGCTGAATATTCCATGAGGCAAAAATAATGTCACTGGCATAGGCGTAAGCAATAGGCGCAAATGAGCCAAACAGTACAAATATCGTTAAAAGAAATGTTCTGTACTGATTGTTTAAACAAGGTAAAAAAAACACAGGTTTCATGTTTCCTATAAAAGTGAGATGAAGTGGTCGTATATTTTGAGTGAGGTGGGACTACAGCCCGTAATGTGACCGAGTTCACATTACGGGCGCAATCATATAGCCAGATGTGACTAAATCAAAATGCTGGAGTGGCTATTGCGCGGTATTGGAGGGGGCAATGCGGGTGCAGAATGGATCGGTAGGATACGACACGCTCTATATGGAGGCTGTTTAGATTGCTAAAAAGCGATTGGGAAGACCTATTTAAAAGCTTATATCTAAATGGTGCTATACAATTATGCTTGCTTACTTCGAGCATATACCGTTAGCTTCACCCCCATATAAATCCTTAAGAGCACAAGGCATACATTATGCGCACCATTTGGAATAAGTTTTCTTTGCGTTTACGCTTGTTTTTGTCTTTTGGTGTGCTGCTAGCACTGATGATTACCCTGTCTTTAGTACTGCAATCAACGTTTTATGCGCAAAACCGAGTGACACGCTTGCTTGAGCAAGATATGCCGACACAGCTGCAGCAGCTGTCAGCAGAAGTCACCTTGAAGTTGGCGCCGAGTATTGAAGCGGCACAGAGCTTGGCGACCAATACCTATATTAAAAGTTGGGTCAAAAATGGTATGCCTGCATCTGAACTGCCTTTAGTGCAAGAACAGATGGCTGTTGTCTACAAGCAGTTGGATGCTGAAGCGGTTTTTTTAGCCAGCAATGATAGCGAGAATGTTCGTTACTATTACTTGCAAGAGGGCGGCTTAAAACAGCGACAAATCTTACCGGGAGTCGATCAAGATGCTTGGTATTTTAATTATATCAACAGCAATTTGTCGCATGAGCTCAATCAGATTAACAATGATTTTACCGGTGGCGAGTCGAAAACGTTTATCAGTTATAAGAGCATAGAGCACAACGCTGCAGGACATCCGATCAGTGTGGCGGGTATCGGCTTAAATATGAATAATCTGGAAGAGATTATCAATGCTTACCGCTTTCGTAAAAATGGTCGAGCATCGTTAGTCAATCAGCAAGGTCATGTGCAAGTCAGTGCGGCGGATTCGTTTGTGTCGAACCTCAGCGCTACACCTCGACTGCAAGCGCTGCTGGATAAAAAAGATGCCATCATCGAAGAAATTGATTATAAAGGTCAGCAGCTGTTTATTGGTACCGTGTGGGTTGCTGATTTACAGAGCTATTTGGTGATTGAAGTACCGCGCAGTGACTTTATTGCTCCGATCAAAGCTCTGTTGTACCAGTCGTTAATGATTGGTGCGTTGCTGTTATTTATAAGCTTACTGCTGCTGTATCCGTTGGCGATATCGTTAACGCGTCCACTGACTCTGTTCCAGCGCCAACTTGTCACCATCACACGCACCTTGGATTTATCACAACGGGTCGAAACCACAGACCAAGCTGAACTGGGTGAATTAGCCGCACAAACCAATAGCCTGTTAGAGCGCTTATCTTTTGCGATCAATGGTGTACAGAACAGTTCCAATCGCTTAACCGATACGGCGCACAACTTGGCGTATACCGCAGGCTTGGTCAGTCATAACACTGATAAGCAACAAGAAGTCAGTCAGTCGATGGCGGCAGCGGTGGAAGAGATGTCATCCTCTGTAGCTGAGATCACCTCGACCATGGAAGAGCTGTCTGCGTCTTCAACCCAAATTGCCGATTACTCACAGTCGGTGGTTGAAGTGGCCAATATCACCTTGGAAAGCAGTAAGAAAGGTGCTGGCGCCATGCAGAATTTGCAGTCACGTATGGCGGAAATTCATAAGGACAGTGAACACAGCCTTGATGAGATTGTGCAACTGGGTCGCAAATCGAAAGAAATCAGTAAGGTGATGGATTTAATTAATACCTTGGCTGATCAGACTAAATTGATTGCCTTTAACGCAGCCTTAGAGGCGTCCAGTGCTGGTGAGTCCGGTAAGCGTTTTTCTGTGGTGGCCAGTGAGATCCGTCGTTTAGCCGATAGCGTGACGGACTCCACACATGAAATTGAAGATCGTATCCAAGAAATTCAAGATGCCATCAATCGCTTAGTGATCACCTCTGAAAAAGGCGCCAGTTCAATTGAGATGGGTATGCAGGTCAGTTCAGAAACAGCTCAAGACCTGAATGCCTTGGTGCAAGCTGCCAGTAAAACCAGCAGTGCGGCGCAGCAGATTTCGATGTCGACACGCCAACAGAAAACAGCCAGCAGCCAAGTGGTAACAGCGCTACGTGATATTGCCAATGCCAGTATGTATAACGCCCAATCAGTACGCAGCATCACGGATATCAGTGAAGATATGATCCATATGTCAGGTGAACTGAATCAGTTGGTGAGCGAATTTAAAACGGCGAAGCCAGACCAGTAATATAGGTCGCGCAGCATCAGGGAGTTGAAAGCAATGATGGCAGCTAAGGTGATACGGGTTCTGATCGTTGATGATAGTCCTGTTGCACGCGATATCTTACGCGATTTGCTTACAGGACAAGACGGGATCGAAGTGATTGCTGAGGCCACTAATGGCCAAGAAGCAGTCGATTTGGTTGAAAAGCTGCGCCCTGATCTAGTGACGATGGATTTAAATATGCCAGTAATGAGTGGCATGGAGGCCATTGTGCAGATTATGTACAACAAGGCTGTTCCGATCTTAGTGGTCAGTAATGAGTCCGATGCTGAATTAGCCTATCAGGCCATCAGTTCGGGCGCGCTAGAAGTGATCGCCAAGCCGCGCTATACCGCGGAAGAAGCTGAGAGTTTTGCCGATAAAGTGCGTTTATTGGCCGGCGTATCGGTGATCACTCGTATGCGCCAGCGTTATCTAGCAGAACCGGAGCAAGTGGCGCCGGTCGCCTATCAGCGGTCCAGTGCAGTGCCCTCGGATGTACAGCAGGTGTTTGTGATTGCTTCCTCGACAGGAGGGCCGCAAGCTCTGGCCAGTGTGCTGCCACAGTTACCGATTGATTTTCCAGCACCGATTCTGATTGCTCAACATATCAGTGATGGTTTTATTGATGGCATGGCGCAGTGGTTATCAGGCTTGTGTCAGCTACCGGTGAAAGTGGCTGAAAACGGAGAGGTATTGCGCAGCAGTTGTGTGTATTTATCGCCACCGGAGCAAGATTTAACCGTCACGGCTGGGCGCTGCTTGGCATTAACTCAACGCAATGCAAAGGATATTTACCGTCCCAGTTGCGATGCGCTACTCACTTCGGTGGCCGATGTGTTTGGTTCGCAAGCCGTTGGCATCATTATGACCGGTATGGGCCGTGATGGCGCTAAAGGGATGCGTGCTATTTATAACAAAGGCGGTATCACCCTGGCGCAAGATGAAGCCAGTTCGGTGATTTACGGTATGAATGCTGAGGCGGTCAACCTGGGTGTGATTCAGCGTGAAATTCCATTGGCGTCTATTGCCAATGAAATGTTACAGATTGTGGGCTTGCCGCGAACCAATGAACGCACGCTGTTATCGCGAGGCGATGCATGAGTGCGTCGTTGCTGTCCTTTAAGAAAATGATCTACGCTCATTGTGGTTTAGTGCTTGAGGGTATTGCCGAAGACCGTTTACGTAAAATTCTCCAACACAATAGCAAGCAGGCCGGCTGTGCAGATTTAAATGCATACGAGCGATTGGTGCGCAGTGATCAGGAGCAGTTTGATGCGCTTGTATGCCAGCTGACCGTCAATGAAACCTACTTCTTTCGTGAGCCCGAGCAGCTTAAATTACTGACTGATGTGTTAATCCCCCAGGTTTTAGCGCGTAAAACTCCGGGCCAACCGGTACGTATTTTAAGTGCAGGGTGTTCGTCCGGCGAAGAGCCTTATAGCTTAGTGATGGCGCTGTATGAAATCTACGGTGAAAAAACCACTGAGCTGTTTCAGATTGATGCTGGCGATCTTGATCAAAACGTACTCAATAAAGCCCAGGCGGCTGTCTATTCAAAGTTTTCGTTTCGTGGTGTCGACAGTGCCGTACGTCAGCGTTATTTTCAGCCGCAAGTTCAAGGCTATAAATTGGCTGAGCATATCCGCACGCAGGTTAACTTTTATCAGTTGAATTTGTTGGCTGCACAGTTTCCTGCTGAGTTGGTCGACTATGACATTATTTTTTTCCGCAATGTGTCAATTTATTTTGACTTGGCCACGCGTAAGCTGATTCAGCATAAGTTTTATAAACTGATGAATCAGCACTCTATTTTGTTTTTAGGCAGTTCAGAAACCATGGGCAATGACCTGGGTGTCTTTGAACTGGTTGAGCATGCCGGTCAGTATGTCTTTATCAAAGGCGACGCTTATCGCCCCACGGTCAATCATGCGGTCAGTTGGACTCAAAAATCCGCTCATCCAAGACTTGATATTGATGATCAGCACAGCTCGCTTGTCACGTCTAAAAAGCCGGACACTGCTGCTAACCATGCGCACTCGCTAGAGTTGAATGCTCAGGTTGAATCGGAGAGCGTTGAAGACCGTCGTATCGTTGCTTTAGAAAGAATTCAGCAGTTGTTATCGATCGGCGAACAACACCGAGCCATGCGCCTGTTGGAACGTTTTCCAGTGCCGATTGCTGAAGATTATGGTGCTTGCTTACTCAAAGGTTGGTTGCTGCTCAATCAGCAAGCCTTTATTGAGGCGGATCAACTGTTAGATCATGCTTTAAATATTGAGCCTTGGTCGGTGGATGCCATGCTGATGAAAGGTCTGCTGTACAAATGGCAGAAGCAGCCAGCACAGGCCTGTCAGTGGCTTAGGAAAGTGATTTACAGTTGCCCAGAATGTTGGCCGGCACATTTTTATTTGGCTGATACCTTACGCAGTGAAGAGCAGTGGGCTGCGGCCATTCAATCCTATCAAACTGTGTTGCGCATATTTGCCGCCGGTGCAGTCAAGAATAACTGCATCACTTGGATTCCTATACCTTTGGACGCCAATGATGCGCAGTTTTTAAGTCAGCGTCATATCAAGCAGCTGACCGTTGCCTTACACACCACACAAGTGGATGATTAATTATGGCTCTTGATATTAAAAAGTTTATTGGACGCTTTGTTGATGAAGCCCAAGATCATCTCGGTCAATTAAACAGTGGCTTGTCAGCTTTAGAGCATGGTGCGGCCAGTGCAGAGCAAGTCAACAGCTTGTTTCGCTCAGCGCACACGCTAAAAGGCTCATCACGTATGCTGAAGCTGGAGCCTATTACTCAATTGGCGCACAGTTTAGAAGACTTACTCAGTGCGCTACGTGAGCAGCAGGTGCAGGTCAATCACACGGTGATGGATGCACTCTACCAAGGCGTAGATGCGTTATCGGACCAAGTGGAGCAGCTGCATAAAAGCGGACAGGTGGTAGAGCTGAGCGCAGCGCAAAGTCAGTTATGCCAACAGCTCACTGCGCTGGCTCAAGGTCAGGCTATAGAAACGGATGTGCAAGCCTCAACTGTGCCCGCAGCAGGTAAACCATCGAGTGCGCCTGAAAGCCAAAGTGAGAGCGTCGCTCCGCTACTTGTTACCAGTGACACGGTGCGGGTCAAGCTGACGAAACTCGATGAGTTAATCAAGTTGATGGGCGAGCTCAGCGCCAGCCATGCGGGAATGCATGAGTTAGTGGCGACCGCACGTCGTCTTGAGCAGCAGTTTCAGCATCAAGCGCGAGGAGAGCTGCCTAAAGCCATGCGCCAGTTCACCTGTGATATACGCGATATTGTCGTATCACAAGACAGCTTGACCCAAGAACTGCATGACCGAGCCTTACAGATGCGTATGCTGCCACTGGCGATTGTATTGAATCCCGCAGCGCATTTAGTGAGGGAGATGGCACGCTCATTAGGCAAGCAAGTCGACTGTCGCATTTATGGCAGCGAGATCGAGCTGGATCGACAAATGATTGATCAGTTGGCTGACCCTATTATTCACTTGCTCCGCAATGCTTTAGATCATGGGATTGAAACACCGGAGCAGCGTGAAAAATCAGGTAAATCACCGCAAGGATTATTACAGATTCGTGCGCGTTTAGATTCAGGCTGGGTGGTGTTGGACATTCGTGATGATGGCGTGGGTTTATCAGTGGACGCCATTCGTGAAAAAACCTTAAAGAAAGGTTTATACAGTAGCGAACAATTACAGGATATGAACGACCAGCAAATCATCGATTTGATTTTTCTGCCGGGTTTCTCCACCAGTGCGATTATTACTGACGTTTCAGGGCGTGGGGTCGGACTGGATGTGGTCAAGCGCTCTATTGTCGATCAGTTACAAGGCCTGATCAGTATTCAGACAGCACGAGGCGAGGGTACGTGCTTTACCTTGCGCCTGCCTTTATCACTGGCCATTATGCGTGTGTTACTGATTCGAGCCGGTGCGCAAGTGTTGGGCTTTACCGGACAATATGTCACTGAGCTCTTAAGAGTGGAGCCCAGCGCTTTAATCCGTGTGGCGGATCGTAATGCGGTGATTATTCGCAACGAGTTTGTGCCTGTGGTGAAATTAGCCGATTTGCTTAATTTGCCGCCCGACACCGCAGTGAAAAAAACCGTGCAGCGTGACTCGCAAAGATTACTTTTGTTGGTGATTCGAGTGCATACAGAAAAGCTCGCACTGCATGTGGATGAACTACTTGATGAGCGTGACCTAGTGATTCAGCAACTGCCTGAACATTTACGGAGTACGCCATTGATTTCTGGGATGGTCACTCGTGGCCAAAACGAGTTAGTGAGTTTACTGCATGTGCCCTATGTGCTCGATCTCGCACGTAAAACTCGACAAGCCGTCAGTGCCGCTGCAAGTCCAGACGCACAAAAAGCCAAGAAGCGCATTCTGGTGGTTGATGACTCGCTCAATACCCGAGAAATAGAGCGCGATGTCTTAGAGGCCTGGGGCTACCATGTCACCTTGGCTGAACATGGTGCTGAAGGGTTACAAAAAGCACTGGCTGAGAATTTTGATGCGGTGTTAACGGATGTGGAAATGCCAGTGATGGATGGGTTTACCTTAACGGCTCGTCTACGTGAGGATGATAATTACCGTCATAAGCCAATTATTATCATTACTTCCAGAGAGAAAGACAGTGATCGCCGCCGCGGTATCGAAGTGGGCGCTGATGCTTATATCGTTAAAGGTAGTTTTGATCAGAACAGTTTAGTCGACACACTAAAAGTGTTACTTGATTAATCCGTAATCAACTTAAGAGAATAGATATGCAAATTCTGGTAGTAGATGATGACTTATTTGCCGGTGAAATGACCACCGCTGTATTGGAAGACCAATGTTATCAGGTGTTTCAAGCTGAAAATGCGATAGAGGGCATGGAAGTGCTGAATCAGCAGCCGGGAATTGCACTGATTGTCAGTGATTTGAATATGCCTTTGATCAGCGGTATAGAGTTTTACCGTGAGCTTAAAGAGCAGGGTTCAACACTGCCATTTATTTTATTAACTGGTGATGAGCCTGAAAAAGCGCTAGCAAAAGAACCAGGACTGGATGCCTGTGTGATGAAGGATTTCAATATGCCTGAGCGCCTGCCTGCTGCCATCCATGTTGTGATGTCAGCATTACCATCCAGAGAGTAGTGAGTTTTATCGATATGAATATCAATCAACAGCCGCTGCAAAAAAAAATAGCTCAACTTAGAGCCAGCTTTATTAGTCAGCTGCCGGCACGGATGGATACGATCAAGTCACAGGTCAGTATGTTAGTGGATGATGGGTGTAATAACTTGACCATGCTCTCTGACTTGCACCGAGCTTTCCACAGTTTAAATGGAACAGGTAAATCATTTGGTTTGTTTGAGTTGTCGGTGATTGCAGCGCAAGCCGAAGCGCTGATGATGCAGCTTCTTGATACGCCGGATGAGCTGCAGCGCGAGCAGTGGGTCACCAAGCTGGATGTATTGATGCAGGCCTTGAGTATTCAAGTGCAAGCCTATGCACATGCAGAAAACGAGCATCAGTTCGCAGTTGAAGAAGTCCTTGAGCCTGAGCACACAAGCGTTGTTGTTTTAAAAGATTCGGTGCCGCTGATTTATATTTGTGATGATGAACCTGAGCAGGTGGATTACTTAGCGCATCAATTGCATTGTTTTGGTTATGAGATCCAACACTTTACTGAAACGGCGGCCTTTCGTCAGGCTGTCTTAGCGCGTCGCCCTGATGCGGTGATTATGGATGTTTTCTTTCCGCAGAGTCGTACTGCAGGCACCGATGAACTGAGCCATATTAAAGATGCAACAGGGCAACACTTACCCGCCATTGTGCTATCGGGTAGTAATTCATTTGAATCACGCTTAAGCGCTGTACGCGCCGGTTGCTCAGCTTATTTTACCAAGCCAGCCCGGCCGATGGATTTGGCTGCAGCATTAGATGAGTTAATCGAAGATGGGCACCAAGAGCCTTATCAGATCCTGATTGTAGATGATGAACCTGAGGTGGCTGAGTATCACAGCTTGATTCTACAAAATGCCGGTATGGTGGTTCATCAAATCCATAACCCAACCTTGATTTTTGAAGCGTTAAAAAACTTTAGCCCTGATTTAATGTTGGTCGATATGTATATGCCAGTGTGCAGTGGTTCTGAGTTAGCGGCCTTAGTACGTCAGGTTCCAGCTTATGTTGGACTGCCTATTGTGTTTTTATCCAATGAAACCGATGTCGATAAGCAATTTAGCGCGATGCAGGCCGGAGTTGAAGGCTTTATCACTAAGCCCGTGATTCCGCATCAATTGGTCGCGTCAGTGAAATTGCGTGCAGAACGTATGCGCACCCTGCGCGGCTTGATGGCTAAAGACAGTCTGACCGGCTTGTACAATCACACCACCACCACAGAAATGTTGGTTTCAGCATTGGCTAACGCTGTACGGCAACAAGAAAGCTTAGCGGTGGTGATGATCGATTTAGATAAATTTAAAAATATTAATGACACTTACGGCCATATGGCTGGAGACAAGGTCATAGTGGCGCTGGCACGGATGCTTAAACATCGTTTAAGAAATAGCGATGTGATTGGTCGTTATGGTGGTGAAGAGTTTGCGTTAGTCTTGAGAAATATTACTGCTGATGCCGCAGAAGCGCTGGTCAATGAATTACGTGAGGATTTCTCTAAGATTGTCTTTGATTCAGGTCAGGAGCAGTTTCACTGTAACTTTAGCGCAGGCATCAGTATGTACCCAGGTCATGATCATGCTGAGGATCTACGTATGGCGGCAGATGAGGCTTTATATCAAGCCAAGAATCAGGGACGTAATCAAGTGGTTATGAGCAGGCCTGATTATGAGTGAAAGTCAGCTCGATCAGCTGTTAGCTCAGCAGCAAAATAAGCAGCAGACCATTGTTGATGTGGATGAGCCAACGATTAAATTAGTGGTTTTTAGTCTCGGTGAATATCACTTTGCTTTCCCAGGTGCTGCGGTCAAAGAAGTGCTGTCCGGCGATGAGCGGGTCTTCTTTGTACCGGGTATGCCCACCTCGGTTGAAGGCGTGATTAATCTGCGTGGCGATATTGAGTCAGTCATTGGTCTGCATGCTTTGCTACAGATTCCCAGTCCTGATTATAAAAATGCCATACAGACGACTGCCATTTTGCTTGCTCACAATCAACAGATGCGCAGTGGCTTACGGGTTGATCGGCTTTTGGATGTGGTGGATGTTACTGAGAGCCAAATTCAGCTGCCGCCAGAGTCGCTACCAGAACACTTGCAACCCTATGTAACCGGTTTGCTGGAGTTTACCGGCTTGGCCGTCAGCGTCTTGGATATTGATGCTGTGTTTGCGGCTTGGCAGAAAGGCCAAGGATGAGTCTAGAATCTGATCTGACTTTGCCGGTGGTGCTGTTTAAGCATCAAGGCCATTACTTTGCTCTAGAAGCCGCCTATGTACGCAGTCAAGGTTCTGTGCTGGCGCCTGAAGACCCGCATAGTATTGTGGCTTTTTCTGCTTTACTGAATCAGGCCGCTTATGAGTTCTCTGTCACTGAGCACTATTTAGAATTGGTAGGGCCGAGTGGTTCTTGGTGGTTAGGCTTAGAGCAGTCTGCTGACTTGGTAGAGCTGGCGATTGCTGATATCAGTGCTTTACCTGTTTCATTACAGGCCAGACGCCAGTTTCCAGCGCTGCAAGCACTGGCGTGGTATCAAGGTCAACTGGTGAGTTTGCTTGATCCTAAAGCGTTGCAGCAGCTGCAGGTTGAGCAACGTTAAATAAGCACTCGACCTTGTATCCTGAAGGTATAGATTGCACTTTTGACTGGTTTTACTGACGTAGAACCTTGCTGATTCGTCCCCATAGCAACCCTGTGATGTAAATAAACCTAAAAATGCACAATGCATACTAGGCTGGCTTACCAGAGTATTTTTAAGTAGCCTGTTATGACTCTGTACTTTATTGTTAATAACAGATAATAATGAATGAGTTTGAAACATAAAAAATAAAAATAAAATAAAGACGCTGTTGGAGCGATCTGCAGCCCTTTAAAATGGATACACATTTGCGAGGACACCATCATGAGCGATAAGCCTCTTCTAGAATGGACACCTTCACGGCGGCAGTTTCTTGCTGCCACCTCTGTTGCGACGGCTGTTAGCGTCTTACCCTCTTGGACCTATGCGGCTCAGCCCGATACTGTTCCACTTGAGCAATACCTCCCTGAATATTTAAATGCAACCGAATGGGCCTTTGTTGTGGCCGCTACGGCACGCCTGATTCCCTCCGATGGTGATGGTCCTGGCGCATATGAAGCGCGCGTTCCTGTGTTTATTGATCGTCAATTAACAACCTCATATGGCCTAGGTGCCGATTGGTATATGCAAGGGCCGCATATGCCCAGCGCTGATCCTGCGCTGGGTTTTCAAACGCCGCTGAACCCTAAACAAATCTATCGTCAGGGCATTGCAGCGATTAATACATGGTGTGAAGAAACCCACGGTAAACCCTTCGACCAGCTTGAGCTTGTGCAGCAGGATGAAGTCTTGACCGGAGTACAGCAAGGCAGCATCAATTTAGGCGCACAATTACGCGATTTCTTTACTGTGCTGCTTGGCAATACCAAGGAAGGCTACTTTGCTGATCCTAAGTATGGCGGTAACCACAACATGCTGGCGTGGTCGTATATCGGCTTCCCTGGCGCACGGGCGAGCTTCAAAGAGTGGGCAGGCCAACATAATGTGCCTTACCCCTTGGGGCCTGTCTCAATTTCTGGCGAGAGGGCATAATCATGGCACGTCAAGATCCTAAGAAAGATGTGGTTATCGTTGGCCTCGGTTGGACGGGTGCTGTACTCGGAATGGAGATGGCAGAAGAAGGCCTTGAAGTTCTAGCGCTCGAGCGTGGAGAAGACCGCGATACCGTACCTGATTTTAAATACCCCAATATTGCCGATGAACTTAAATACGGTATTCGTTATGACCTGATGCAAAAGCCCTCGTCGTCAACCCTAACCATTCGTCGTACTGAGAGCGAGACGGCATTACCGTATCGGCAGTTGGGCTCATTCTTACCCGGTGATGGCGTCGGTGGAGCGGGCTCGCACTGGAACGGCCACACGTGGCGTCCGCAACCAGAAGAGCTGCGCTTACGCTCCTATACCATTGAGCGTTTTGGTAAGCAGACGATTCCTGACGATATGCTGTTGCAAGATTATCCAGTGAGCTACGATGAGTTAGAGCCGTACTTTGATCGCTTTGAGCGTATGTCAGGTATTTCTGGGCAAGCGGGCAACTTAAACGGCAAAACCATCCCTGGCGGTAACCCTTTTGAGGGCTGGCGCTCAGCGGATTACTGTATGCCACCTTTGCAGCAAACCTATGATGCCACCTTGTTTGCCGACGCCGCTAAGGCTATGGGCTACCATCCATTTCCACGACCGGGTGCGATTGCCTCAGAATCCTATGTGAATGAATACGGCATGCAGTTGGGCCCCTGTAGCTTTTGCGGTTTCTGTGAGCGCTATGGTTGCTACAATTACTCCAAAGGCTCACCGCATGTGTGTATTTTGGATGCGTTAAAACGCAAACCTAACTTCTCTTACAAAACCAAAGCCGAAGTGTTGCGCGTTGAATTAGCTGAGGATAAAAAAACTGCTACGGGCGTGACCTACTTTGATCACCGCACAGGCGAAGAAGTCTTTCAGCCGGCGGACTTAGTGATTCTGTGTGCTTACCAACTGCACAACGTCCATCTGATGTTGGTGTCAGGCATTGGCCAACCTTACGATCCAGCCACTGGTGAAGGTGTCACGGGGCGTGGTTATGCCTATCAAATGAGCGGTGGCGTGCAGATGTTCTTTAAGGATAAAGAATTTAACCCGTTCGTGGGTACTGGCTCCAACGGTATGGTGATTGATGATTTTGGTATCAATCAGATTGATTTCGCTCGTGAAGGTTTTATTGGTGGCAGTTACATTTCCAGTGGTGTTGCAAATGGGCAGCCGATTCGTTCCATGCCGTTACCGGCAGGTACGCCGGCTTGGGGTAAAGGTTGGAAAGAAGGTATTGGCCAGTGGTACGGCCATGCTATGAGTATCGGTTCGCACGGCTCTTGCATGTCTTATAAAAACTGCTACTTGGATCTCGACCCAACTTATAAAGATGCGTTTGGTCGGCCCATGTTGCGTATGACCTTTAACTGGAACGAAAACGATATCCGCATGACGCAGTTTATGCGCGGCAAGATGGAAGAGATCGCCACTCACTTAAAACCTGATTTGATGCAGTCTGGCTTTAAAAAAGAAGGTGCGATGTATGATGTGCGGCCTTATCAGACCACGCATAACGTCGGTGGCACAGCCATGGGGGAGGACCCGAAAACCTCAGTGCTGAATCGCTATTTGCAAGCGCATGATGTGCACAACGTGTTTGCCATGGGAGCGGGTGCTTTCCCGCAAAATATACAGTACAACCCCACGGGGTTATTGGGTGGGCTGGCTTATTGGGCTGCGCATGCCATTCGTACTGATTATCTGCGGCAGCCGCGCAATCTGGCTTGAGGAGAATCGCTATGAAAACCTTAATGCGTCTTGTGCTAATAGGGATTGTCCTCGCTGTGGTAGTGATCGCCGCCATGGTTTGGGTGCCAGTCCAGCACACGCCAGCCCAAGCTCTGACTGAACCTGGATCAGCCATTACAGCAGCGCGCGGCGAATATGTGATGCGCACAGCAAACTGTATGGCTTGCCACACAGCAGATGATGGGCAGCCTTTTGCTGGCGGCAGACAAATTGAAAGCCCGCTGGGCATTATTTACTCAACCAACATCACGCCTGATAAGGACACAGGCATTGGTCATTATTCGTTAGATGAGTTCCGTGCAACCCTGTATGACGGTTTACGTAAAGATGGTGCACATTTGTATCCAGCAATGCCTTATGAAAACCTTCGTTTTATGAGTGAGGCAGACGTACAAGCGATGTACCTATACTTTATGCAAGAAGTACCGGCGGTAAATAATAAAGTGCCAGAGACAGCGCTGAAGTTTCCATTTAACCAGCGCTGGGGTCTACGCGCTTGGAATATGCTGGTCTTAAAAGAGGCCGAGTTTAAGCCTGTGTCCGATGATGCGCAGATCAATCGAGGTGCCTATCTGGTGCAGGGCCCTACACACTGTGGTGCATGTCACAGTCCGCGTAACTCACTGATGGCGCAAGATGGTGTATCAGACGAGCATCCAGCTTTTCTGACAGGTGGTGATGTTGATGGTTGGTCAGTGCCTGATCTACGTGGCAAAGATAGCGTTTCGGCGCAGTGGAGTACGCAGCAGATGGCGCATTACCTTGCGACCGGACGTAATGATCATGCAACCAGCGTTGGTGAAATGTCGTTGGTGGTGGAGCATTCGCTGCAATACCTAACCAGTGAAGACAATCACGCTATTGCAGCTTACCTCACGCACTTAAGTGGCAGCTTGGAGGCTGGCACTTTATCGGCTGAAAGCGCTACAGCGCCGACTGAAACAGAACGACTGTTGACCCGTGCCGATCCTACTATGTCGCTTGGCGCACGTCTGTATATCGATAACTGTGGAGGATGCCACGCTGTCGATGGTCGCGGCGCTGCAGAGATATTCCCAGCGCTGGATGGTAACGCTTTAGTCACTGCTAACTCGCCGACGGGTTTGATTCATGTCATTTTACATGGTGCAGAGTTGCCGTCGACCGAGCTGCGCCCTGAAGCATTGCGCATGCAAGGACATGCATGGCGTCTGAGCGATGAGGAGGTCGCAGAATTGGCGACATTTGTGCGTCAAAGTTGGCATAACAAAGCATCGAGTGTCAGTGCAGGTGTTGTGAAACCGTTACGTTAATCAGGGCCTAAGTATTGCGTGCTGCGTGCGGCACGCAATACTTATAACTACAAAACGACTCAATCGAATTAGGATGCTTTGGTCTTGCTTTTTCTACGAAAAACAGGTGCTTTGCCCTGTCCACGTAAGCCTTCAAATCGAATGCTGCCCACTTGATTCACTAGCGTATTTAAGCCATCTAGCATCGGTGTCATAAATTGGTTGTAGCTCATGCGCTTTTCGGAAATTGCTTCAAGCTGCGATTCCCAGTGTGCGGTCATATCAGGCAGCACCATCACTTCGGGCAGTGACAAGATCAAGCGTCGGCCCACCTCGGTGGCATGTATTTCCTTACCTTGTTTAATCAAAAAATCACGCTTAAATAGCAGTTCAATAATGCCTGCGCGCGTAGCCTCAGTACCCAATCCATCGGTCTCTCTAAGCACCTTTTTGATTTCAGGGTCTGAGACATAGCGAGCGATACCGGTCATCGCTGCCAGTAAAGTAGCGTCGGTAAAATGCTTCGGTGGACTGGTTTGCTTTTCATCTAAACGGCCGTCGGTACAGAGGACGCTGTCACCTTTGCTGACATTGGGTAGCTTGATCGCGGAGAACTCTGGATCTTCATTCTTGGCTTTTCTCTCAGGAAATAGTGCTTTCCAGCCAGGATGGACCACTTCTTTTTGCTTGCTGATAAAGATACCACCGCCCACTTCGGTATCAATCTGTTTTTCTTGATACTGAAAAGCGGGGTAAAACTGCATGAGGTATTGTCGTGCAACCAGCTCATATATTTTCTGTTCATCGGCTGATATACGACTGGAGTCGAGCCCGCGGCTGGTCGGGATAATAGCGTGGTGTGCACTGACTTTTGAGTCATCCCAAGCTTTAGATCTCAGCGCTAAGTCAGCTTGATCGATGGCCTTACCTAAAGCTGGGCTGGTTTGACTGATTGCCCGTGTGACTGATGATTTATCGGCATAGTGCCCTTTAGGTAAGTAGCGGCAATCTGAACGCGGGTAGGTCAGCAGTTTGTGATTTTCATAGAGTTGCTGGCAAATATCCAGAGTCTTTTGCGCAGTAAAGTTGTAGCGCTTAGAGGCATCTATTTGTAAGGACGATAAATTATAGGGCAGGGGTGGTGCTTGTTTTTTAACGCTTTGCATTACTGCAGTCACTTGCCCTGTTTGCTGGATGACTTTGCGTAAGACCGTTTCTGCCAGCTTCTTTAGCAGCACGCGCCCGTCTTCATCCATATAGGGCTCGCAGGCTGCGCTGGGCTTCCACTTGGCTGAGTAGGTTTCGTTTTTGTCTGTTTTAAGCTCAATAAACACTTCATAAAAAGGCTTGGTGATAAAGCTTTCGATCTCAACATCGCGGTGTACCACTAAGCCCAAGATCGGGGTTTGCACTCGACCGACGGACAACACTCCTTTATAGCCTGAAGCTTGGCCCTGTAGGGTGCACAGGCGGGTCATATTGATACCGTAGAGCCAGTCAGCCCGTGCTCTGGCGAGGGCGGATGTGGCCAGCGGGATAAAGTCGATATTGCGACGCATGTCATTGAGTGAGCGTTTGATTGCATCGGGGTTCATATCGCTGATTAAGCAACGCTGAGCAGCATCACGTTTAGCTTTTGAGACACCGCAGTAGTTAATGATTTCATCAACTAAAATCTGCCCAACACGGTTACTATTACAAGTACTTTTGTATGAAAATGTGTAAACCTTTGCGTTTAAAGGGCTAGCGATGTTTTCACACTTTTCGTATTTTTCCATAATTCTAGCTATCCAAAGCAATTTTTAGAGTACTTGTGTCTACCGCTTGCAGTGCCTGCATAATTGGTTTTTTACTACTCGTCTTCAGCGGTAATAAAATTACAGTTACTCATTGGACATGAAAGACATTATTTTATCACAGTCATTACATGTGACTTTTAACATTCCAGTTAATACGTTAACTGTGACATCACTAGAGTTACATTTGCTGCAATATATTTTGTTGGTATCATAAATATTACTTTTACTAAAGTGTTTTGGGAGGATCTCTTGCATCCAATATTTCCCAGGAGCCTTGTGAAATCCTGCATCTTCATCTTGAAGAATGTAATCATAAAGAACTTTACTGATAGATGAGCGCGGAACTCTACTATCTCTATTGTATTTATATGTTTCCCATTTTTCATTGCGAGCCCTTTCCCCTAGCGATAGCATTTTATTAGGTATCGTATTGGCAGCATGTTTTTTGCCATTAGAAAGACCTTTTACATAATATAAGTGAGCGTTTTCAATTGATTTTTTGGCGAAGTAATAGATCTCGCTGATGGAGAATTCATTTAGTAGTTGATTTGCGATTTCTCGGGTTTTTATCTCTGCGTTGAACTGTACTTTTAGCTCATTAGAAATCACATAAATATACTGTAAGACTTCTTCTATAGCGATATTTGATAGTAACTCAAGTAATTCAGCTTCCCATTTCTCTTGAATACCAGCTTTTAGCTCTTGATACGTTACTTTATAAATCTCATTAAGGCTGGATCGATTGGTTCCGCTTAGGCTTACATTAACAATCCATCTAACTCTATTTATATAAAATGAGCTAGTGTTCTCATCTTCCACAAAAGCACTTGTATCTGAATTTGGATCAATAATTATGGCATTGGATTTATACAGTCTTCTCAGACACTCAATATTCATTTTATGAGTTGGTGATAGAACATCAATTTTCGAGGATTCATCAAGCGATAGAATGTATGAGAATTCTTCATTTGTTTGTATTCTAAATAATGTTAGTAAAATTATTTTATCTGTGAATGTTAGGTCGGTGTATTTTATTGGTTCTTTGTGTTCAATACTGTATTTTTTTAAAATATTTCTTCTAAGTTCTTTTTCTACAGCAAGATTTTTTTGCTCTCTAAGCCTCATACAATTTTTGCAGTTACATGCTTTGTGGCTGTATCTGAAACCTTCTAAGTGTATTTTGTGGTTGCACTCATAGCACTCAGTAGGGGGCACGCATAAGCCGCTTGAGTTCTTGCTCTGTCGTTTTCTAAACATAGCAGTATTGCAGTAAGGACATAGTTGGTTGTCGATTTTTATTGGGGGTAATATCGTAATAAGTTTGTTTGGGTGTATGTCTATTTTATAATCGTTTATTAATGTAGCGTTCTTTTCACCGGCTAAATATTTGGTATAAAGCTCTTCAATCTCATTAGGTGATAAATGCTTAATTTCATCTGCAACTTCAATATCATTCTTTTCGTTACTCATACTTAAATCCTGATATAAATTTGAAAGCTAGTGTTCTTGTTGGCTGCTAACCCCCTCTGTCAGGATAGCTGTCGCCCCTTCTGCTAGACTTTCTTGATTCACCGGGGGCGTTTGGAGAACACATGTCTCGTTATTCTGATGAGCGGCGCAAGGCCGTAGTGGCCAAACTGTTGCCGC
>Ga0265295_1002302_pt1 | contig 30786 bp, 21 predicted proteins | sample Munlansysbiofilm_FD_192503 | JGI IMG/M metagenome (GOLD analysis project Ga0265295, IMG submission 192503) | Leachate microbial communities from a municipal landfill in Southern Ontario, Canada - Methane capture system biofilm | ecosystem: Engineered > Solid waste > Landfill > Unclassified ... | reverse complement strand
ATCGTCAAATTAAGGCATATCTACCCCAAAGCTGGAAAGCCGGTTTGATGGAGTCCTATGACCATCTTCTAAATATGGGTAAGGTGCCTGTGAGCAGGACCATTTAATCTGCCATAAAAACGGTTTAGAGCCGGCCCTACCAATGGCTTCCTTTGAAATGGGATTTGATAGGTTGTATTTAGGATCAAACCTATTTCAGAGGAGGATTTATGGAAGAAAAACAGAAAATTGATGTATCTGTATTCAGATATTCAGATATACTGTAATTCAAGACTTTGTATGCGGTATGACGCTCGATCATGCGACAACTATCCTGCCACAGGGGGTTTAGCTGATGCAATGTAGAGACGCCCAATTTGGGCGTCTCCACGATCTCTGTGATACCTTGCCCCCCTTCAGGAAGATGTTTGCAACAAGGTCTTAAAATCCACCCGGTCCTGGAAATGCTTGGATCTGGTATCGTTTGAATTAAGCAATTGCCGGCACACCCCTGGGGAGACTGCCAGGGTTTCCTGCCAACGGGCGTGGGATTCGGGGGGCTGGCAGATAAAACCCAAGTTGTGGGCGGCAACGGCGATGGTGATCCGTTCCAGGGTTTTGGCCGCAGCCATGGTTTGCAGGGAGGGTTCTATCTTGCCGGCCGATGTGATGAGTAGATCGCATCCGAGTTTGGCGTGGGCCACGGCAACCTCTGGATGGATCAACTCATCGGCGTTGCAGATGCCAGCCCGGATGGGGCCGATGTCTAGGATGGTTCTATGGCGATTGCGGCCGGGAAGCGAGTTGCTTTTATCTGTGGGGTCCTTTGCCCAGTTGTTTCCGTGGTGGTAAACCATGCCGTCCGGGGCTATAAATATCTGTCTTGATTTTTTCTGTTCATCCTTAAAGCCAAGACACACTGCTTTTTTTGATCCCTCAATCTGACGTTTAAGCACGGGAACAATTGCCATGGCATGTTCTTGACTGGCAAGTTCCGGGAAAACGAACACCCCTAGGTTGATTTTTTCTCCATCGATAGTTTGACCCATAATTTGATCATAATTTCTGGCCTGGGGATGAGTGCCCCTGACTATATCTGTAATTTCATCAATATTTCCGATCGAGGTGTGGCAGGAGATGTGATAGGGGCCTGGCTTTGCCATGTCATAGTAGTCGGTATAATCCCCGCCATCATAGGTTACGTGGCGCATATCAAGATAGATGGGCCGGTAGCGTTCCGGGTGGCGCTGGCCAAGCTGTTCCAGTCGCTTTGCCTGCTCCAGGCGGCCGTTCTTTAAGGGGATGTCAACCGTCATGGTGGCCGAAGTTGAAGATGATTGTTCGAGAAGACAGCGACCATGGGGATCAAAGGCACAGGACGGGGCGTCGTGGCAGGACATGGTGCGGTCCTTTCCTCCCCGGTTGCAGACCACCATGTAAATTCCGTTCTCCATGGCTCGAACCCGCCAAAGTTCCCCAGGGTCAATTCCACCCCTGGGCCAGTTGGCCGGGGCAATTATCAGATCCGCACCTTTCAAGGCCGTCTGCCGGGGAATCAGTCCATGGTAGGTGTCCGAACAGATCAATACCCCCACGGTTCCCCAGGGTGTTTGAAAAATATTGTCCTGAACCCCATCGCCTGGGCAGGCCCAGCGGGTCTCTGCGTTGATTTTATTATAACGGCAGACAATTTTGCCTGCGGGGTCAATAACCAGGGCAGAGTTGTAAAAAACACCGGTTTTTCGATCCCTTTCGGCAAATCCCAGGCAGATGAAAGCTCCGTATCTTTTTGCAATGGCCTGCAGGCCGGTCATGGTCGGTCCGTTGTCTGGCTCGGCATGGGGAGCAATTTCGTCGAAAGACTCAAAGCTGTACCCGGAAATGCCAAGTTCCGTGTTGACGATTATCCTATGGCCCTGGGCTGCGGCCTTTTCATTTAGCTCTAAAAGCGTCTGAAGATTTTGTTTTGAGTTCTTGTACTGAACATCCAGATGAATCAGTCCGGTTTTTAGATGTTTGTCCATTTTTCCTCAAATCCCATTGCAATGGCCCAATAAATTAACAGCAGCAGATTTGCGTCGTTTACCGTTGTTAGAACAGGGCAGAGACGCTGGTAATAGTCTGGAATACGATGGATCTTACCGGAAACGGCCGCTGAAAGCTGGGCACCGAAACTTGCCGAGATCTCTTTCATGCATCCGTCGGGCAGAATTTTCCAGGCCCACTTGTCCCGCAGGTGAATGAGGGCGGCGGCGGCCGCCACGCAAAGGGGGTCCCGGTTGACACTGTGAAAGTTATCCTTGAAAAGGGCCGCTGTATCTTCGTTCAGGAAATCACAGATTCCCAGGATCATTCGTTCCCGGTCAGTGCCGAGCCGTTCAATGTGAATTTTTATCGAGCATTGGCCCTCGGGTGTCAGCTGGTTTTGATGCTTGAGGGTCTTTTTCACGGCGCTTTTAACTGTTTTCCCGATGAGTTCCCCAAGCTTTGTGTGTTTGCCGGAACTTGTCATGGGCGGTTGTTCGCCCATCTGGCAGGCAATTCCCATCTGGTCCGTGCCGGTTCCAGTGGCAAGATTCGGTGAATACCGGGAATTGACGGCCAGCTCCTGCAACGCTGCGGTCTTGGCCTCCGTGGCCGTTATAACTGCCCGGACGAGGGCTCCCGGGGTCAGGGGCTGACTGATGAAAACCATTATGTTGATGGTTCCGGAAGCTGGCTCTTTTTCAGATTGATCAATATGAACAAAAACACCATCCTTTTCATAGTAATGGGAAGGATCTCCGGCTCGACCTGCATTGGTCTCAACTCCGCCTGTTGCAACTGCAACCACGGTGAGATCCTTGAATTCAAGGGTCTCAACGGCGGCATAGTTCATGTTGGCAGCCGTGCCAAGCGCTGCGCAGGTGGTGTGGTCGAGGTCTTCTTTCCGGCAGATGGTTTCAAGGTAGGCCGCTGGTTCCCGGACCGCCCTTGCTGCAAGGCTGTGGTTATGATTGCAGGGCTCACACGACTGATGGTTAAGCATCACGGTGATGTCTTGCCTTAAACCGCCATTTTGCCTGCATGTGGAAACCACGGCGTGGGGAGTCTTAAACAGTGCATATACTTTTTTATTCTTTCTGTGAAGGGTAAATCCGTCGTAATAGGTCCCCAGTATCATTTTTTATACCTCACTGCTGTTATGTAGGTTACAATATTATCTTAAAAATTAATGTTCAAGCCGCAAACGAATCTGATGCCATCGTCTGGATAGCCATAGTGGGATGAGTAGTCCCGGTCTAAAATGTTTATCAGGTGCAGGTACACCTCGCCGGAATAGCCGCCCAGGGTTACGGGTTCTATCACCTTGGCATCCACGGTGGCGTAACCTTGGATTGCCTCATTAGGGGTGTTGTTGGTGTCGGTGAACTGACGGGAATAGGCCCTTAAGGAACTCTCCAACCGGGTGCCTCGCTTTAATTTTGATTTTATTGTTGCCTTAAACGAGTGGGTCGGTGCGTAGCTTAACTCCTTGCCGTTGTCTTTATTTTCCGTTGCCTGCCATATGTGGTTGAGATCGAGGGCGAGCCCGTTGTCGAACTTGTGCTTGAAGGTTGCCTCCACGCCGTGCTTCCAGGCTTTATCAATGTTATCCGGTCGGCTTATCATATCGACTCCTCGCTGGTACTTGATTAAATCCCGGCTGTTGGTTCGAAAGCCTGTCAATTCCATGTAGGTCTTTTCCTTGAAGCTTTGCTGGAGACCCATGGTCAGGGTTGTGATCTTTTCTTCGTTAAGATCGGGGTTGCCCCGCACCTGGTCCATGGAGCCGTGGCTTGGCTGGTAGAGTTGACCGAACGAGGGGAGGTTGGTTGTGTATCCAAGGTTGGTCTTAAAAAGAAGATCTTGGATTATCTCATAGCTCACCCCCAAATTTCCTGCGGGGGCGAAGTCAAAATCATTGGAATAATCTCCCCTGGCACCCATGGATAGAATAAGGGGGTTGAACTTCATTATCTGCTCTGCGTGGAGGGAAACCTGTGTCCGTTCATGTTTGCCGGTCAGAGTCTGGTCCACATGCTGGTTCTGCACCAGCGTTCCCATGCGGAATTCTCTATCGCCCGCCTCGTCGTTCCAGAAGAATTCCCCTCCGCCGCCGACGGAAAAGGCGTCAAGATCGGCCTTGGCCCCTGTGTTTGAGATGTCTTTAAGGTCCGTGAAATCTCCGAAGGCCTTTAGCTCGTAATCCATGGTGTCGCCCAGGAATCCCTTGACCTTCATGTCAAGGCCTCCTGTTTCATAGCGCTGGCTGGCATTGGGAGTGGGGTTGTAGGTGGGGCCTGATACCCCGTGGTCGGATAGAAAATATTTTCCATTTATCTGGATATTGGTGAAACTGTCGGTCTTCTTGTCCCAGTTGAAGCTGAAATGCCCCTTGTCCCTTTGGCTGTTTGTGCGTCGCCCGTCATGTCTGCCATAGCCTGCCGCCAGCAGGAGGTTGCTCCTATCCCAGCTGTTTTTCCACGAACTGTTCAAGTCAAAGCGGCCAAAGGAGCCGGCATCGGTTCTTAAGCGCCCATTTGATGTTACTGTTTTGGCGGCCTTTCCCTGTTTGGTTTCAATGAAGATGGCTCCGGCGCTGCTGTTTGGACCCAGCCACACAGGGGCGGGGGGCTTAAAAACGGTTATTTTCTTGATAATCTCCATGGGAATGCTGCCAAGATCCACACCCTTGAACTGCCCGCTGTTCATCGGTCGGCCGTCCACAAGAACAAGGACTCCACCCGAACCGCCACCGCCCCGAATGGAGATTTGGGCACCAATGCCGCTCGATCCCCTTGCAACGTCCACGCCGGGTATGGAGCTTAAAATCTCGTAGGGATCAAGGAAGTTTCTCTCGGCCATTTCTTTCGTGCCCATGGTCTCCACCTGGTTGGGGTTCTTCTCTATGTAGTCATCGATTTTTTGACCTACCACCGTGATCTCATCCAGGATAAATGCTCCGTCTGCGGCTAAGACCTGGGTGAGAAAGAGCAGGGCTGTGCATAAAAAGGCGGCAATGCCCATTGTTGGGGGCATGAACATGGATCGGGGCAGGCCATGATTTTTTTTATCTACGTGAATCAATTTCATTTCAGATGCTTCCTTTCTTTTACTTCAATGGTGAACTCTTCCCCCTGCAGGGAGCGCAATAGCACTTTATCATTGCTCAAAACCCGGCAAGGCCGTTTATGATCTGTTCGATCAGGTAAAGGCCTCCCTGGGGTCCCATGTATGTTTTGGGAATTACGTGCTGGTAATTGCTGGTTGGCAAAGAAATTTCAATGCCGGTGAATGGATGACCGGAAAGTTTAAGGCGTGCAATGGCTGCGCCGTTTGCAAAAACCACATCTGGAGGTTCATAGTCTTCGTGTCTTTCGTGGTTCCCAAAGTCTCCATTGGTTCGACAGACAGGGTCTGCCTGCCACGCATTTTTGCAGTTGATCTTACCAAGAAATGACTTGATCGCATCAATCAAATCCGGTGTACCCGCATCTACCCTGACGGAAACCGGGACCATACCGAGATATTCATAGAGCCATGTAACAAGGGGCAAAGCCTGGGAGGCATCGGCGTTAACGGCAAAGGTCGCCCCCTTGGGCAACCCTGTTAATGCGTTGAACCTGTTCAGGGCGTCATGGCTCGTTTGCCGGGCCGACCTGATCAGCTCAAGGGCGGGTTTTGGATCTACATCGAGCCTTTCACACACCCCGGATATCCATGATTTTGTGGCGTCAAATCCCACGGGTGAACCCTCTTTCGACACAAAGCTCTCCATGTTAAACCGTCGTTCCATGAAAGGCACAAGTTCGTCCGCATATTCAGGATGGATAATGACATTTAACTCGGCCGCAGCAATGTTCTCAAGTTCTGAAAGGGTGCAGCCGGCACAGAGGGTGGTGTTGACGGTTATTCCGCAGACCCTTAAAAGAGCGGTTAGTTCCGCAACATTGCCCTGCCAGTGAAGGTGAACGATGGAAATTCCCATGAGGTTGACCGTTCTTTTTTGCCGGGGAAGCCCTTCAATGGAAATTTTGCTCAGCACCTCCATGACGGCACGCTCAAATCCCCATGCCAGGGGTTCTGAAAATCCTGTGTTCTCGATGGCGATGCAGGGAATGGGAAGATCGGCACCTTTTATAAATCTCGTAAGATCGTCACCGATGAGGGCAGCCCCCGGAGAGTTGATCACCCCGATCAGCCCGTGACCCTTTTCTGCGACCACAGGTAAAATCTTCTCAAGCTTAGCTGTTGCGCCAAACACATAGTCGTAATCGTCCAGAAAGGTTGCCGGAACCCTTGGCTGGCCAAAATAAAACTCTTCGGAATAGTAGATGGGATCGATAAGATCGACCCTCTGCATCTGATTTTCTGCAAGAGCGCCATGGTAGAATTTACAACCCGTGGGGCCGTTTAGCAATACCGCCGCATCCTTTCTTGATCTGGGTGGTTGTGGCGAGGGCCCCTGCAAAGGCACAGCCGTGGAGGGGTTCACGGTTCAGCATGCTTTTTGATAAAAAGAATGTCTTGCTCGTCTCGCCGGTCGCCTTATTGGCCATATCCCCGGTTTTATCGTTGCCTATCCCACCGGCAGTTTTTTCTTCGGGTTGTCCATGGTTATCCGTCACAACCTGGGCATCGGGCGTATCCAATGTGTCTAATTTATCTAATGTATGAGGGGAGCCCAGTGAACCTGATAAATCCGGGTTTTCCGGTAGCTCATCTTTGGATGAGTAGGGCAGTTTATCCTTAAATATAAGCTGTTCCAGAAAATCTTCGTTGAGAAACCGGGCCGGATAAAAGGTTTGATTCTCCAGGACATCCTTTGCAAGATCATGGAAGACTCGGGCCTCATGGGAATCTGGAAAGGCTTCAACAACGGTTTTTTCAACCATTTCAGCTCTTCTGAAAAGCTCGCTTCTGGGCACGGTCTGTTTAATGGGAAGATTGACCTGCCCGGCAAAGCGTGTAACAGGGCTTCGATCTTCATCTTTGCCCCTGCTGTTCAAAATCAGTCCTGCCAGACGGTGACCGCCATCATCGAAATTTTTAACCCCCTTGAGGATATTGTTGGCAGCATATATGGACATAAACTCTTCGGATGTCACCACATAGATAACGTCGGCAAATCCCCTTCTAAGGGGAACTGCAAACCCGCCGCATACCACGTCTCCCAGCACATCATAAAGCACCACATCAAAGGCATTCATATCAAGGCCGAGTCGCTCAAAAAGGGCAAAGGTGCTCAATATCCCCCTGCCCGCACAACCAACACCAGGTTCAGGCCCGCCAGCTTCGGCACAGACAATGCCCCGGTAACCCGTGTGGAGCACCCGGTCCAGGCGCTGGATGGCAATCGGGGTGTCTCGCATGTAGTCAAGGGCCGTTACAATGCGTTTACCCCCCAGAAGAAGGCGGGTCGAGTCGTGCTTGGGATCGCATCCGATCTGCAGCACCTTTTTACCACTATGGGCAAGGGCTGCAGCGAGGTTGGCCGAAAGGGTGGATTTCCCAATTCCGCCCTTTCCATAGATGGCTATCTTCATGATTTTAAACCATTTTTTACCATGGGAATTTTAGAAGTTTTGATTGGGCAACAAGACACAAAAACACCCCAAATCATGATTAAAATGATCCGGGATGTCCCATGTTTATCCGGCAGGATCTTAAACCTTTTTTTCTGTCCACGAAAAAGGGTTCGGTATTGTTCAGGCAGGTATTCTGACTCTCCTTACCGTTTCAGCAGCCTTCCCACCCGATATCTTATCTGTCATAAAAAATAGATAAAACACTTAGGGGGCAGTGGCAGTACTTAGCTGAAACGACTTTTCCTTTAAAAAAGGAAAATACGGATTACAGCGGCGGGCCCGTCCCCGATTTTAACGGGGTTCCCTGTTCAAAGCATCCTTGGTCTTATGCCAATTTTTATATCGGCAATGCCCTGGATATTTCTATGCATAAAGCACCCAAACAAATTTATTGTCTCGCTTTAAGCACTTTTTTTGCAAATAGTCAAGCTTGTACTGGCAATCTGAACTTTTTTGGGGCTTGACATTCATTTTGTTAGTTTGTAATCTTCAGCAACTTTTACCAGGTGTTATTTTTAATAGGGAATCCCGTGAAAATCGGGAGCGGGCCCGCCGCTGTAATCGGGGACGAACGCTGCAAAATGTCACTGGACTGAAAATCGTCCGGGAAGGCGCAGCCATTAGGATGATCCGAAAGTCAGAAGACCTGCCTGGTGAAAATGGACAGTTCGAATTTAGAGTTGTTCCAGGGCTCATTGCATGGGAGTGCAGTGTGTCCGATTTGCTCCCATGGATAAAAAAGGGAAATCCACGGATTGATAAATTCTAATCTGTGGATTTTTTGCGTTTATGGGGGGTGAAATGAGACACCTGGAACACCTGAAATATCAGAAAAAATGTTTTGGAATGGGCCCATGCATCTGAGCTTTATGGCGGCAGCCTTCTGCTACATCATAAGCCTTGCGCTGATGATCGGGTCTCGTAGACGAGCCAGCGCTTTTTTCATGGGGCTTGGTTGTTCGCTGAACCTCCTGTCCCTTGGGGTACGGTACTATGGCTTCTTTCCAATGCTCCCCCTTTACCAGGGGGCTTATCTTATTCCCTGCCTTGTTGGAGCCTGCTGTATTAAACCCATCCTCGCCTCCTCGGGGCATCCTATTCATCCGCTCATGGTCTCTTCGCTTGCGTTAACGGCTCTTTTTTTCCCCAACGATTACTATCTTCCCGTTTTGCAGTTTAAAACCCCATTTGCCCATGCGTTTGTGTTTTTTGGTGTTGTGGGCAAGGCCATGTTTTTCATGGCGGGAACCTGGGCGTTCCTCGCCTTGATCCGATCTGCCCGGCAAAGTAGGGAGCGATCATGGCAAACAAGCGAAACGGGCGATGAAACTGAGTCGATTGTAAAATCTCAGCTGGTGGCCTCCATAAGTACCTCTGAAAACCTGAAAAAAATGGGTAACGCAGTTATCCTGGGGTTTTTTTTCTGGACTCTTTCCATCTTTTCCGGGGCAGTATGGTCATACCTTGGATGGGGGTCACCTGTTGTGTGGGATGACCCCCTTATGACAACCACCATGGCTGTCTGGCTTTATTTTACCCTGTTTTTGCATCTTCACCTGATACCAACCCTGTATAAACCCTTTCCCAGGGCAATGTTTGCCCTTGTCGGATCGGCTTTAGTTTTTGTCGGTACCTTGATGCCCGAGCTTGGAATGCTGAGATGGCCCGGGGGACTATCATGAAAGCGTTTTTTAAGCTTAAAAACATCTGGGCTTTTTGGGGTCATATTAACCTTACCCTTGTTATCATCGCCCTTATGGTGGTTGATCTTGTTGCAGGGTACCATCCCCTGAAGCATTATCCTGAGTTGTTCGCCCCAATAAATGACATGGGGTTTCTCGTTTGGTGCAAGACCTATGGATTTAACTATCTCGATCAAACCCTGTGGCTGTTCATACTGGTGGGGCTTCTGGCTCTTTTGTCCATAAACACCTTTGTCTGCACCACCCAGCGCATGGGGCGGCTGATCAAACACCGCAGGTCGTTTCCGTCACAGTTTCAATTTGTTCTGAGGTTATCCCCCCACATAATGCACTACAGCATGCTCGTCATGTTTTGCGGGTATCTTATCAGCTATCTCGGTGCCGGAACCCACATGGGCAAAGTGCTGCTGCCGGGGAAATCCATCTCGCTCTCCTCACCGGCATGTACCATAACCTTGAAAAGTCTCGACATCGACTACTATCAGGGCGAACGCATGCCTCACATGGAAAGACGGGCCATCAATGCAAGGGCATTTTTGGAAATAGATGATGGTGAGAGACAAAAGTCCGCCGTTCTCGGATATAACAGCCCTGTTTATTTCGCTCCCATTTCCATACATCTCAAGGATTTTGCCCCTGAAACAAAAGGGGGGATGAGTCGCAACAAGTATATTCATGTGATCATAAAAAATGACCCTGGAAAATATTATTACTCGTCGGGCATGCTGTTTTTCACTCTGGGACTGTTCATGTATCTCTGGGAAAAGCGGATAAAAACCTTAAATACCAAACATACTGAAAACAAAAACAAGAATTATAGACCCGGCCGTATAGGTCATGGTCAGGAGAGTGGACAATGAGAGAAAAAATGTTTCCGATGGCGATCGCTCTTTTGCTGGCGGTGCTGGTAGTTGTGCTGACTGGATGCAGTTCAGATGAAAAAAAGCAGGGTCGAACCGTGAAGAGTTCTAAAGATATGAGTTTCATGAGTATCGGCGGTTTTTCCGTCAATCCCATTGCCAAAGATTGGGTGGAGGTTAGAGACGGGGCAGGCAGAACCTTTGTGCTGATTCCAAGGGGTGAAAAAGCACCCGAAGGGTATGAGCCGGAGCAGATAGTCTATACCCCGGTAAAGAGAGTTGCGGCCTATGGTGCCTTTGATGTCGCCATCCTGAAAGCCCTGGGTGTTCTGGAGGATGTCCTTGTTGGGGTTACGGACAAGCGGGAGGACTGGACCATCCCCGAGGTTGTAGAGGGCATGGACCAGGGTAAAATTGTTTTTCTTGGAAATTACAACTCCATCGATTTCGAAAGGCTCAAGCAGTGTGAGCCGGAAATTGTTCTCACCTGGGACATGTCCATCATCCCCATGGTGGAGGAGATGGGCGCTGCTTGCATCATTACAACCACACCTGTGGCTATGTGCCTTAATGCCCGAATGCATTTTGTGAATTTTATCGCCCCGTTTTTTAATCGGGAGAAAGAGGCAAAGCAATACTTTAAAAGGGTGTCGGATTCCCTTGATGCCATCAGGGCGACCACCCGTAACGCTAAAGATCAGCCCAAGGTGATGTGGGGGGATATCTATGAAAAAAGAGTACTGGTGGAGCCTGGCAACGCCTGGGTGGGTGAACTTGTGGGTCTTGCCCAGAGCGACTATGTGTTTAAGGACGTATTTGGTATGTCCTGCATTGAAATTTCCCTTGAGCGTTTTTTATTCAGCGGTGAGGATGCCGAAATTTTCTTTACCTACCGAACCCCAAAGAGCGGAGCCACATCCAAAGAAGCCCTTGCCAGGGCCAACCCCATGATTGCCAGGTTAAAGCCCCTGAAGGACGGTAAGGTCTACTCTCCTCTTCCCCACTATCCCCAGTCTGGAGATCGTTTGGATGAGATATTGACGGATATTGCCGCCATTATTCATCCCTCGTGTTACCCGGGACATGTATCACAGTTTTTTAGGGAATTGCCGGATAAAGATCCGGAGAGTTGATAATCGAGTGATAGTAGGCAGTGGGTAGTGGACGGAGGGTTGTAGGGAATTCATGAATTGCCCTGGGAAAGAATCTGTACCACTGGAGTAAGGAAACACGATAGCTTTTAGCGGTTAGCTTTTAGCTATTAGCTAAGAGCTAAAAGCTAACCGCTAAAAGCTGTTTCTTATAAAAAAGAAGATTATATTATAATGAGGTGATTTGTTGACAACAACTGTAAGTCAGACATCGGGGAGCATGGCATTTCGCAGGGCCGTAACAAAACGACAGAATCTGTGCCTCTGTGTTGTAGCCGGTCTTTTGCTGGTCTTTATGATTGTAAATGTGCTGGTCGGCTCGGTGACCATTCCCTTTTCCGAGGTGATCGATATTCTACTCAACCATGAAACTGGAAGCACCAAGGGATTCATAATCTGGAACATCAGGATTCCCCGAGCCATCGCTGGGTGTCTTGGCGGGGCGTATCTTGCCGTTGCAGGGCTTCTGCTCCAGGTTTTTTTTAGAAACCCAATTGTAGGACCCTTTATCCTCGGCATCTCATCCGGGGCTACCCTTTTTGTGTCGATTGTCATGCTCACCTCCCTCACATTGGGATTCACCGTGTTGAATCCCTTCATGAACACCCTTGCCGCCTTAGTCGGGGCCTATTGCACCATGCTCGTGGTTTTAAGTGTAGCAAACAAGGTAAAGAGCGGGGTGACTCTTCTCATTGTAGGGCTCATGATGGGTTATCTCTGCCATGCGGTGACAAGCGTGCTGGTCGCCTTTGCAGAAAAGGAGAAAATCAAAGGCTTTGTGCTGTGGCAGTTGGGAAGTTTTTCAGGATTCAAGTGGAGTGAGATCCAGATCCTGCTCTTTTTGGGGGGAGCCGTTGTCGTTCTTGTTTATTTTTTGGCAAAGCCCCTCAACGCATTTCTACTTGGCGAAGATTATGCGGCATCCATGGGGGTCAACATCAGGCTTTTTAGAATGCTGATTCTTCTGAGCGCCTGCGGCCTTGCCGGCATGGTAACCGCGGTAGCGGGACCCGTTGCCTTTGTGGGCCTTGCCGTTCCCCACATGGTAAGGATGCTGTTTGGAACTTCTGACAATAAGGTTCTCATCCCCGGCTCAATACTCGTGGGGGCCATGGTTGTAAGCCTTTGTGATTTCATCGCCCGCATGGTTTTTTCCCCTGTGGAGTTACCCATCAGCGCCATAACCGCATTTTTCGGGGCACCGGTGGTTTTGAGCCTGCTCATCAAGAGGAGGGTTGACATATGAAGAAGGGAGAAACAATTCTATCCACCAGGGATCTCTCTGTGGGATATCCTAAAAAGATTATTCTCAAGGGTGTGGATCTGGAGTTTAAAAAGGGTGAGTTCATATCCCTGCTTGGTCCCAACGGTGCCGGTAAAACTACCCTTTTACGAACCCTTTCAAAACATCTTAAAACGCTCGGTGGTGCGGTCTTGATAGCCAATCAAGACCTTAAGGCCATACCCCAGGACAAACTTGCAAAAACCATGTCTGTGGTGCTCACCGAAAAGGTGAATCCACCCCTTTTAAAGGTTTATGGTTTTGTGGCCATGGGGCGCTATCCCCACACCAGTTGGAGCGGCAGATTGGAACAGAGGGATGATGGGGTAATTCTTGAAGCCATCTCCATGGTCAACGCTGGAGACCTTGTCTTTCGGGATCTCTCCACTCTGAGTGACGGCGAACGGCAAAAGGTTCTGGTTGCAAGGGCCCTTGCCCAGGAGCCGGATATTATTCTGCTGGACGAACCCACCATGCACCTTGATCTGAAACACCGAATGGAGGTGATGTCAATCCTCCAGCGTTTGTGCCGGGACAAGGGCATCTGCGTTGTGGCTTCTCTCCACGATGTTGATATTGCAGCAAAAATTTCAGACCGGGTTGCCCTCGTTAAAAAAGGCATGATACAGGCCTTTGGACCTCCTGAAAACGTACTCCAGGAGGACACCGTTGCCAAACTTTATGACTTTAACAATGCAAGTTTTAACCGGCTACTCGGCACCATTGAAATGAAGAACCATGGAAAAAAAAGTAGGGTGTTTGTGGTGGGAGGCATGGGCAGCGCTTCGGTTCTTTATCGTCTGCTTGCCAAAAAAGAGTATGAGATTGTTACGGGCATGCTCCATAGAAATGATATTGATTTCCATGTGGCAGATTCCCTCGGGGCACACTGCATAGTACAGCCAGACATCGACACCTTTTCAAGCGAGATAAACGAGTCAGCAAGAGAAGAGATGGGCCGGTGTCACTGGGTCATTGACACTGGATTCAACCTGGAAAAGATCAATCAGGATAATATAACCCTTTTAAAGGATGCCCTGGCCCTTGGAAAACCTGTGTTCAGCCTGAGAAATGGTCAGAGCCGGGAGTGTTTCACAGATGTAGAGTATGACCAGATAAATTTCTTTGACGACGAATGTCTGCTGGTGGACCAGGCTGACCAGAATTTTAAACACCATGAAGCTCTGTCCTGATTATCTCATACTGATGCTAACCGATAGTTGCAACCTCGATTGCGCCTATTGCTATCTTGGAGCGAACAAATCCTGTAACACCATGAGTACCGGGATAATTGATCGTGCCCTGGGGCTCGCTTTGGAGTCAAACCGACCTTTTCATGTGCAGCTTTCAGGCGGAGAACCAACCCTCGTGCCGGAGGCTGTTTTCCATGCGGCAGAAAGGGTGAGACGGCTGAGCCTCTCCTCGACCCTGGGCATCCAGACCAATGCCACCGGTATTGACAGGGCCATGGCTGATATGATGCTCAAATTTAATATGGATGTCGGGGTGAGCCTTGACGGTCCTCCCCGGATACAGGAACGGCTGAGGGGTATGGCAAGAGAGACCTTTCAGGGAATTAAATACCTGGAAGAACGAGAAATTCCTTTCACCGTGACCACCGTGGTTACCCGGGAAAACCTGCTTCACCTCGATCAGCTGGCATTGATGCTGGGCGGCTTTACCAATGCCAGGGGAATAGGGCTCGATCTTCTGGTCAAAAAGGGCAATGTGGCAAATGCCCCTTTAGCTTCCGGGCCAGATTCCCTCGTACCCGATCCCCATGAACTTAAAGTGGGAATAAGAAAAATGGTGACTGCCCTCAACATGGTGAATCGCATGAGAAAAATCCCCATACAGCTGAGGGAACAAAATCGCCTGAAATCCACATTAAACGGCAAAGGTCCAACCCATTTCTGCCGTGCAGCCATTAATAAAAGCCTTGCCGTAACCCCCCTTGGAGATCTTTACCCCTGCACCCAGACAGCATTCGATCCCGATTTCTATTGGGGTAACCTTGAGAATCCCAAATTCATGAATTCCAGAGCCTCCCTTGCAGGGCTTTGTGTAAAAGAACCATCAAATATAGAAACCTGCCGCATCTGTCCCCTGGAAGACAGATGCCCAGGTGACTGCCCCGGCAGGATCTATTACAACGGCAACACCCTTCTGGCCTGCGCCATGTACAAGGGATTGTTCGCCCAATTAAACAAGGAATAAAAATGAAATCTTTTAATCTTTGCTACTACAGCGCCACATCCATGGAGATTTCTTCGCTATCCCAGGGTGTCGATCAATACCTGAAAGCCGGTGGAAAGGTCAGGATCTATGTAAAAACCCAGACCCAGCTCTTTGACAAGAGCCGAATAACCACCTTTGTGGAAAAGGCCATGGCATCGGATACGATCATCCTGAACCTCCACGGGGGAAAAGAGTCATGTCCTGCCTTTGATGCCCTTATAGAGGCCATGGATATTGAAAAAACCAGGGGGTCGGCTCTGCCCTGGCTGCACATCCAGCCGACAGGCGGGGATGAAGACGCAATATTTTTGGCCCAGGAACATTCCACCGGGTTTGGAACTCCTGCCTGGGATTCGATCCACGCCTACCTGCAACAGGGCGGGGCTATAAATTATAATTATCTTTTGACCCATTTAAGCTTTCAGGTAAACAAAGAGGAAAAAAAGGCCCCGCAAGCGATGGAGTTGCCCAACGAGGGAATTTATCATCCAGACATTCCAGGCATTCCAAACCTAGAGGAATACAGGAGGGAACGAGTTTACTCGGATAGACCCACAATCGGGCTGTGGTTCAACCAGACCTATTGGGTCAACAACAACCTTGATTTTATCGACGCTATTATAAGGGAGGCCGAAGGGACAGGAGCCAACATCATCCCTGTGTTTCACCTGAGATTCAAAGATGTTGAGCTTAAAAACAACGGGGCAGACTTTATCGTGGAGAATTTTTTCATGGACAATGGACGATCAATCATCGATGTGCTGATCAACCCCATGATGTTTTCCCTGACCCTTGCCCACAAGGAGTATGAATCTCTTTTACCCCGCCTCAACGTTCCCTGCATCCAGGCCATGATGACCCTTCAGCCCCTTGAGAGCTGGAAGGAGAGCGTCCAGGGCATGACCACCATGGAGGTGTCTTTCTCTGCTGCCCAGCCGGAGTTTGACGGCTGTCTGATCACTGTGCCTGTGGCATCCAGGGAACAGAACGAAATAGATCCTTTGACCGGGGGGCTGGTGGTCCGCTATATGCCCATAAAAGATCGAACTGCCAAGGTGGTAAGGATGGCCATGAATTGGGCAAGGCTTGGACGAAAGAAAAACCAAGATAAAAAAGTGGCCATAATTTTTCACCACTATCCCCCAAGGAACGACCGCATCGGATGCGCAGCCGGTCTGGACAGTTTTGCCAGCGTAAAAGCGATGGTAGATTCGCTGAAAGAAAAGGGGTATCAGGTGGAAAAAATCTATGAAAATGGTGATGCCCTGGCCCATGAGATTGTTTCGGGCATGACCTGCGATCAGCGCTGGCTGTTACCCGAACAGATGTATGAACGAGCCTGTGCCCGTGCAGGAAGGGAAAACTTCATACCCTGGCATGAAGAATTACCGGCCTCCATCCGGAAAAAGATGGTCCACGACTGGCAGGAGATGCCCGGCGATTTGTTTGTGCACAACGACGAGTTCATGTTTACTGGAACCCTCAACGGGAACATCTTCATAACAGTTCAGCCTCCCCGGGGATACCTTGAAAACATCGAAAAGATCTACCATGACATGTATCTTTCTCCTCCCCACCATTATCTTGCCCAATATCGATACATCCGGGATGTTTTCAAGGCGGACGCCGTGATTCATGTGGGAAAGCACGGGTCGCTTGAATGGCTGCCGGGCAAGGCCCTGGGGTTGTCAGAACTTTGCTATCCAGATCTTTCCATCATGGAACTGCCCAATATCTATCCCTATATAATAAATGATCCAAGCGAAGGCACCCAGGCCAAGCGCCGCTCCTTTTGCTGCATCATTGATCATCTTATCCCGGCCATGACCAATGCCGATCTTTATGAGGAGCTTTCCACGGTGGAAAACCACATCAAGGAGTATGGTGATGCAGAAAGGGAAGATCCGGGGAAATGTGATGTGCTTCGCCCCATGATATGGGAGGCGGTTGTTGAGGCAAGCCTCGATAAGGACCTTGACATCACAGAGGAGCAGGCCTTTAAAGATTTTGACAGCTTTCTTGAGGCCCTTCACACCTATCTTGGCGATCTCAGCGACACCATGATCAACGACGGCCTTCATACCCTGGGAACGGCGCCGGAGGGAGATCGCCTGGTCGAGTTTCTTGTTCAGCTCACCCGTCTCTCCAACGGTGAGGTTCCATCCTTGCGTGAATCCATCGTGTCATGTTTTGGGTATGATTTTGATACTGTTGCCGACAATAAGGGTTCGGTGGTTGATGCTTCAAAGGGTCTTACCGGCGGTGAGGTCATTGCCGAGGCCCATCTTATGGCCGTTGGAATCGTAAAAATTCTGGCGGATTGTGATTTTGTGTTAAATTTGGCAAAACCCCGGATAGATAAACTTTTAAACAATACAATGTTAAACAGGAACAGAGGCGAGGAAAATTTCGTTCAGATCAACCCCGTAGTCCTTGAGGGACTTATGGACGCACTTTTTTACATAGCCGAACACCTGAACCCCAATGTCCAACGAGTCACTGATGAGATGGATGCCGTTCTTGTGGCCCTCGATGGAAAATTTGTTCTGCCAGGGCCTTCAGGCGCTCCCACCAGGGGCCAGGCCGATATCCTGCCCACTGGCAGAAATTTTTACTCGGTTGATCCCAACAAAATCCCGAGCCCAGGCGCCTGGGAGGTGGGGAAAAGGCTGGGCCACGCCCTGTTGGATCGATACATAGACGAGACAGACAAATATCCGGAAAGCGTTGGCATCATTGTCTACGGCGGCTCGACCATGCGCTCCAGGGGTGATGACATTGCTGAAATTTTTTATCTGATGGGGGTCCGACCGGTGTGGCATCCCAGAAGCCAGGTGGTCACAGGGCTTGAGATTATTCCCATGAACGAGTTAAAACGACCCCGAATAGATGTTGTTCCTCGTATCTCCGGTTTCTTCAGGGATTGCTTTCCCCTTTTGGTTAAACGCATCGACGAGGCAGTTCGCATGGTGGCCTTGCTGGATGAGCCCCTTGAGTCAAATTTGATCAGAAAGCATGTGGTAAAGGATATGGAGGATTACCAATCCCAGTCGATGACCCATGACCAGGCTTTCCGGGAGGCAACCTTTCGAGTCTTTGGCTGTCCGCCCGGAACGTATGGAGCCGGAGTTTCCGAACTTGTGGAATCGAAAAACTGGAAGACCCAGGAGGATCTCGGTAACAACTATATTCGCTATTCAAGCCACGCCTATGGTGAGGGAAGTTACGGCAGCAAGAAACCCGAAGCCTTTAGAACAGTCCTCTCCCGAATGGATGTAACAGTAAAGAACGAAGATTCCAGGGAATATGACATGATGTCATGCACCGATTATTACAACTACTATGGTGGGCTGATTGTGGCAAACAAGACCGTTCGTGGAAAGCTGCCCTTTTCCCTTGTGGGGGACAGCTCCGATCCAAAACGAATCGTGATGCGGACCACCCAGGAAGAGGCAAAGCACGTCTTGAGATCCCGGCTTGTTAATCCCAAGTGGCTCAAGGGAATGATGCGCCATGGTTATAAAGGGGCGGGGGACATCTCCCACATGATGGATGTAGCCCTTGGCTGGGACGCCACGGCCGAGGTGATGGAAGACTGGATGTATGAGGCAATGGCCAATAAATATGCCCTGGACGATGATATCAAGGAATGGATGGAAAAGGTGAACCCCCATGCCCGGCAAAACATTCTGGACAAGCTCCTTGAGGCTATTTCTCGGGGCATGTGGCAGGCGGACGAAAAGATGCAAGAACGTCTCCGGGACGAATACCTTGAAATCGAAGGGGAAATTGAAGAGTTGGGCTGATCTTGTGCAAGGAAGATGGAAAAGTTCAACTCCATCTCTTTTGTCAGAAATAAGTCAAGGGGCGGTTCGTAAACCGCCCCTGCTGACCTGGGCCGGGTCGAAATGAATTGGTGTTATTTCTGCATCCGGCCTTCTACCAGGGATTTGTAGCCGGGCAGATTGAAATTTGTGTAAATCTTTACAAAGATTTTTTTCCTGTAGTTTTTCCTTAAAGGGGAATCACATCCAGTGCGTCTTTGATGTGCCTTGAAAAGATCCGGGTGATACCGTCAAGATGCCCCAACCCATGGGCTACCAGACTAACCTCCATGTTGTGATGCTCCAGCTGTTTTTGCCATGAATCTTCATCGCCTGTGATGTCTTCCAAAAAATGAACACCTGCCACCAGCAGCAGTGGAACTATCAGGACTTTTTTAAACCCTTTTTCCAGAATTCTGTCGATGGTCTCGTCCATTTCGGGAAAACCTTCCACCACACCTGCAAACACCCGGGGACCATACTCCTGTCCCATGATGGACTCAAGGGCAAAATAAGAGGTCCACGAGGGATGATCCGTGCCATGGCCCAACACCAGAATTGCCTGACCTGGATCTTGAGGGATAACAGATTTCAACACTAGGGCAACCTCCTTAAAATCCTGGAAAGAGGACAAAAGGGGAAGGCCCAGGGAGGTTCGCATCTTCACATTGTTTCGCTCGGCCGCAAGCCTGTGAAGCTCATGGCCGCCGATGAGGTGCAAAGATTGGAGAACCGCCCAGGGATGACCCTCCCGTTCAAGATTTTCAAGCACTTGACCCGGATCTTTCAAATCCAGGTTTTTCTCTTTTTTCAAGGCATCCTTTACCATGCGGGAAGAGTAGGACCAGATAATATTATGCCCGGGCAATTCCTCTTTGAACACGGCGTTCATTTTATCATAGGTTGAAAATGCCTTGGCAGTGGTGCCAAAGGCCGTGAGAATTACGGGTACTTCTTTTCTTGATGTTTGATTTTTTTGATTCATAGCTTACTCCTGAAATAATATCACAAACAATTTTAATCTTTTTAAACCCTTTTTAATCTTTGGCCTTTTCCACACACCAGACAGCAACGGCAAAGAATATAAGACCCACGATCAAAAGCAGAACATAGGAAAAAACGTTGACCGGATCACCCAGGCAGGCACTGCGAATGGCTCTGGATGCATGGGTTAAGGGTAGTAGATTCAAAATGGCACCGGCCCATTCTGGCAGACGCTCAACCGGGAAAAACGTCCCCCCAAGAAACGCCATGGGGGTTATGATAAAGTTGGAGAGCATTGCCTGATCGGCATGGGATTTAACCACCATGGCAAGTCCCACGGCAAGGGAGGCAAACACAAAGCTGTTGAGGAACAATGCCAAAAAAAAAGCCGGGCCGTAATGGAGGCGCACACCAAACAAAAAGCCCAGTACCATGATCACAGAGATGGCAAGCATGGCCCTTGTCATTCCGGCCAGCACCTCTCCTGCTACATAGGCGAACTTACTGATGGGGGCAGCCTGGAACTCTTCAAAGATATGCCAGTAAAACCGGGCAATGTTGATTTCACTTGCAATGGCAAAGGACTGGGTCATGGAACCCATGGCTATGAGGCCGGGAATGAGAAACTCAATGTAGGTGTGACCGTCTATGGTGACCCCATGGCCCACGGCATAGCTGAAGGCGGTGAGATAGAGAAATGGGGATATGGACCAGGATGGTATCTGGCGTGTGAGACGCCGTCTCAGAATCAGCATCTCCCGAACATAAATTGCAATAATTCCCTGTATCATTTTACTTTTTTCCCCGTCATATCCAAAAACGCATCTTCCAGATTGACCCTTCTCAGGGTGAACTCCTCGGAGTGCATGGTGTTAAATGTGTTGGCCTGTTCCCGGGTTTTGAAGTACAAAGTCTCCATAGTGTCCCCCTTTAGATGATCAATGGCCCAGGCACCCATTGTTGCCATGAGGTTTAAAGGAGTGTCAAGGGCGACCATGGTGCCCCTGTCAATAAATGCGACCCTGTCGGCCAGGAACTCTGCCTCTTCAATATAGTGGGTGGTGAGAAAGATCGTCGTTCCCCGCTGGCGAATCTTTTTGATCAAGGTCCAGACTTTGCGCCTGATTCCTGCATCAAGACCCACTGTGGGTTCGTCCAGGAACAGCACTCCAGGACTGTGCAGGAGTGCCCTTGCAATCATCAGGCGTCGTTTCATGCCTCCTGACAGGGTTTTGACCTGACTCTTTTTTTTGGCAGACAGCTCCACATAGTCGAGAAGTTCATCTGTTTTAGCAGAAATATCCGATGATGACATGCGATGGAGCCACCCGTGGATCAACAAATTTTCCTGGGCCGTAAGCTCTTGATCGAGGTTTATTGCCTGGGGAACAAGCCCATACTGTTTTTTTGCAGCGCTTGTCTGGGTGGCTATATCAAAATTATTTATAAGACAATCGCCCGAGGTGGCCCTTGTAAGTCCGGTCAGAATTCTAATGGTGGTTGTCTTGCCAGCTCCATTGGGCCCGAGATAGGCAAAGATTTCACCTGGTTTTACCTGGATGTCCACGCCGTCAAGAGCCGTGACATCTCCATATTTTTTCACAAGTTTTTTAACCTGTATCATATATTTCATTGGATCAACTCACCTTTTTGGATCGATTATGCTCTCTTAAAGTTTTCACATCCCCTGCCACCTCCTGGAGCGGTTTTCGCCGGATGCGATGGGGCAGTGCCAATTGCGCAGCATGGTCGATGTCCTGTTTTATCACCTCAGTACGTCCATGGAAGGCGGCCAGGGTTTTGGCTGTTTTTAAAATGACAATATCCCCCCGGTGGCCGTCAACACCCACATCCAGGCAAAAGGACGCTATTTCAAAGAGGAGAGACCGCTCAATGGTAACCTTTGGATAAAGCTTTATGGCGGTTTCGATCTTCTGGCTAAGGATTTTTGACTGTCCGGTCCAGGAATTACAAAAACCCTGGGGGTCCTGATCAAAGGCCGCCCGCCTCTCCATTACCGCCACCCGGTCCTCTGGATCATGGGCACCTTCTACGTTGACGCACAATCCGAATCTATCCAGGAGCTGGGGGCGAAGCTCCCCCTCTTCCGGGTTCATTGTTCCAACAAGGGTGAACCTGGCAGGATGGGAAAAAGAAAGACCCTCACGTTCAATGGTGTTGACTCCCATAGCGGCAGAATCCAGCAACACATCCACCACATGATCGTCCAGGAGGTTCACCTCGTCCACGTAGAGGATTCCCCGATGGGCTGCGGCCAAAATACCAGGTTCTATACGTTTCTCACCTTTTTTAAGGGCGTGTTCCAGATCCATGGTGCCCACCACCCTGTCTTCTGTGGCCCCCACCGGCAGTTCAACAACCTTGATATCACTTTTTTCCATGACTGGATTAAAGCCTTTGTCGGTTTTGGAGGGACACATGGCCACAAGGCATTCCGGGCAGGTCTCCAGGGTTTCCTTTTTAGAAAGCCTGAAAAGACATCCCTTTACCGTGTCAATTTTGGGCAGAATTTCGGCAAGAGCCCTTACCGCCGTTGATTTGGCCGTACCCTTTTCACCCCGGATCAGTACACCGGAAAGGGTCGGATTTATTATGTTTAAAATCAACGCCAATTTCATCTGCTCCTGTCCAACTATGGCAACAAAGGGAAAGGTGACTCTTTTTTCCATGAAACTATCTCCTTTTTTATATATGTTCAGCTGCACCGTGGACAAGGTCCATCAAAGATTCGGCCTTTAAATCATCCATCTTGCAATATTCAGCCCGGGCCGCAAGGGCAAGTTGCCGGGCAATTCCAAAGGTGACAACACCCTGGGGTTCGGTGTCTACAAAAATATATTTTACCCGGTCATCCTCTCCCATTATCGAGGCAAATCCCAGGGCCTCTTCCACGGGTTTTTTGCTGCCCATGGCCACGTTGGATTTCCCGTCTGTGATCACAAGCACAATGGGCCTTATGGCTGGATCTTTTAAAAGGGCTGCATTCACAAGTCGATGGGTCTGATCGAGGCCCGCAGAGAGCGGGGTTCTTCCCCCCACTGGCATCTCCTTTAAATAATGAGCCGCAAGTTCAATGGATGCCGTTGGCGGTAGATTGACAAAGGCCTCGGTTTTCCGAAAGGAAACCATGGCCACTCGATCTCTTTTCTGGTAGGCGTCCAGGAGCAGGGAGAGTATGGCCCCCTTGGAGGCAGCCATGCGGCCCCTGGCTCCCATGGAACCGCTTGCATCAACGGCAAATACAAGGAAATTGCCCATGCGTTTTTCCCTGATCTTTTCTCGGATGTCCTGGGGCTTTAAGGCGATGGTAAGACCCGGAGGAATGGTGCGACCCTTCTGGAAAGGTGCTGCGGCCCGCAAAGTGGCATCAAGGGCCACGTCGTTGTTGACCCTCTTCATGGTGCTTTTAACATAGCGTCCCTGTTTCTGGGAGACCCGGCTGCGGGAACGTTTGCCCGACCCCCGTCGAATATGCCTATCTTTAGGCGAACTTATTTTTTTCACCTTAAAGGCAGCACCGATTTCAAACACCTGATCCTGGTCGTCACCGGTTGCCTGGGGTTGGTTCTCTTGATCCTGATCCCTGGAAGAATCTGATCGGGGTGGAAGAGGCAGTTCCTGTTCGGAATTCTCATTGTCAGGTTCCGAACCATCATTCAAGGCATCGGCGTTCCGGGGGGAAGGTGGCTCCTCATTTTTACTGGAATTTTTGGTGTTTTTGTCCGGCTCAGGTGGTTCAGATGGTTGATCAGGAGGGGCCGCATCCCTTTTCCGATGAAGAAGCACAAAGGGAGCCACCCGTGATATATCGTCAATCCCCACAAGGGTTCGTCCTTCCAGGGCTGCATGGGCCCTTGCAGCCTGCTCCAAGACAATGTCGGCCCTGTGGCCTGCAACATTGTTGGTAGAACAAAGTTCCGCAATAAAGAGCCTGACTTCTTTTTTTACCTTAACCCGGGGCAGCAGATCTCTGGCATCCGTAATTTTCTGGGCAAGCTTGAGATCATCAGCCCGGTGGAGTTCTCTAAATGCAGTGGGATCATTGTCAAAGGATTCCCTTTGCTCCATGAGGGTCATGCGAACCTCGGGATCTTTTTCCGACTCTACTTCCACGCAAAGCCCCAGGCGATCAAGAAGTTGGGGTCTTAAATCCCCCTCCTCTGGATTCATGGTTCCCACCAGAATAAAACAAGCCGGGTGGGCAAAGGAGAGTCCTTCACGTTCAATTAGGTTCTGACCGGAAGAAGCTGCATCAAGAATGATGTCCACAATATGATCATCCAGAAGATTTATCTCGTCAACATAGAGGATGCCCCGGTGGGCCTTGGCCAGAAGTCCGGGCAGCAGCACTTTTTTTCCCTCTTTGACAGCCCGGTTAAAATCCATACCGCCTGACACCCTGTCTTCGGTGGCATTTAGAGGAAGGGTTACCACCCTCTGGCTTCTGGAGCGGCTCTGGAGGTTTCCATTTATTCTTTTGCAGTTGTCACAAAGCTCATGCCCTAGGGGATCACAGCTGAAAGGGCACTCCGTAACCACCTGGATGGGGAAAAGAAGACGGGAGAGCCCACGAACAATGGTTGATTTAGCGGTTCCCTTTTCACCCCGGATGAGAACACCTCCCACACCTGGATGAACCGCATTGAGCATCAGGGTAAGTTTAAGATCTTCCTGACCGACAATGGCTGAAAACGGGAAAACGTCGTTAAATTTCATTCCCCTTCCTTTTTTTATGGTTATTTATTACTCAACAAACAACGCACCCAGCGCCACGGTGAATTGAACCGTTGCCCGCCAGATTTTTTAAGACGTTTATCATGGGCGGGGTATATACGAAACAGTATGGTTGAGCTACCTCCGCATTAAGGAAAATCCCCATAATGCTCACTATTTATCCACATCCCCACTAATCCTGGCCCAGAAGAATGCCGCTCATCAAAGCATTAAAGACCATTTTAAGGGGGTCGGGCAGAAAACTGGTGGATTCAAAGGCAGTGATTTGATCAACGGGTTTTTTTGCAATTGTCTGGGCAGCGGCGTTTACCGTAAAGGAAAATGCGGAAAGATTGTTTAATAAACCACGTTCCCTTGCGTCGCAGAGTGCAAATGCCTGTTCCACCAGACCTGCATATTCTGGTTGCAGCAGCAGAGCTTCAAGTTTTGCAGCCATTGTGGAGGTTTGTGTTTTGTCGCATTGGCAGTCAGAACTTTCAGCCAGGGTGTGGAGGGAAATATTTCGTTCGTCCAGGCGCTGGAAAATGTCGCGGCTGGCAAGGATACCGTTCTGGAGGAATATTGCCTGTTTGACCCCGTCGTACACGGCCTTTGCAATGAGTTCCCCCATTTTTGTGTGGCCACCCACACTGTCCAGGGGTTTTCCCTGGCCTTTGACTACGATGATGTTGTCCGTGCCCGTACCAGTTGCCTGGAGGTTAAGGGGATCATCCGAGCTTCTGATATCAAGATCGGCCATGGCGGCGCTTTTCCCTTCAGTGATGGAAATAACTGCCCGGGCCATGGCCCTGGGGGTAAGCTCCATGTTGGTAATGAGAATAATATTGATAGTTCCCGGCTCATAAAAATATCCCGTGGACCTGGAGGCCCGCTGGGCATTGGAAGTGGCACCGGCCGTGACAAGGGCCGTGGCCTTCATCTCCTTGTACTCTTTATCTGTAATAGTAAGGTTGTCCATGTTGGCGCCGGTCATTAGCATTGCTGATGTGGCAGGGTTTCGTCCTAGGGTTTTGAGTATCCTGGATGTGAACGATTCCAGATCCTTTCCATGGGGTGCACTCCAGGATGGGGGTGGCAGGTAGTGGTTAGCCACCGTGGTAACGCCTGTTTTAAAGCCCTCAAGGGTGGAGAGTACATCCTGGGGTGCGGTGAAGTCCACGACCAGAGTTTTGTGTTTGAAGTCGGCAATGCGGCTGGTCTTGCGCCAGCTCTCCTTGACCACACTCTGGTTGATGAACACGGGTTCCCCTGTGAGTTCAGCGTCTGGGTAGACCTGGTTATCGGATTTAAAAAATTCTTCGTTGTAGATGGAGGCCGCAAGCCACTCTGCAAAATAACCAGTATAAGATGCTACACGGCAGGTGAGGGCACAGGGAAAATAGAGAATCCGGTTGTTTTTGACCGCATCCACATCCTTCCACCCGGGCATATCAAAATTGTTTTTCGCAGCCTCACGATCCCCACCGCATCCAAAAATCACCTGGGGATTGAAAAGCTGCCATTGTTCAAGGCTTATATCAGTGACGGTTCCATCCCCCTCGGGAGCCATGGGAATCCCTCCGGCAAGCACGACCAGGTGATTTAAAAGAGAGTTGGCCGTGGGGGTCATCACCCGTTCCCGCCCCATGAGGCGGAACACCCTTTTACGTTCCAATGGATCTATTCTTGATACTTTTTCAGCGATCAAGTCAACTCTATCCTGAATCTCTGCGATCATCTTTTTACCCTGCTCAGGTATGGCAAAAATATCGGCCACAAGCTGAATATTTTCCATGGCCTGGTCATAGGAGTTGGCGTCCAGGCACACGGTTTTGATTCTTAATTTTTCAAGAGCCGCAATGGTCTCTGCCTGATAATCTGAGACAAACACCAGATCCGGATTAAGGTTCTCTATAACTTCAAGGTTTGGATGGGAAAATCCGCCAACAATTATTTTACCGTTTTTCTGGCGGGGAAGGCTGTCATGAAAGTTAACTCCCACCAGGGCGTCGGCAACTCCGAGATTACAGATGATTTCGGTGGCAGCAGGAGAGGTGGATACAACCCGTTGGGGCGGCGAATCAAATATGATTTGCCGCCCCCGGGAATCGATGATCGTAACACCCGCAACCGAAAACGTCACCAATGCCAAAACTACAAGCAGAGTTGAAATAAGGGTTATTAATCCTTTAAAAAATCTTTTTTTGATCATTGTCGTCTCCTGCCCCGGGTGTAGGGATTTGTCTCAAAACTTCATTAAAAGGTCAGCTTGATACCGCCATAGGCTGACAGACCGGCCGTTGCATAGCTGAAGGCCTCTTCGTAGAACTCATCAAAGAGGTTGTCGATCCGGCCAAAGAGCAGTATATGTTTGTTCAACTGCCATGATCCGGCCAGGTTCACCAAGGTGTAGGAATCAAGATCTTCAACCCGGTTGCCGTACCTGTCCGCTGCAGAGCTTATGGCTTTGCGGTCATCCACCCATTGAACATCAAGATTCAGAGTTCCCTTATCCAGAAATAAATACCGGGTGTTAAAGGCCACTTTGTTTTTCGGACGACGAGCCAACGTATTGCCATCGGGATCTTCAGTGTCTGTGTAGGTATAATTAAGGTTGAATCCGAGGTTTTCCAGGGGATCCCAACCAGTGAAAAATTCAACACCCTTGGTCTTGGTTTTGCCATCTGCCTGGGTATATTTCCAGGTAGCCATGTCAAAGTCGATGCGGTTATCGTAGTCCATGGAAAAGTAGGTGATACCCATGGTAATAGTGTCGTTGATCAGCCTTTGTTCAAATCCCAGGTCCCATCCTTTACTCTTTTCAGCATCAAGGTCAGAACTCCCATAGCTGGGATCGTAGAGTTCATAAAGGGAGGGTGCCCGGAAACCCGTGCCATAGCTTGCCTTGATCGTGGTGCCGATGCCGGGAAAGGTGTAGGAAGGTGCCAGGCGAAAGGTAGCCTTGTTGCCAAATTTCTCATGGTCATCCATGCGCACACCGGCGATGACGATAAGGTTGTCCACAGCCGAAAACTGATCCTGGAGCCAGTAGCTCTTGGTATTCGCCTTTTTCTTATCGAATTTTGAGGCCCAGGGTCCAAAGGACTCCGATTCCATCCTCTCTTCATGGTAAGAGGCCCCTAGGGAGACTGTGTTACTATTGAAGTTGAGATCCCCCTGCCATGAAAAGGTACGGGTGTCTCCATCATAGACGGATGATTTGACATTTTTTTCAAACATATCCCTTGTCTGCTGGTTTCCCTGCCAGGTAAATTTTGAGGTCAGAAAATTGTTAAAAAGAGAATTGTTCACGTCTATCTTACCAAAGGTCTGTTTGGATTTGGTATTGGCGTCGGCATCCTCTGCATATCCACCCATCCCCCAGCCGTCCGTGTCCACATCCGAGTCCATATGCCGGATTACCCCGTTAATGCTGAAGTTGTCTGTGATATCGACCCCTGCATTGGCGGAAATGGTCATGTTCTCATAACCATCCTTCTCCGAGGTGCTGTCTCCCCTGATAGCGTCATTTTCGTCATTGGCAATGGAAAACCCCTGGATGTTTGTCTGGGATCCACTAAGGGCAAAGTTGATTCTTTCAACTGCGCCAGCCAAACTGACACTACCCTTTGATGTCCCGTAAGAGCCTGCTTCAAATTGAGCAGATGCCGTCGGCGTTCTTTTCCCTTTTTTTGTGATGATATTAATCACACCGGCCGTGGCGTTACTCCCATACATTACGCTCATGGGACCTCGAATGACCTCGATCCGTTCGATGTTGTCCACATTGATGTTGGCAAGATCTGCATTTCTGTTGCCGCCGGAAACATCGTTGACCATGATGCCGTCCAGGAGAACCAATGTGTTTTTTGAGTCAGCTCCCCGGATGAATACAGAGGTCACTGTACCAGGGCCGCCGTTTGAGGCAATGTTAATACCAGGCACTGTTTTGAGAAGTTCGGCCACGCTGTTCTGCTGCTTTGCCTGAATCTCGTCGGATGTAATCACGGTAATACTGTTACCGCCAGCCTTGTCCATGGCAATTTCCGTACGAGTTGCACTGACAATCACCTCGTCCATTTTGACATTTTTCTCATCTGCCGCTGGGGTCTGGACAACGCCCAAGCACAGAAATAACCCTGCCAGAAAAGTTGTACATTTTTTCATCTTCTGCCTCCTTTAAAAGCAATAAAGAATTAAAAAATCTATTGGCCAGGGCTTGAAAAATAAAAAAGCCCCTAACCGATTTATATCGATCAAGGGCGTCCCTTTTTGTCCTTGTGATCATTGAATGGATTCCGTTACCGTAGAATACCACCCCTAGGACCGCAAATGTTTGTGTTGTTTCATCTGCGGTTCTCAAAATCAGGCAGGTCTTCTGACTCCCGGATCATTCTACCGGCCAGGCCTTCCCATGGTCGCCCACAGTGGCTTTGTCTGGCTTTCGTCCCCGGATACAGCGGCGGGCCCGTTCCGGTGTCTCACCGGATTCCCTCTTATCCACCAAGATACAATTTAATGGATACCTGATTCTGAAATTGAAGTATCAACACATAATGAAAGTGTCAAGGGAAAACAGAATCCAGGTAGAAATTTCTCTGTCCACACTTAGCAACGACATCCTGTGGTGGCGTGAGGAGTTTTGATTTTGATTGTCAACTCATCAACCCTGACCTGCACGCGACAGACTGGATCCTTTTAGTTTAGAGTATCAATCCGTAACTTCGAATTCAGGCTCACGGTTCGGATCCTGGCCGTGAATTTGCGTGGGGTAAATTTTTCCGCCAGGCCCAAATTCATACACGGGTTCGGGGCTTACACCCTCAAAATGGTGCTCGGTCCGATAAAATTTTCCATCCCCGCCAAGTCTGTAATCAGGCAGATCGCTCCATCCCATGGGGTGGGCAATTGTACGAAAGATAAATCCATCCCTCATGGTGTAAACGGGGAAAGAGTCTGTGTCTGCCTCAGTAGTATTAATCTTGTTGATTTTTAACACATGATCGTAATTCATACTTTCCTCCCTAAAATGGAAAAAGGATCCGGGACAAGCAAAAAACCCCGAACCGATACAAATCGGTTCAGGGTATCCCTTTTTTTCTCCTGAATTTGGCCGGACGCTCCTTCTGTCCACGATAAGAGCGACTTGACTATCAGGCAGGTCTTCTGACTTACGGATCGTTCTAATGGCTGCGTCTTCCCCTCGTTTTTAATTCCCGAAAGTGACGTTTTGCAGCTTTCGTCCCCGATTACAGCGGCGGGCCCGTTCCGGAATTTAACCGGATTCCCTATTATGCTCGAAACGAGCACCTGATTGTATTTACAATAAATACAATCAGGACAAAATGTCAACAGGTAAAAAAGAGAGCTTCAAGGAACACCTTCCCCGGATTACCCTAATACGCCACCGATAACAGTGTAGGGGGAATTCATGAATTGCCCCTACAAAAATCAGATAGAAGCTAACGGTCAATGCGGCATCAAAGGTTCGGTCGGTCATGGGAAATCTCTGGTTGTTCGAGTAGTCCTCGTCAAACAGGTTATTGACAAAGAGCTTCAAGATTTCCTGATTTAGATGGTACTGGTCTTTAAACAGCTGCTGCCACGGCAAAATCAAATACACAATAGGGCCTTGATCATCGTTTCTGCCGCTGCAATGGTCATCCGAGTGGGGTCAGGCTTGCGTTATTGACACTTTTGCTGAATTTGTTCATTATTACAGCCTGCTATCAAAAGCACAAAACACAAGCCTGATAATCATATAAAGGGCATAAACGATAGTGCAGGCTCGCATTGTTTTGTTAATTGTGTCGAAGCCCACTCTCCAGGGGGATTTTTGGAGTTCCCCTGGAGAGTGGGCCCTAAGACTATCGCAAAAAAAAGATGACACCTCCCCGTAGAACCATTAATTATGACAAGTGGGCGACATTATGATCAAGGCCTAAATTTCCAACTAAGTCATCCCATTTACCTTAATCTTATTAATTTTTTACCAATTCGGAGAACAAAATTATGATGATGAGAAATAGCCTGATCCAGCAGGTAATTTATTGCAAATAAGAACAAAGCTTTACACAATACCCACCATTAAAGACCTGAATGCTGAGTTTTGGCATAAATTAAGCATTCGATAGAAAAAATTATAAGGTAAATAGTTCAACTCTTTATCTTATGGTGACAATGATCCAAGCGTCGATCAGTAGGGAGAAAAATAATAAACTTGATGGGAGCCATTGAGGATGGAGGGGGGCGTGTCTTTTCATTAAAAACTTGAAAAATAGGCGGAATGAACCCATATGGCTTTAAGTAAAATTTAAATTTACATTTATGTATTATGAAATCCAACTTCATGTGGCATAATTGTGTAGTTCCATTCACCGTGAAAATCATCCCGAATAATGTTCAAGGTTGCCATCTCTTG
>Ga0265295_1002301_pt1 | contig 30794 bp, 29 predicted proteins | sample Munlansysbiofilm_FD_192503 | JGI IMG/M metagenome (GOLD analysis project Ga0265295, IMG submission 192503) | Leachate microbial communities from a municipal landfill in Southern Ontario, Canada - Methane capture system biofilm | ecosystem: Engineered > Solid waste > Landfill > Unclassified ... | reverse complement strand
AAATAATTCTCTCTCGTTACTCCGTTAGGAAGCCCACCCGGAGATATAATCTCAATTCTATTGTTGTACATTTCAATTTTAATGTTTGATGAAATTAAATAATTTCTATGTGCGATAGCATTAGCTATTGCTTCCCTATAGGCTTCATAAGGTATTGCTTGTTTTTTTATCCTTTGAATACCTTCAACTTTTTCAATCTCAGGATAATGTTTTATAAACATTTCTATAGCACTATCATATTGCGATAGTATGGATTTTCCGGTGATCGTTCTTCTGTCAATGAATTCAGAAATCGAATGACCAAAACGTACCATATCTATGCCCAAAGTCATATTTTTATTTTCATCAGCAATCAATTGAGCTGCAATGTTGTATTTATTGTTTGTGAATAACCCCAAAGTAATCAAAATATCTTTGTTAAAGTTGGAAACTGGTCTAACATCATACAATTTCTTTTCTAATACAGTGAACTGTAAATCGTCTTCATCAATCTCTAATTGATCATATGAAATGTTTTTGCCTTTTAAGGATAATTCTATCAAAGATGATTGATCAACCGGAATCGTCGATGTATCATTTCTTTGATATGCAACGCCTTTATACATATACGGTTTATTAATCCCTGGATAAACAATAATTTCTAATAAATTTTTTTCATCAACACTTAAGACTTTTATATCGTATCTAGGTCTTGGTGTAATTGAAGCGTTAATCTTGTTTTCAATTTTAAGTTTAAGACTTACATGATCTACTATATTAATCAGTTCTTTGTTCGTTTCATCAACACCTACAACAATTTGACCACCATCGTAATTAGCAAAAGCTGAAACAGTCTTCAAGATGGTATCGGTATATTCTCTTTTTAATTCTCTTTGTCTAGACTCACTAAAATTTATATTCATGTTCATCCGTCCCTTCATGTATATTGTAGCATATCGATTACTTAATATCAACGGCATACTTTTATTCGTCCGCATAATCGGTCGATAATTTATTATTCGTCCGCATAATCGGTCGATAACAATTTTTATATCCTATGATATAGTAATAAATGGCTTTCTAGTTGTTGATCGGGCATCTTATACCCTCTCTCCAACTATTGAAAGCCAGTTCGTTTTTTTGTGTGTGAGTTAAAGAAGGCAAATATGATTTAGCACCCTAGCCAAATTTTAACACCTTTTACTCCATATTCAAATTGAGTGCAACAAGATTAATCTTGAAAGCATCAACGTCAATTTGCTTTGGTGGAGTACCACTAATTGTTAATGCAGTTTGACTACTTTATTCATTTATGGAAAAACTTATTTTGTTTGTATCAGTCAAAGTTTCTATCTAGTTCATTTCAACTTTTTCCTGATTAGATGACGATTTATCTGGTTTGTACTGTTTGACAGTATAAAGACTCACTAATGCGTTTTTAATCATAATTTGTCGTATCTTTCGTCTCGATACAACAATACCTTCTAAACGTAATTGCTTTCTGATACGACGTGCACCATATCTTGATTCAGCCTCTTCAAAGACCTTAATGATTTCATCATCAAACTCATATTGCTTAGGTTTAACAGTTCGATTCATTTCGTAGTAGTAATTTGATCTTGGAATGCTTAATAGCTTACACATTTGATGGATGCTGTACTTGTTTGAATTGCGACTTGTGATTTGGACTTTCGTCCCATAATCAGCGCGGCTTGCTTTAGGATATCATTTTCCATTTCAAGCTCTGCGTTACGTTTCCTAAGTTCAATTAATTCCTTTTGCTCATCGGATAAATTATCCTTCATTCTAAATGATCCTGTTGTATCTGATTCTTTAATCCATTTATAAATCGTTGGTGTTGCTACATCGTATTCCCTTGATAACTTTGAAACTTGTTTCCCACTTTTATAAAGAGCTACAATTTGTTTCTTAAAATCATCAGTGTATCTTGTTCCTTTAGACATTTAAAATCCCTGCTTTCTTATTAGTATGATTTTAACGTGTCTATTCTAATTCTGTCTAACTTATTGTAGCCTATCCAGCCCTTAACTTTCCATGTAACTGCCATTTAATTACTCCTTCAGTATTATTATATTAAGTATATGATGTCAAGTATATAATTCTACGCCTCTTTTTTGACACCTTCCAAGATTTCAAATATAGGATATATATCATCTATCTCTCCTACTACATAAACCTTGCTAGTTTTATGATCTGAATCCATATCTTGTATAGGTGTCTTTAAATTAATAACGTATCTCGCAATTGTTTGATAAATAGCAGTAATTTCATTGGTATTTATAATAAAAGCTCTTTCTGCATCTAAACAATCACTCTGAAAATGACCTTTAACACTAATAAATTTCATAATTGCACCCCTTTTCTTTATTACTTGTATTATAGCATTAAAACCTATTCAAATAAACTCTTGGCTATTATTATAAACTTATTAAAAATTTTAATCTATGACTAGGATTTAATACAAATAATTATCAAATCCTTAAGCTTATAATTAAATACTGGAGAGTTGATTTAAAAGTTGTTCTTTAAAATTAAGTGTATCATGTAGATAAAATGCATTCTTATCTATAGCACAAACTAGCCACAATATCTTATCTACTTGATAAACAGTCATGAAATTTGCTTTAGCTATTTTTTCAAAGTATGACTTTATTACTTTATAATCTGCCAATTGACCTTTTGGTATATTTAAATCAAATCCACTGTTGAGGACATCAATGATATGTGTGTCTGGTTTAGCAATATCTAAAAGATTTGATTCTTTTATAGCATCCCAATATAATGCTGTCTTCATATTAAACACTTTAATTTGCTTGAAAGGATCTATATTCACATTGAAAATATCATTTTGTTCCTTTAAGAAAATCGCAATGTCAAAAATACTTCTTGCATTGTTTTTTATACGCTGACTATTCAATTTACTTAGGTTTTTACGGCTTAACATATCACTTTCTAGACTATTAACTGAATTATATTTATCTAGAAATTTTTCTAAATTAAAATATAGTGTAGACTTGGATAATTCTTTAAACAGTTCGACTTTTTCTAGGTTATTCTTATCGAATCTCATATCATTGTGATATCCAGAATTAAATAGTGATGTGACAAACCTAATGAATAAAAAATCCTTCGACTTCGGATTAATATCATTTGGAATACAATACATATGTTTATATCGCTCTAGATTTTTTGGACTCAAAGGATCATAATACCAAGATAATTCATCAATAGGTACATTAAAACTTATTGCCTTTTTATGCAAAATTTTTATACTTACATCCATTAATTTTTTCAGATCTGATTCATCGTTAATATTTAGCATTTTTTCATCTATATTCATTGATTTTTTAATCAAGAATATTTCTCCTTTTGAAATTATTATCCTTTATTTACTATTTTTTATATATAACACATCGATAAATTTTGACATTATGAGTGACTTTTACATTTTTAAAACTTTGAGTTTTCCAATATTATCATAGATGAGAACTTCATTTGCTTTGAGCTCACTAGCTGCTTTTTCATTTTGTTTACCAAGTAAGATTTTAGTATTTTGAATTAACTCTATTTGGAATATGATTCCATCCATATTGTACTTGAGCAATGGGCTCATTGTGCCTTTAGCTGACGTGGTTGAAAGGATTATATGAATTCCACATGCTCGGGATTGTTGAACAATATCATAGACTAAGCTATTAATAGTTTCAACATGCTCTTTTGATGAAGGCATCTCATGAATCACAAACAAAATATAAGGCATATATCTATGATTGATTTCTGAATTTAAAACTTTGGTATTAAAGGCTTTTATATCTCTCGATTTATTCTGAAGAAATGATTTGTATCTATTATTCATCATTTTTTTAATCTTACCGAGTTGTTCAATGAGATCTTCAGGTTGATTGATGATTAGAGATTTCAAGTATTTATTCAGATCAGGTATCTTTTTTTCTTCGATAGAGGTTGAATAAATAATGATCATTAATTCCTGCTCGTGATATCTATTAACTGCATTTTGAAATATATTTATTAAAACGTCATCTATCATTGATGCTTGATCGCCTGAAAGAAACAAATGTCCATGACATGGCTTGTAAAAGGGGTGTATATATTGGTGATTGTCTACATCTTTAAAACATTCTATTTCAAAATCCAGATTTCTTCTTTTCAATAGTTTTCTCCCTCAATTTGAGAATTAATTATTTTGGATCCTAAAAATGCAGATTCATGGATGTAAACACGAGGATTCTTAATTGATAATTTAATGATCTTATTTATATTCCCAAAAGACATTTCTCCTATACTAGTCATTGTAGAAGGAAGAATGATTTCTTTTAGATTTGTTTCAAAGAAAGCATAAGACATAATCTCTTCGATAGCTTTTGGAAAAACTATATTTCTTAACCGATAGCATCCAAAGAAACTGGAATTATTTATGATGATGAGTGACGATGGAAGTTTAACCTCTAATAGAGAAACACATCGACTAAATGCACCTTCTTGAATGATTTTCACCCCCTCATATATTTCAATCGATTTGAGATAGAGACACCCACTAAATAAACCTTCATCAATCACTCTCAGTGATTTTGAAAGTTTTACTTTTCTAATATGACTTTCAGCGAATGCTGATGTGTAAATTGCGCTAATGGAATCCGGGATTCTAATAGATAGCAAATATCTTTCTTGATAGAAAGCAAAAGGTGCTATTTCAACAACTTTATATCCATTGACTTCATCAGGTAGATATAAATGAATGAAATCATGAACTGATAACCCGTTTACAATTGCTGTATGATCATTTAAAAGTGTGTACTCTACATGATCAATAGTGATACTTTTCTCATAACCTAATGCAATTGGTAAAAGATCAGGATTGAAATCTGTTGTGATTTCCATAAATCGTTTGCTAGAGGCAAAATAAAGCATGGCTCGAAATGAACTTTCAAAGACTCTGTCTTCGAGTTCTATCTCATGATTCATCAAATAAATCCGTTTTAAATTGAGGCAATGTGCAAACGCTTGATCACCAATGCGTTTAACTGATTCAGGAAGATATATCTCTTCAAGCATCTCTGCATTGAAAAAAGATTTTCTACCTATCCAGTAAATCGTTATTGGAATACTGATCGCACAGAGATTTATAACATCCATCAAAGCATAATTTTCGATACCTACAATACGATACCCGTCAATCACCTCTTCAAGTATAATCTTCTCTCCGAAACGACCAAGAGGTTCAAAACGAAGTTCTAATATGTCTGAGTGAACTATATTGACTGTATCGTCGGATAAACATGCATAATGAAAAATCCCATCTCTAATGAGTTTTAAAAATCCTTTTCTGATAATCACAGAAGGTATTTCATCAAATATCTGATGAGAATCAATCGGTTGATAAATGACAATTTCATCATCTACTCTATGAGTAAATGGGTGAATAACTTCTATATACTTAGTAAGTATAACAATTTTTTTAGCATTTCTCTTGAATGCATCAAGATGAATCTGTTTAACTGGAAGATCATCATGAAAATCTGGAATGAAAATCAGTTTTTCTTTTCCAATATAATCAGTAATCTCATAGTACTCATTTGTTTTCTTATAAACGAAATCGTTACAACAATAACTCATTTTTTTCCTCCATTTTTTTTAATAGTCATTTTAGATACGAATGAAGAAGCATTCTATGATATCTATGAGTTCTCCATTTAAAATGCTATTGATGATCATCTTATCATTGTTAGTATTAAATACATGTATGAGGTATATGTAAACCTCTTGTAACTCCCAATGCCAATCAAATCGATAAGGAGGTATACCATGTTTCATCTGAATATGCTCATATGTTATATCAAATTCGCTTTTCGTGGTCAGGTGATGTATTTTTTGTAACAGTTCTTTACCAAGAAATCTTATGTTTTCATTTCTTAAATCTGGCTGATCATCAGATTTTTCTTTTATGCTTTTCTCGGTTTTATAGTCCTCATGTATTTTAATCAATTCTTCACGGTAGGGGATTAATATGTCCAAAGCTTTCATAAAATCTAATCCATTGGGTTGATTTTTAATCATTGAATATTTTCTATGTTTATGATGATTGGATATCATGTTAAATACCTACCTCAACATGTTTGCAATAAAGGAAAACTGAAACAAGTTCTTCTTTTAATTCAGGATTGACAGAAACTCCTATGATTAGAGTTAATGAAGATTTAAAATATCCCTTTATCTTGTCCATGATGTCACTAATATGTTTTAATTTCATGTCGTTTGGTCCTGAAAAATGAACAACTATACGTTCTATATGATCTCTGCAGTCATTAGCTAATGAAAGATCAATATACGTGAGTGGATTGACAATAAGGGCAATTTTTCTATTTCAAGAGATAAAGTCGCTTTCGCACAATTCAATAGTTTGTTCAGAATGAAGAATTTTATATATTTCAGAAATAATTCGCATCTCTTCAAAATCATTCACATTACGTAGATTAATTATTTCATTTACATACCATTTTTTTGGTTGAGTGTACTTTTTTTTAGAAACAAGTTGTATACTTCCAAATTGTGATACCTTAAATAAGTTCTGACCATGTAAGAATAAATCTAGTTTTATAGCTTCGAACTGTTGTTCATCTGCGTAATTCTGTTTGTCAAATGTACTGAATCCTTCATAATCATTTTGGCCATACTCCATCACCCATTGAGTTCTGGTTTCAAACGTACCTCATCATAAAACGACCTAAGATGAGGTTCAATATAACTTTGATCTTCAAAATCTAAATCAGAAAATTTCACAGACATTTTTTCACTCTATTCTTTAGTGATTACACTCTAATCTTATCACATTCTAAGTAGTATATATAGTGGTATTTTATTGATTATATTGACTACCTTTATAATCTGTTATATAATCTATATACATATTTATTTCATATTTTTATAATACGAAAAAGGAGTATTATATGTACGAAAACAAAAATTCAATCCGAGTTGAAATACCTGAAGAGACTTTGAGAATACTCAAAATTGATAAAACTAGATTTAATACATCTTCTATGAATGAACTATACAATAGGATCATTAACAATTATGTTGATGAATCACCTATAAATATGAGAAATCTTGTATTACTAAAAAAAAATCTCCTTGAAGAAATCATAGACATTACTGAATCTCAATTAAGGAAGATTATAGATATTGTGGCTAGAAATAGCATCAAAGATCTTCGTGTTGATAACCCAAGTAGAATTGTATCCATTAGTATCAAACCAAGTTCCATATCCGAAGAAGGTTTCAATACTTTGTATCAAATATGTAATATTGATCATTTTTCATCTATGACCAAAGCTATAAGAAATCTTTTGATTTCCTATACAAAACTTGCAGTTATAGAACGTGAAAGGATTATATGCAAACATAATATCCAAAAATTACAATACGCGATTAATAATCATTTACAAGTGACAATCGCATACAAAAACAAGGATTATGTCATGAGCCCTTTTATATTAATAACACCTGTAGATGATTTTAGCAACTACTTGATTGCAAAAATAAAAGATCGTGATTATAAAATGTTTAGGGTTATCAACCTAGAGATCAAAAAAGTTATTGAATATAGCACATTCAAAATCACAGCTAAAGAATCTGAAATTATAAAAAAATACACTCAGGATGGCGTGACTATATTTGACACTGAAAGTATTAAAATATTGAAAAAAGTATTAAACCAAGATCAAAACGATGAAGTGTTTCCAAATGTTATCAACCAGTTAAGGGGGCTTACTGGAAATGAGCATCAAATCAAAGTTAAATAAAATGTTTTTTTTGTTCAAGATCAGGTATCATTATTATACCTTCTCTCCAACTTTTTGGAGTCAGTTCAATCTGTCTTCAAATGTCAATCTCATAATAAAAAAGACTCCTTTGTTCAAGATCAGGTATCATTATTATACCTTCTCTCCAACTTTTTGGAGTCAGTTCATTGTTATATGTCTAAGTTAAAGGAGGTTAATACGATTTAGCACCCTACTAAATTTTTAACACACCCCTTAAATAACTAATATTTAATAATAAAGCGTAACGTGATTATTAATCTATTAGAGGAAAATCATCGATTCTCTAAAAAACTAATATCCCGTTTTCTAACAATAAATAACCTGCTATTGTCCCGTTTTCTAAAGCGATAATTCACTCAGTTTGAGCGGTTCCCTCTTTTCAATCACTTCATTCTTTTCGATGAACATAATCATATATATCGGTAGATAAATGATTCTATCTTTTTCGCTAACGTTGAAATTAGATAGCACGATTGCGCTATTAAACTGACGTGTTGACATAAAATAGGACAAAGCAGAATGTTTTTGATAATCCTTACCGCTTTTCACTTCGATTGGAAGCAGTTCATTATTATGTTCGACAAGAAAATCTACTTCCCCATGCTTTTTGCTGTTGAAATAGTAATTTTTATACCCGTGAGCTGTTAGTTCTTGTGCAATGGCATTTTCAAACATTGAGCCACAATTGATATCTTTACCTTTTTCAAGAAGCCTTAAAATGGTCGCTGACCCATATGCGCTAGTTAACATCCCAACATCCGAAAGGAATAATTTGAAAAGATTACTTTTTTTACTTGCTTCCAAAGGAATTTCGAATTCTGTTACGTTATAAACAGGTAATGATACGCCTGCATCAATTAACCAATTAAAACTGTTTTCATAACGATCAAAACGAAGCTCCTTATCAAGGTTAGTAAAAATGTAACGTTTGTTTTTGGTGTTCAACTCAGCTGGAATTAAATCATACGTTTTAATGAGTTTCAGTTTCTTTGACTGTTCATATCTTGTGAAGTCTTTTCGATACTCCCTTTGAATTTTCACATGAACTTTTGAAACTTGAACAAAATCATTGGAATCAAGGTAGGTTTGAACAGCTTCAGGCATTCCGCCAACGATTAAATACGTGTAGAATGCTTCAATGATTTTATCATGAACAAAATCATCAACAGGAGTTAATTGCGTGTAACATTGTTTCAAATGACTGATTACATCATCTCCAAGTCCATTTGCGATTAAGAATTCTTCAAAATCCATTGGATACATATCGATGGTTGTAAGATAGCCAACGGGAGCGGAACGTAAATCCACCAGTTCTACTCCGAGCAGTGATCCACTTAATACATACTTAAACTTCCCTTGTTCAACTAGGAATTTTATGATTGTAACGATTTCTTTGCATTCTTGGACTTCATCAAAAAAGATTACCGTTCCGTCTTTGAGTTGTTTATTCGCTGCAACTCGTAAAGCCATTAAGAACTTGTCGGCATCTTCTTCAATGGCGGATTTAAATATCTCTAGTAATTTGGTTTGCTTAATAAAATTAAATTCAATGAAGTCCTCCGCTTTCTCTTTTAAAGTTTCACGAATGATGAATGACTTACCAACTTGTCGAGCACCTGTAATTAATAGTGCGTCATTCCCATTCAGAATCCAATCATCAATTTGCTTCTTAATTTTTCTATACAACACATTAACCACCTCTACAATTACATTGTACTACTATTTGTCCCGTTTTACAATGTGTTTTATGAATATTTTGTCCCGTTTTCTAATACCACCAAATTGTATCAAACCTATGCTTGTTATATGGTGCCATAGGAGCACAAATAAACTCGCATTTTTTTATGAAAACACTTTAAAGTGTTCTTTTGTCCATCATCATACCTTTTAGAGGACAACGGAGGAAAGTATAGGACAATGCAACATATAAAATATTAAAGACAACCTTACTATAAAATAGAGTGGACTTGCTTTGTTTGCTCCCCTCTCGCCTTGACGTCATAAATGCACCACACCAACCACAAGCCAAATCGTTTCCCTTGAGCCGAGAAAAACTTTACTTAACTATGAATTGGCCATTGCTGCCTATAATCGAACCTTGTATATTTGGAGCATAATCTTTGTTGATATGAAAGCCATTTGGTATATTTATCGGCTTTGGCTCTTTTGATAAAAAATAATTATTGCAATAGAACTTAATAGTTTTCAAATTAAAGTTAATATCAATAATATAAGTTTCGTAAATGTCAATTCCATTTTCTTCACCACGTTTTTCTAAATAACCATATAAACCACTTGATCCTTGATGAGCTAAGACAACCTCGCCATTATCACCTTCTAAACAAGGAACAATTTGCATTGTTGCCCATTTATCATATTCGCCTTGGTTTACCTCAGTCGTCGAACCCATATATTGTTTTGCACTATACCCAACACCTGTATACTTTGCCTTTTGGTTTGGTAGTTTTAATATTTTGTCAATTATATAGCGAATAAAATCACAATATGGGGTGGAAAGATTTGTGCCGAGTTTTAACCCTGAAATTAAATAATAACACGCTTTAACATATTCTTTTTTGTATACATAAATTGTTCCACGCAAAATGTTTGTATGTGCAGTAATAAACATTATTTGTTCGTGCGGTGCTTGAGGCGGTATCAAATGTTTTAGCATTTGCTCCGCCTTGTCTAAATCTTTTTCAAAACCCATAGCACCAAAGATAAAGCAAGAAATCATTGATAAACTTTCCCAAAAATCAAGTTGACAATCTTTACCACTTCTTTGTTTGTTTGCAAATGTTATGCTTGATTGCATCGTCCAAGGGTGTTGTTTTTGAACTTTTTCAAACTCTTTTTCGTCCATGATAAAATTCTTACCGAAAATTTGTTTTCCAGACATTCCACCGAACTGCGACATTAACTCTTTTAATACGGGGTCATTTTTTGCACGCTCCATTTCCTCTGCAAGACCTGATAATGTTTCATCATCATCCACTTCATCATATTTTGTTCTGTTTGATTGTAAAAATTCATCTTTTGCGAGAGTTGACTTTAACGTTTCAACTTTCTTATTGAGATTAAAATGCCATCCACCAGTTAGAAAACCAATAGCACCACCTATAAACAAAGCAATTTCCTTGTCAAGATATGAAAACGCAAAAATTGTTGCACCTACGCAAGCCACTCCAGCACCAATAGCAACATATAAGTCCATTCCATAATTACTATCTTTGTATTTCCTTGAAAACGACAAGCATAGATTCAATGCTGTATGACAACCAAACCACATCAATAATCCCCATAAAAACCACATAATATTTCCCTCCTTTTGAATGCATTTATTTTACACTTTTTCATAGCAGTCCAGTGTTATAATCATTGATTCATTGCGCCACTTCATTAAGATCCTTATCAAAATCAATACCATCATTTCTCATTTCGTTCATTCTTTGATTCATTGCTTTTTCAATTTGTGTTCTCTTTTCTTCAATGGTTTTACTATTCCAATCGTCATTTTTTGTTTGTTTGTGAGGTACTTTCTTATCTTGTAGTGGCATAAAAAATAACATTAATTCATTAACAATGTACAAATTTTGTGGCTCTACTCCAAGAGTGTCCGCAATAAAAGTATTAATGACTATAACGATAATCAAAGTAATCCACCAATACAATCATGGATGCTTTATTTTTCTAAAAGGTCTTTTTCATATTGATCTCACTATCATATTATTAACCTAAAAACCATAGAAAACTGTTCTAAATTTAATTATCATTTGATCCCAAACAGTGTCTCCTTCGAATTTATAGATGTTGTTTTTAAGGTGCCCTATTGATTTTAGTCTGTAGATATGCTTTTCATTTTCATCATTCATGTCTATAGAATTCACATAATTAGGATTCCCACAAATTTTGTAATATGGAATTATAATGTCAAACTGACATATCAAATATGATAAAAATTCAAGATATTCCATATAACTATTGAATAGTTTTTTTTCATTATATTTACTTATTTCTAGATGAATGGAATGTACCAACTCGAACTCACGGTTATTTAATTTTCTTTTAGCATCTACCAAGTTTACAACTCCATTTACTATCTGCATTGGTGATAAATATCCAGGTTTATTATAAATTATATCTTATAAAATCTCTTCAATTTTACGTTTAAAATGGCTAGTAAAATTTATCTCCTCATAACTATTGCTTATTATTGGTCCATAATTTACATGTTTTATCTCAATTCCGTTTTCAAAAAACCACTCACACAGCATTATGGATGAATTATTGGAATATTCTGCAACTAAATATCTTTTTGGAGTATTCAATGTTTCAATCATTACCCTTATTTTCCCAATAAACATATCAGTACTTGGCATCATTAAATAATAATTACATGGAATATCGCCCATAGTTGTTTTCTCGCAAGAGAAACACTTATCAAATGATTGTCTAAACATTCTTGATAATTTGCTCTTTGTTTCTTGACTAACAGATTTCCCCTTATTAATAGCTTCTTGATTCCATGCTGTAAAAAGCTCCTTGTGAAGTCCATCAAGTAGTTCTTTATTCTTTGAAGCACTATTTGTTTTTGATAATTTAGATTTGTTAGCTTTCAACTCTTTAATAGCTTCTTCATTCCCCTGTGAAGCAGATTTCTCCCACCATTCAATGGCTTTCGGTTTATCATCTTTATCATAAAAGAAATAACTAGCTAAGTAATTTTGTGAGCGATCATGATTGTTTTCATTAGCCAATCTTGTGAAAATCTTGATTGCTTCTGGTTTAGTATTTTGGTTTTCGAATAACAATACTGCTTCATTAAAGTCATTAACTTGTTGAGTTTTTTCTTTTACAATCTTTTCAATTTCTTTATAATAATTTCCCATATAATCATCGGTTTGATTAGTTGTTTTTTCAATTTCCCCAAGCTTTTCTTGCATTGTTTGATTCATACATATTAATCCATCCCCTGACCATGATGCTTCTGGTTTAGTCTTCTTTATGATTATGGTATTAATATGATCAATTAAAGGTGTTCCCTCAGTATTGTTCTCTAATGATAATGAATCTATATTACTTAATTCCACATCACCATAACTAATAAGTTTTATTTCTTTACCTTTTTTATCAAAAATACGTTCGTAAAGTGTATACGAGGTTCCAAATGGTTCTTCTAGTGAAAAATACCTGTATTGATTAGATGACGAATTAACTACTATTAAAGCTGAAATATCATCTATTTGTTGATTATTGTCATCGGACCCAAATATAAATACTGCATATTTAATTTTTCCTCTCGCAAATGTTTTCCTTTTGCAATCCTTGAGACTTAGGCTAAATTTTCTTTCAACATCATCAATCGAATTTGGTGTATTTTTTTGAGATGTTGTATTTTTAGTAACATTTTTAACAGTCATATATCGCCAAGAAACGAATAACCATAATGCTGGTGCTGAATTAACAGTGGTGTCTGCATCACCAGGAAAAATCGCATAATAAATAGTCATAAATATTGCATAAATTATAATCCAATTTAATAATGCAAATAAAAAAGCTTTGCCACGAGTTACCTTTCCACGTAGTTTAACAAGTATTACAGGTCCTATCATATAAAACAAGCCAGTTATTAGAATGAGCAATAAAATTTCCATAATCCATATACCTCATGTTTTCAGTTTTCTGATTTTTTGTAAAACATGTTGTTGATTTACTTATTATTCAAGATATTCATTTGTTTCTTTAATTTTTCAATTGCTCTACTCTCAATTTGTCCTACACGCTGCTTCGAAATACCAAAATATTGGCCAATTTGTTCTAGTGTTTTTTCATCAGATTCTATTCCAAATTTCATTTTAATAACGGTTTGCTCTCGTTCATTTAATACTTGCAAAATTTCAATAACATATTCTTCGAGTTCTTTTATCTTATTGTATTCTTCAGGATCCGGGTTGTTTTTATCTTCAGTAGAATCCTTAAGAGTAGAATCTCCATCTCCAATTGGATTATCCAATGATAAAGTATCCTCTATGTATAGATTAATCATTTTTAATGTAATTATTGATATTCCAGTGATTTTGGAGACAGTTTCAATGTCTGGTTCTATGCCGTGCTCATTAACATAGTTTCTTTTAACTCTTCGAACTTTAGATAACATATCATAAACATGTACTGGAATCCGAATAGTTCTTGAATTGTTAGAGATTGACCGTGAAATTGATTGTATAATCCACCAAGTTGCATATGTCGAGAACTTAAACCCTTTCTCAACTTGATATCTATCTACAGCTTTCATAAGCCCCATTGTTCCATCTTGAATAAGATCCATGAATGGCACATTGGAATATGTATATTTCTTAGCTACACTCACAACCAATCTTAGATTAGCCACAATTAATCTGTCTCTAGCTTCTTTTCCTAGTTTGCTAATCTTTTCATCTGCAGAATCACGAGCCATTGATACCCTTTTAGCAAGTTCGATTTCTTCTTCTCTTGTCAGTAACTTAACTTGTCCAATATCCTTTAAATAGATACTTAATGGATCACTTAAATTAACAAAATCTTTTGGATTTGATAATTCTTCTTCAATTATCTCCAAATCAAAAATGGTTGGTTCTTTTTCCAATTTCAATTGTTTCTCCTATTCTATTTTTTGTATTATGTGTTGATATATGAATTATACACATCTAAATTAACTTGTCAAGGGGTATTTAGTTGTGATTTTTTCCATAGTATAAATCCCCCGAAAAAAATTGACTTTTTATTAATATTATTATATCATGCAATATATTCATTTTTCATGCTAATTATAAAAATGGACACTTCCACAGAAAGCGGTTTAGCCCATTTTTTTTGATTATGTCTTTTTGAAAAGATTTATTCTTGCCTCAATTTGGTTCGTAATATATTTTTTGATGAAAACACTTAAAAGTGTTCTTTTGCCCACCAACATACCCTTTGGAGGACACAGTGGGAAACTGTGACCAAAAAACACAATTGTTAGTTTTTAAAATGAACAATGATTAATGAAGGTATTATGTCTCATGTGTCATGCTGCTTTCTATTACTTAAAAAGAGTTACTTTAAAATTTGGACTAGTCATCACTATCTTCATCATCAGAATCATCTAAATCCTCATCATCATTTTCATCATCCAAAGGATCTCCATTTCTAAGTCTTTTAAGAAACTCTTCATTCTGTTTACCTAGTGATAAATATGGTTCTTTAACCTCAAAATAACCACATTCGATACAATCAAAACAAGTTTCAGTTTCCTTAAGTTCTGCACCGCATTCTGGACATTTCATATTTTATCTCCTTTTAAAAATGCTATATGTAACACTCGCACCATTTCTTCAAATGTAGGGATTGATGTTAATTAAAGTTTAAACTTTTGAGTTAAACGAGTTTAATAGATGTTCGGGATAGACCTCTGTAAAAAAGTGGAAACACTAAGTATGACATTTCTTTCTTTAAGTAATAAGCTAGATAGGTTCTTTGATAATCAATGGATTCATTTAATATTCTTTGCTAACGATACCAAATCACTACAAGAAATCAATTCAACTCTTATTCGTGATTTTCTTGCTTCATCCAATACTGCAGATGTAAATCCATTGAGGGAAACAAGTATACCATGATCATAATCTTGACTTGCAATAACACCAATCAATGCTCTAAAATCATTGGGTCCAACTGGATTAGAATGCTGTTTACATTGTATACCTATTTTCTTCCCATCCTTATTGATAATTACATCAATTCCACCATCTCCGGTTGCTTTTGTTACTATAGTGGAATAACCTAACAACGAATATAAATTTGCAACTTCTATTTCAAATTGACGATGTGTCAATAGTTTCCAATATGTAGGACGAGATTTATCTGTTGCATTTTTATACTTTTCTATGGCTGTATTAAACTCGTGTATTTTTTTTTCGAGATTTTTGTCTACGACAGCATCTTTATTTTTACAATTAAGACTTTTCTCAAATTGCTCTTTTTTCTGTTTTTCAAAATCCGTTACAGGAAACATCTCTATGAAAAATAGTTTCTTTATTATAAATGGGTATGCTATCGTTGCCAGTAACATAAAAAAAGCAATGACATTTGGTCCATTTTCATAATTATCTGAACTTCCTATAAAAATAAGTATAAAAACAGCGAAAAATATAGTTGGTATAACACAAGCTTTGTTTACATTTTTATTATGTTTTTGTTTTTCTTCATAAATATAATGACCAATTTCATTATATTTTTTTATTTGACTTTCGTATATTTCTAGACTATTGTCAGTTAGTCCAAATTCAATTAATTGTGGTTTATTCATAAATACTTGTTGATTTCAGCTATAAAGTACTTACCCCATAATTCTACTTTTACTGGCCCTATTCCTTTTATATTAAGCAATTCTTTTTCATTTTTTGGTATTTTTTCCACAATTTCTAATAATGTTTCGTTGTTAAATACGTTATACAATTTATCTATCTTATTATATGCTGCAATCTTTTTACGTAACTCCTTTAAAAAAATTTCAAATTCTTCTTTATTTATCAAGGTCTCTTTTTTTGGTTGAAGTGGCTCTAATTGCAAGAATAACCGGATTTTATTAACAAGATATAATCCAAACAACTCAACTCTCTTATGGTCAATCCCAGTCACTTCTAGTAGACTTTCTACCGTTATTGGTTTTTTGATTATTATATCTTCTATGGTTTTGTCATTATACACAAGATAGACTGGTGTAATCTTGTTATATTTTGAAATATTTTTTCGTTCACTCTTTAGCATATCGACAAATTTACTGTTTTCCTTAAAGGATTCATTCTTCTTCTTACTTGAGTCAAATGCAATATTATTATAATTTGATTGATCTATATTTCTACCTAGCCCCTCATCGAGATGCTTTAATATATCAATAATATCATCACGATAATAAGCTTCAATCTCTTCGTTTTCAATATATGCTAATCCTCTAGTTGACACTTGATGTTCCTCTGCAGATGTAAAAAGTATTAAATTCGGTTTGCCTGTTTTTGGATCTCTTAATCCATAATGATCTACACCTTTTTGCATTTTCATTAAGTCGTTTTCAGTTAATACTGTTTTTGGACCGTATCTTTTGCATTGAACACCATATCTATTAGATTTGTTTTCTGGATACCACAACAAAATGTCTACTCCGTAGTCGTTTTTTTCTGTTATTTGTCCTTCATAGCTTTGATATTCTTTAAGATATCTAAAAACAAAGCGTTCGAACTCTTCTCCACTTAGTTCGTCAACTTCCTTAATCGATTTTGGGTAATCAAACTTTCTTTTCATACCTAACTTAATGTCGATGGCCATATTATTCCCCTTTAGATAGTATCTTTAGAAATAATTATATCATTTGTTAATTGTTTATTAAACATTCGAATTTAACTATACTTATTTGATTATCAAAAAATCGATAGTTGTAATTTATCTATCTGATTATAAAGACCAGATAAAATATGATTAGTACATCGTTCACTATGTTCTAAAATAGATATCGATTTGTACTCTGAATAATCTATACATCCTTCACCGATGTAGAGAACCAAACCAATAATTGACATTGATGAATCAAAGAAAACCCCATCATAAAAACTCCAATAATTTTTTGAACCCTTTCTCAAAAATCTTGATATGTCCTTATATAATTCATATTGCTGTTCAGTTAGTTGAAACCACTCTTTTGAAATATGCCTTCTTTTGCTATAGTCATTAACACCTAGACTCTTAGCATCAATCACATCAGGTTCTTTTAATTCAAGATGTAATCGGTAGATTATTCTTCCAAAAAAGTTGCTTATTAAATCGGAAATCCTAACTCCTAAATCATCATTAGACTTAACTTGGGTAAGTTTGCCATAACACTCTTTTTCATCAGCTGCAAATGTATTTCCCTCAACATCGATTGTTATTGAAACATTTTCTTTCTTAATATTAGCACCTTTGATAAACATATTAAACCCTTTAAAAACTTGAGTATAATTCCATTTGTAGTCCATTTGTATATATTTTTCTGACATCTCAAGCTTGCTTAATACTTTAAGCATATTTTGAATCGCATTTGCTTGTTCCTTGGTTCTCTCGTATTTCATTGTAATTTCAAGACTGCTTTTGAATACTTCTTCGATTTTCATTTTTATTATTGATGTACTTACAAAACCTTTTTCATTGACTAATTCATTTAGAATACCTGGAAATCGATGATGGAATAAATACTTGATAAAGATGTACTTAAATGTTGGGATACTGAATCCGTTCTGAAAAAACACATTAAAATTATCTATGATCCACTCATCTAGAAATTGCTTTACTAGATACTCAGTTTTACTTTGAATAATAACTTGGACAAAGACTGGTTGGCTAATTAAGAATTTAACCAAATCTTTATACATATTTAGTGCATAACCATTTAAACTTGCAATACCATATTTGTAAAACTTGGCACTTATTGTAGTTCCTTTGAGTTCGTTGCTTAGAGACAACCCAAACATTTTTTTGTATTTTAACTCAAATTCTTCTAATATTTTGATTATTTCATTCCTCGATTGGAAATTAAACCCAAAAAAAGTTCCAATGTATGAATCACTTTTAGATCCATCATGGATATTTAACCCAGACAACGTATTTGAGATTTTACGATCATGAAATGACTCATCATAGTAGAAATGATACATTGATATACCTCGATTTATAAACAGTATATTAATTATTAGTTGGCATTTATCATTATTGTGAACCTTTATTTTGACTCTTTAACAATATCGAAATACAAAATTTCTTCTGTCTTATATACTGTTTTGAATTTAAAAACTAGGCGTGCATAGAAAAATTTATCAGCCACTATTTTGATTAATTCTTCTCTATTTAATAATATGCTTTTATCCCCATTTACTCCTTCAACATATTTATACAGCCCATTAACTAATTTAAAGTCTCTATCAACAATAGCATTGATTTCATCTATAGTTAATTCTCTAACAAAACTTTCGACTTCATCATACTCGAAATTAGCTGTGATTGCTTCATTTCTAAGAAATATATCACGAGGAACCCATAGTTTTTTACCCATAGGAATCTTGCTGATTTCTTCTACTAAATTGCGCTCTTCACCATTATAATTAAAGTCATGTATGTACGCATATCTTGATGTTGGTTTAAAACTTAATATATGCTTTAGCGTATTAACATCATATGTTTTTATCTGTTTTTTTATTTTTAATACAGCATCATTTTTCGAGAAATCATCATGGATTAATCTGGAAAGTGATTCAGGCATCTTCTCAGCATAAGATTTAACAAGCTCTTCACTCCAACGAGTATCAAATAATATCCCAAAATACTTCTTCTCTGCGTTAGACAAATCAATTGATGTATCTAAAACTGAAAACTCTTGAATTGCTTTTTTTAATCCTTCCACTAGTACTTTTTTATGTTTTTCTAGTGAGTCTGGAGTAACCGGATGATCCTGGATTTCTTTAATTATTCGTTCTTTTATCTGAGTATTTTTAAAGTTTATGAGTGTATTAACTAACACTGAATTTTCCATGTAACTCTCAACTTTCTCGTTTATACCATAAAATCCAGCTATTGGAAGATTAACCCCTGTCTTTAATTTATCATCTTCAAACCAATTCTTGTTTAACTCGACAGCAAATAAATATGCATCATTTTTATTTAATTCAGGCATAATTAAAGTTGTTTTATTGTTAAAAGCATATGCATGCAAGTTGCTATCAGTTAACACATAACCTATCCACCAATTCACAATTAACTCCTTTGAAAAGGTATGATCGCCACTAATTGTTGACCATTGAGCACCGTGGAAAGAAGGTTCATACCATGTAAAAGAATTACTATTACATTCAAATATTAAGAGCATCTTTGTTAGTAGTGTTGAAACATCTTTTGGATTCATATAGTTCAACTTATGCTTAAGTACTTGCGACCATGTTTCACTACTCGAATTTATTCCTTTTGATGGTTGATTGATGAAATCTTCAATCTTCTTTTTCAACTCATCTGGTACTCTGTTTTCAAGTTTGGATAGATAATAGAAATAAATCGAAACGAATACCATATAATCATCAGAACCATGAACTGAAAAAGAATCTCCAAATGCGGAATCACGAAGTATTTCCATAAACCATAATTCGTTTTTTGAAACTGAATTAATTATCATTGCATTCAAGATTTTATATAAAAATTTGTTGGATGACTCATTGACTTTCCCAAATTTTATTTTCATAAAGATATTTACAACAATACCTGAAAACTCACTAGTAAATTTTCTTTCAAACTTTAATTCAGTCAAAATCTTATGAAGTGAGAATAGCGAACGTGTTATATGATAAAAGTGTTCCTCATCTCCATAGATTTCAAGTATATTCAACTGTTCGTTTTGACCAATAATATCATTGATATTTCTGATAGCTGTATCAATGGCTAGTAATATTTCGATGTTTTTATATTGACTAGATAAACTTTCCAGGACAAGAGTATGATTGTCAATATATCCGAAAAGAAACTCATTTTGCAAGCTAAGTAACTTGTCTAAATATACTCGGTTTCTTTCCTTGTTTTTTGATTCAAGAACTTTATATGCTGAAATAATGCCCTCAGTCAATAGAAGATTTTGTAAGGCAATCAGCATGCTGACTTCGTTAGGGAGTGATTCCAGAGTAATCTCTTTTATATTTTTGTGTATATTCTTTCCAATTATCTTTTTAATCTTTTTATCATCACGAATTAAAATCGGAATTTCTTGATTTAAGAAAATAATAGAGTACACAATAGATACAAACCCAAGAACCCAAATTGTGATTATAAAATCAAAAATTGTTGCTAAACCAAAAACTGTAAAAACAAGGACTGTTAAAATCATCATGTCAAAAAAATTATATGTTTTTTCACCCCTAAGCTTTCGAAAATCAGTATTTTCAATACCATATATTGGCTCTCTTGGCATAGATAATGTGATTGATAGTATTGTCACTACAAGAGGTAATAAGACAATTATTATATCTGAGGTAATATTACCTAAAGAATCAAGCGAACTCTTATAACCAACATCAGCTACGATAGACGCAACTACTAAGACACTAAAGATTAGTTCCAACCAAAAATTAAATCCAGCGAACTTTTTTTTACAATGTCTCAATATTATCTTTTTTTTCATTTTCATGCTTATCCTTCACTTCAAAAATTCATACATTAATTTACTCTAGATTCTTAATTCTTACTTGCATTTCATTGATTTCTTCAAGAATATCTATTCTTTTTAAGTCTGCATCAACTAAATCATTAAAACGCTTAAGTGCATTAATAATACATAGCAATTGTAAGCAATCTTTTCTATTCACATGTCGTGTATATATCCCATGAGCTAGTCTATTTCTACATATAATTATTGGTTCATCATCTGAGTCAACACTTTTTTTAAACAAATCATCTTTGATAAGCTTGTTTAAGTTTTTTAGGATGACACTAAAATAATCAAATTGAGTTTTAAATGGTTGTGTAACAGAACTAATTTTTTCTTCTGCACTTTCAAAACTCTCTTTTATTTTAAAAATCTTGGACATCGAGAAGCCTGACAATTTTTTGTATAGAAATTCTATCAATGAAAATGCAGTTAAAGCACATGAATTAAACATCTTATTCTTATAAAGTGTTACGATTTCCACATAAATATTATTTGCAATCTCATTATCCAAAGAAATATACTGGGGGAAAACATAACTGAAACTACTATCTAAATAGTCCATATATACTTCTTCGAAACTTCTATCATCAAATGCCCTAATTGATATTGTCTTGTCAAAAATTACCCATCCATCATTTAAGAGATTATCAAAGTCCTTATATTTAGATATAGTTGCTGTTATTGCTTTTCCAAAGAAATTCTCCAAAATTAATTTGTAGTAAGTATACAAATTTGTTTGGAATATGAGTTTATTTACCAAATAATCTTTGGAACTTGGGTTATGATTAAACATATCCAAAAGTTCTTTGTCTTTTTGAATTTTATCATATAATTCATTAATCTGCTTACTAAAATTTAATGAATACATTTCATATGTATATAGAGTGATTTTTTCCATAATGTAAATCCCCCAATAAAAATTGACGTGTTATTAGTATTATTATATCACGCAGTTCCACATAGTTACTTTATAAATAAAAAACTAGACACATTAGAAGAAATAGTGTCCAGTAATTTTTAGTTTGTTTTAAGGAAATATATTGTAGCTTCAATTTGATTGTTAATGTACGCATTCAAATCACCATAGTTGTTTATTATAAACTCTTTCGCTTCTATTCCGAGTTCTTTCATAACCTCTTGTTTAGCAAGGATTAGAGCGGTTTTCTGTGCTTCCTTATCGAATATACCACTCTTCTTTAAAGACTCTACATAGGTCTGAAATACGACCCTTACAGCACGTTCTACGCTTGATGCTATTGATGTCAATATTCTTCTTGCATGTTCATCTTTAATCTTACTATTGAGGTATTGAATTAGTTTTGTTCCACCAAGTGTAACCAGTGGCAAGACCACTGTAGTAACAACAATTCCGATAATGGATGTGACTATTTCGTTCATATGTTCCTGATCTCCTTTGCTGGACTATGTCTTTTGGATAAGTTTTTAACATCACTTTCTAGGATTGCGACTCGTGTGTTTAAATCAGAAAACCCATTATCGAGTTTATCCATTCTTTTCTCGATACGCTCTGTACTAGATTTGATATAACCCAAATCAGAAATCAGAATGCCTTCGTTCTTTCCTGCATTCTTATCCTCTCTTCTAACAGCTCTTCGAAAGGCTAGATATGCAAACAGAATACTTGAGAAAGTACCTGATACACCAATAATCATCAAAGTAACTTCTAACTCACTCATGTTGGAGCACCTCATCTCGTATTTCTTTGATTTCTAGTAAAAATTGTCTTAATGTTGATAGATATGTTCCATCATCTGATTTATCCCAATTGGTTTTGAGTTCATCAATACGCTTCATCCAAACATCTGAAAGTATAAGCGTATAGTCACCAGTTTCAAGATAGGCGTCGAGAATCGCTCTGATTCTTAAGATATGGTAAGCTCTTTTTACGAGCATATTATCCTTATTGACAGCGAAACCAGTAACGTAAGCTCATATCAGGATCACCTTGTTTAAGGGGTCAAAACTTGAAGAGTTGCTTTCTGGATAAGTTCTGGTATTAATTCATCGAGTGGTTTGGAGGATCCCCTTAAATTCCAAATGGAAATACTATGTGCATTCTTTGGTTTAATGCCTAACGCTTCATAGATGTCCATAAACCGATGAATTAGACTATTTCGATCAATTTCCAAGTTAATATACATCACCTTAGATATTCTGCATTGAAACCCAAGCCACTTCGTTCCTTCTGCCAGTGCAATAGCTAATTCAATCAATAAGAAGCTTTTCCCAGATTTTGAAGCACCAGAGATCATCATCTTATGACCTACCCTAACAACACCTTCAATTAGTTCAGGTGGTAGTTTCGGAAGATTATTTAGAAATGTATCTACACCTATTGGTTCTGGTAAACCCTCTGAATCTAAATCCTCATCTTTGAACCCGTCATCAACATTGCTTTCCAACCAACCATTTTGATTTAAAACATCTAACTTATTCATTTTGACCTCCTTTAAGTCTATGATTGTATTAAACCTTTACATATCTTAGTCCGCATTATTCTAAAATAGTTCGAGTTTATGAAAAAGAATATTATCTTCCTCAATGGTTAATGGCATCTTTTTTAGTTTTTGCCGGTTTATTTCAACATTTTGTTCTAATAATAGAAAAAGCGACCCCACTCATTTAGAGAGGAATCACTTATATTATTGCTTCTTGTTCCATTTATAACTGTTAAGTCATATAAATTCTACTATATTATGAATTTTTTAATTAACTATTGTGGCTAGTTCCCTCTTGTCATGATGCTATAAATTTACATAATATTGATTTTTTAGAGCGTTAAAATACATCACACATCACTTAATGATATTTTTCTCACTCTTTTTTTGAATATTTTTGAAAACAAACTCTTTTACTGCAAAATTAACACTATACTTTTCCATTAATTTGCTATCAATAACATCAATAGATTGATTCCACCATTCTTCTGAGTAATCTTGAATTGGAATTGATCCCCAAGCAGTAGTGGAATGTTGAGAAAACTTATTAACATATAATAAACCTCTTAAAAATCTAGTCATGAGATATTTGGCGTGTTTATATGCTAATTCAAATGAATCAAAACATCCGGATTCCAACCATGTTTCTGTTGTTGCAACTCCTGGTCCAGCAATTATAATATCAGAATATGCCCCACCTAAACCTGCTCCCATAGACCAATTACCCCAAGCATATGGAACGAAAACCTTATATTTATTAAGTGCTTTTCCAACACTTGGGAAAGGATAATCTTTTGGAACATATTTAATAACTCTTCCACCTCTTCCACCTGTCCAAAGTTCATAATCATCATCTTTTATCTTAGAATCTTGAATTGGTGGCAATCCATACTTTTTATACTCTTTCAATACATCAGTGCTTAAACCATATGGTTTACGCACTGATGTAATTTTTTGTATACTAATAAACCCTTTACTGGATTGCACAATTTTTGCAAGTTCATTGATCTCATTTGGTTTTTCTATGTCTGATTTGTTTATTAGCAACTCTCTTTCAACTGGATCGATCCCATTAGTATACACCAACTGTGCTCCATCTAGTCCATTGTCATATCCTTTTTTCCACAAAATAAAATTAGTCCATTCTGCTCCAGAAATTCCTGGAAATACATTTTGTCGATTGTCGATAAATACTATTTGTTTGTCTTGTTTAATTTCTATGGTGTTTAATTTCGCCAAATTATTGGCTGATTTAGGTTCTTGCCAACCAACAGGAAATATTAAAGAAACAACATCACCAAGTTTGCGTGCAGTGAGATAAAAATCAGTATAAATTTGTTGCTTTGCATCGCTTTGATATGGTGGGTTACCTACAACTGCGTTAAATTTCATTTCTTCACCATCCTTAATATTCCATGTTTTATTGTTTAAAATATATTTAACAACGGCTTCATAATCATTACTATAGTGTTTTTTCATGTCATCAATAAAATCTTCATATACAATAACATTGGTTTTGAACTCTGAGTCAGACATAAACCCTTTAAGAGTACGTTTTGTGATTAAGGAAGCCATTTTAGTCCTACATATTACATAAATATTTTCTCTTAAAACATCTTTCCATAAGTCTTGTGTATTTTTTCGATAGCCTTTATCTCTTATAGTTTGGTAAATACTAAACGCTGTAAAAAGAGGGTATAGTCCTGTTTTAGAATTAATGTCTAAAATCTTTGATTTTTTTGAATATACTTCGTCAAAGACTAACTTGTTTTCTAATCTTCTAGCTGTAGTATTCTCATCTATTTTGATTAGATTTTCGTAATCATCATCATAGAATACATATCCTCCAATACAAGATCCCAAATGCATATTTACAACTTTCCATGGAGTAAGAACTGTTTCCTTATCTGGGTTTTTAAAGGTTGAAAACAAATTAGAAATAGCCTCAACCCTTTCAAGCACTTGTAGCTCGTCGGCAGCTTTTGCTTGAAGTCTGATTTTTTTACCTGCTTCAACAAAAACTTCATTGTCAAAATACTTAGAAAAGTCATTAAACATTTCCTTAGTCACATCTTTCGGCATAAATTCAACCCATGATTTATCATCAACAATGGTAGTAAAATTATGAACACCTATGTCCTCATCCAATGATAAGTCTGCTCCATAAACCATTAAAGGAATCCTTATGGCAATTCCACGTAAAATCGATATTGCTGCTGATCTTTCTTTTAACATCTTTTTTCGTTCTGCTAATTTTTGCTTTTCTTCATCTGTCAAATCTTTAGGCTTTTTCTTTTCTAATTCATCTTCATTTACTTCATGAATTTCAGTATCAAGTCCTTGTTCGTTAACAACAATATTACCATCATTTTTATTAGAATTACTTGCCTTTAATATTTTTTTTAAATCTTGAAATTTTTTAATCTCTATCTCATCTAATTTTAGTAGATTATCATTGTATAAATTCCTATCATCGAATCCATTACGTGCTACACGATCAATCATCGCTCTTTTTAATTGAACTAGCATATTTTCAGTGTTATATGCATTCATATTTGAACCAGAAATACCTATCACAGGGCAAAAATTTAAAAAATCTCCCATTAATTTCTTACTGTCATTGACCGCACCTTTTTTCACTGATAACTGTCCTGCTTCAGCAATCATTTTGAGTGTTCTATCTGGAGCAAAATCGAAAACAAAGCAATCTGTCTTCATTTTACCACCAATATCTGCTGGACTTTGAACTCTAAATATAGTTTGCAAATAGGAACTAGCAGACGTTGAAGATGATCCCGAAAGCATCAAAACAGCAGTCCAGGCTGGTACAGTAACACCAGTTGTTAACTTACCACATGATATTGTGATAGTTCTAGTATTTTGTGGGTTTTCGGTGATTGCTTCTTCGACTTTTTTAAGTGCATCATCATACTTTTCCTCTTCATCACCATCACCAGCAACGTTTACAATTTTAAAACCACCCGATCCAAATATTTTATGATCTTTCAACATTTTAGAAAGTGCTTTAGCTTCCTTTACACCTGGAACCATCCATAATGTATGTCTAAAATTATTTCTATATTCAACGTTTGAAAAAGGATAATTATGTTTTCCTTCAGTTGCTAATAAGTCTAAAAAAGCTTTGACATCATTCTCATGAACAAAATTACCAATGTTGATAGTTTGACCTGGTTTTGCTTTATCAATTTCGGGATTACCTGTCCATGTTCTAAAGAACTCTGTAAACTTGAAGGCTTTATCTTCTATATCAATATATGCCTTATTTTTAAAATTATCTTCCAAATTATAAGTAAATATATTTAGCTTGGGTAAAGTTTCATAAGGATTAGAATCACCAAAGTGTTTCAAAGCCCAGTCGTATTTTGCTTGTTGTTCCATGACATAATCCCAAGTATATATTTCACTCTTATCAAATTTTTGTTTTCCTAAACCACTCAATAAGTTAAAGGGTGTCCCAGATAAAAACAACGTTTTCGTGGATTTACCTTTAGATTGCAAGAGTGTAACTACATCGTCACCTCGATCTGTTTGTGTTCCCTCATGTGCTTCGTCAATTATAATAAAGTCCCAGTCTATGTCAAAGAGTTCAGTATTTTTGTCGAATTTACCATTTACTAATTTCGAACCTCTCAAATCCTGAATTGATGCAAAATAAATGTATTGTTTTGTATTGTCAGTTACAAATTTTTCAAGATCATTGAGTGTTTTTCCTAAGGTCTTAGATCCAAAATCAATATGATTTTCAACATCAAAAAAGATCTTTCCAAAATCTTCAAACCAACTGTGCTTTACAACCGGTCTATGAGTAATTATGATCGTTTTTTTAAATTTGAGCTCACGAATAACCTGTAAAGCAGTTAAAGTTTTTCCAAAACGCATCTTGGCATTCCATAAAAACTGCTCATTTGTATCCTTTAATACACCATTTTTTGTAAATTTTGCTATGGTTTCTCTAATTGCATCCCTTTGTTCAGGACGAAAAATAATCGGTGTTTTACCTTTTGTAATATCTTTATTATCTAATGAACTTTTTCCTTCTTTTACTGCATTAATAGCTTTCTTTGCAGTTGCCAAATCTGTCTTGAACCATTCTGTAGCACCATGAAGATTTGCTTTTTTTATATTCGATCTGGATAGTACTTCATGAACGGCATAATCTCTAAATAGATTGCCTTTATTATCAACAGCAATTGTTGTATAAAGAACTTCATAAGATATCCCTGCTGTTTTTGTGTATGAGTCAATTCTTTCTTTAGCAGCATTAACCAACTCGCTAGAGTTATCTTCAATGAGAGCATAGTTTTTGTTAGTATTAACAGTAGCTTCCCCTATTTTCAAGATACCGTTGTGATGGATATCAGGAATCCCAAAGATATAGATTATTTTGTATGTGAATGTGTCTTTAAAATGAATCATTTCTTAAATCACTCCTTTATCAAATAAATCAATATATCTGTGTGTTTTGGATTTACCTTTATTATCAGTCCATTCTTTTATACGACAATAAATTCCATTATGTTTATTTATATTAGCCTGTCTGCATCCTTCACATTGAACTGTAACATCTTCTCCAAACAAATTAACTTGGATCACTTTTTCATTATCACAACTCAATGGTACTACACCTTTCAAACCGTCCATCTGCCAAAAATTCCAGGAAATAATATCTGCAATTTCTATTTGTTGTTGTATTGATGGCAGGGATTTAAATCTTTCGTAATAATAGTCTATAAATGAGTAAAGTAAGTTTTCTCTGGCGATGAGCAAACTGTCTCCTTGCCATTCATATCCATAAACTGATTGATATGCTTTCTTTACCCAAAAAAACCATTCATCGTTGTCTGCATTTTCATTAATAATTCGAATTTTTCTATCGAGTATACCAATTCGATCTTTTGGATCAATAATGATTCCTGTAACAGTATCATATCTGCTAACAATATATGGTGCTTCACCACATGATACTTCTAGTCTTTTATCATTAACATAATCTATCCATGTTTTATCTTTACTTTCGAAATTGATTTTTTCATAGATAACTTCCCAACTGTTATCTATCTCTGTATTGAATACATTATCTCGACCGAACCAAATACTATCTATATGATTATTTTGGTGATTACAAGCCCATGAAGAAGTGAAAACTTCAGCTTTTTCTTTAACTCTTGATTTTTGTTCTTTCTTTGTTTTTCGAACTCGTGGCTTAATCACATTACCTTTTTTTCCAGTAATAAGTTCGATTCTAATTTGTTCAATATAACTGTACCCCAAACCATAATTGCTGTAATTATCTGTACACCATAGTATGTTTTTTGATGTTGTTCTATCACTTAAAAGAATCTCAAGGAGACTCTTATCAATTAGTAATATTTTATTTTCCAATATATCAACTTTTTCTATATCCACTACACAATATCCCCTTTACAGAGTACTTTTAAAAAATCTAATTCGACTATTTAGTATATTTTATCATTTTTCAACCAACTATTCGACACTATTTATTAATAATTCAACTTTCGTCTGTCAGTTCTATCAAATTTTAATTTTGTGAAAAGACTAACAACTTAATCTATTACTGATTTAAAACTTACTAGATGAGCATCTCTAGTTCGCTATTATCCGCTATGACCGGTTTTCAACCCCTACTTAAAATTAAAATGTAATCGTGTATTTAAGGCTGTAATCGTGTTACTAAATATATGATGTATACAAAATCAACTGATTTATAGTTTTAATAACAATTTTAATAATTCAACTGATTTTGGAATATAGGATAAACTTCCCTTTATGCACGAAAAAAAAGTCCGATACATGGGGCGAATGGTAATTCGCTTTTGTATCAAACCATTTAGTGTTATGTGGTGCGGGTGACAGGATTTGAACCTGCACGCCAATGGCGCTAGATCCTAAGTCTAGTGCGTCTGCCAATTTCGCCACACCCGCGCAAAATGAATTATACCTTTTTTAATGCGGGTGTGTCAATTCTTTTTCAATATTTTATTTTTTTATGTTTCATGATAAAGAATGCTCCAACACCTATACTTAATAAAGTTGAAGAGGGAATAACAATCCATAGCCAAGGTATAGGTTTATTTTCCACATCGATGAGCACGCGAGATGTCATTTCTTGTCCATCAATCTCATAAGACATATAGACATAATAAGATCCTTTTTCTTTTTCGTGACTTTCATATTCATTATATAAAACCGTAAAATTGGTCGCATGATATCCAGAGAGTTCTAACTGATTTTTTAGCCAATCAATAATCTCACTTTCACTCATTGCATCTGCTGTTGTTTTTTCGATGATCATCTCTGTTTGTTCAAAAACAGGACCTCTATTTTCAATCACGTGAATGAACACATTATATTGTGATTCATTGAGCATTTGATCTAAAGCTTTGAATGTCACCCTATATCTACCAGGCGTAACAGTTTGCTGATATTCATTTGTTATAATGCTTACTGTTACATTAGATCCATCGATATCATCGATAAATGTGAATTTACTTTGTATTTCAGCATTGGATAATGCTTGATCCGTCGTATAGATATAAATAGCTGATGGTCCATTAATTTGCGGTCCGGTACGATCGATTAATTGAATATCAACATCAATAATGCCTGTATTTCCAGCTTCATCTGTTGCAGAAAAAGACACTTGATAATTGCCGAGTGATGTCGCATCACTATATGTGTCGTTTGTAACAACTAAATCTGTCCAGTTTAGAGTATCTACATTATCAGTAATCGTTACTTGTTGCTTGATTTGATCAATCGTCCATTTTTCCATCAGTGGTATTTGTAAAATCTCACCAATTGACAATTCTGGTGCTTTTAAATCATAAACATTGATATCTAAATAATATCTTTTCAAAATATCATGATAAGTTGCTTCAAATACCATTTGGTATGTTCCAGGTAATTTTGAACTTATCGTATATGTATCAAAAACAATCGCTGAAGAAATGGTTCCACCAAAAGGATTTTTTGCGATCACATAACTTTGAATCATTGCTAGTGTTGGTTGACTGTCATAATCAATAGGGAGAACACCATAGTAATTAAGCGGATCATTTTCATCAACATAAGGTGAAAATCCAGGAAAATCAACATATTCACCTTCATATAAGATAATTTCATAATTGACTTGTCCATCAACAGGAATATTGCATAAATCGATGTGTCCTTCTTGTGTTTCAAATGTGAAATAAGCTCTTTGATTGATTACATCGACAC
>Ga0265295_1002300_pt1 | contig 30794 bp, 34 predicted proteins | sample Munlansysbiofilm_FD_192503 | JGI IMG/M metagenome (GOLD analysis project Ga0265295, IMG submission 192503) | Leachate microbial communities from a municipal landfill in Southern Ontario, Canada - Methane capture system biofilm | ecosystem: Engineered > Solid waste > Landfill > Unclassified ... | reverse complement strand
AAATAGAAGAAAACGATTCAATCTACGCTTTAATTTGATATGTGGATTAATCAACTTTGACCGTGGTTTTGCTGTGGAATACAAATGAGTTTTGCAAGATGTCTAATCCAATTGTTTTAAAACTACTTGATTTGCAAGAAGAAAATGAGTTAAATCTTAAACAAGAATATATGGAAATTGTAGAAAAATTACATCAAGCAATAGACAATAGTTTTAAATCAACTTCATCAAAAATTATTATTAAATTTGAAAGACTTTTAAAATGGGATGAGTTAAAAAATGATATTGAAATTCTAGAAAAAGATAATAAGGCACTAGATAACGAGATTGATAAAATTGTAGAAAATGAATTTTTTATAAACTATAATAATGAAAACTTCGAATATTTCCATACAATCAAAATAAAGCTTAACTCTCTGATTAAACAAATTAAATCCAAAATCACAAAACTACCAAAAGCTCAAAAAGACATAGAACTAGAAAGCCTAAAAAAAGAGCTAAATAACTTAGAATCCAAACTCCAAGAGCTAGTAGAGCAAAAATCAGAATACCTAAACGATATAGAAGAGTTCAACCGTGAGTACAATCTTCACTTAGGGGAACTTATCAAAGAGATACTCAACCTAAAAAGAGAGATGCTATACAAAAAAACCATCAATCAACAAAAACAAAAAGCAAGGTACCAAAAAGATTTGCAAACTTTCCAAGAGTCAAAAGAGACTATAGATGAGCTAAAATCTACCATAGCAGAGCTAGAAGAAGCACTGGAGAGTATAGATGAAGATGATGAAAACTATGAGGAACTTACTCAAGCATACAATGAACTAAAAGAGGAACTTGAAAAGTTAGAAAATGAACTAGAGCTTCAAGAAGATGAACTAGAAAAAACAAAAGAGTTTATAGAAGATAAGACTATAGAACAAGAGTATGAAGAGGTTAATAACCATTATGAAGAGTTTGAAAGTGAGTATGAACATATCAAAAAAGCTTTTGAAAACTCAATAATACTTAATGATGAAGAGAAAAAAGAGCTGAAATCACTCTACAAACAAGCAGCGAGACTATGCCACCCAGATATCGTCCCAGATGAGTTAAAAGAAAAAGCCCATGAGCTTATGCAAAAACTAAACGATGCCTATAGCAAAAAAGATATATCAAAAGTAAAAGAGATACTCCACTCACTACAAAACGGCACTAGCTTTGAAGTATCAAGCGAGACTATAGAAGACAAAGAACTTCTAAGAGCAAAAATCAAAGAGTACCTCAAAAATATCGAAACTATAATATCTGAAATAGAAGAAATAAAAGAGGATGAAACATATCAAACTATTGCTGAACTTGATGATTGGGATGAATATTTTGAAGAGTTAAAAGGTGGGTTGGAATCAGAGAAAGAGAGGCTTCAAAAGGAAGTTAGAGAGGTTTTGGAGGAGAAAGGACCGACTAAAGCTACAAACGCTATAAAATCACAACAACCCAAAAAAGAAAACAAAAAAACCATCACCAAAGAAGATAGCCCATACTCAAAATACATCCAGTCAATAGAAAACATTAGATTTGAAAAGATAAGAAAATATTGTGAAAATCTATCAAAAGAAAATGAAGTGGATGAGATGCAAAAGCAGTTAGCGGAAAAAGGAAAGATGTATAAGGCACTTATCTATAGTAGCCTTGAAGTATTTATAGAAAAATTAAATGGCGAAACTATCACATTGTGTGACTGGGGATGCAGTCAAGGGATAGCCTCTATGTTAGTGCTTGACTATATCAAAGAGAAACAACTAGATATAAAAGTATCTGATGTAATCCTCATAGATGATGATACAAAAGCACTTAACCGTGCTATAGCACAAGTGGAAGCATTAGCTCAAGATACTATAAAATTCACGGCAATAAAAAGTGATGATAATAATATTTCCGATACAATAAAATCTAATAAAAATAATATAGTACTAAATCTTTTTGCTAATGATAAGATACCAATAAGCTTTTGGACTATTGATCATGATGTCTTTGATGAAAGTTATTTTTTATGCGTATCAAATGAAAATAAAGAGCTTGTAGATGAAGTTTACGAAACTATAAATATTTTTATGGATGTACAAGATATGTCTAAAAGAGATGGTAAGATTGGTAAGTTTGAAAAGTTTGAGAGAATTTTTGTAATAGATAATAATGAGAGACTATTTTAAGGTCTTAATATTATAGAGGGAAAATAAATGAAAAAAGTACTTTTAATCTTGTTGTTTTGTGTCTTTGTTTTTGGGAAAGACTTTAAAATGAAAGATGGCACAATCATAAGTATTATAGACACAAATTATGGAATTATTGTTGATGATAAATACAAATTAAAATTTACTCACACAGAAGATATAATTAACGGTGACTATGCATCGATATATCAAAATGAGTATTTCAAATATTCTATTAGTTGTGAAGGTTCATTCTGCGATGTTGTAATAACAGATAAAAGAATAAATAAAAATGTAAACTACGGAATTGATGATTTAACACTACCTGCAGAACTTATTGCTAAAAGTTTTAAGTAGGCAGCAAAAAATAAAAAAGATATTAATTAAGAAGAGCAAATTTTACAAGAATGCCATTATAAGGTAGTAATATTTCAGGAGAATACAATCCATGCCAAAATTTCAATTTTACTTACCACCTGAGGCTAAATTAACAAGAATACAAAGAAGAGCTATAGATAGTAGTGAACCTATATTTTTAAGTGGAGTTCCTGGTACTGGGAAAACAGTAGTATCTATCAAACGACTTCAAAACACATCAGAAAAAGGGAAGAAAGGTATTATCTTCACTTACGGAAAACTTCTTAGAAAAACTATTGAAGAAAAACTTGGAAACAGTCCAAAATTGCCAGTGGATAATATACACAACTGGATGTGGAATGCTCAAGGCAATAGTCAAAAAAGCTACTTTGATGTTATGACAATAGACGACAATATAGACTCTACAGTAAAACTTCTTAAATCAAAAGGGATAATATACGATGAAATTCTTGTGGATGAGGGGCAAGATTTATCTATCAATACATATAAAATACTCAAAGAACTCACACCTTCTCTTTCAATCAGCGCAGACGATGCACAACAAATAAATAATCGTGAAGAAGCCACTAATGAAGAAGAGATTTTAAAAATATTTCCAGATCTAAAAAAATTTGAACTTGATGTTATATTTAGATGTGCTTATCCTATATATAAATTTGCAATACAATTTGTACCAAATAATGCAAGGGCAAATGATCTAACACTTCTAGAAAGACTAAAAATAAAAAATCCTTATGGTGATAAACCCTATATATATTTAGTAAATAATTTAGATGGAGTATATGAGTCTATACAAGATATTGTTGATAATGATCCAACAGATAACATAGGGATACTTTTTGAACAAATGTTACATGTAGACGAAGCGGAAAGAAGATTATCTCAAAATTATGATGTAAGTAAATATCACAATCAAGAGGTAATACCAAGTCAACTAAATAATATAATCATTACGACATTTAAATCGGCAAAGGGGATAGAATTTGATCATGTTATCATCCCTTATTTCCCAGATAGAGCGAGAAATTTGCCAGAAGATTATTATGTGGGTGCTACAAGAGCAAAAAATCAAGTTCATTTTATAGCTATTAATGAAATACCAAAAATTATGAAACATTTTGATAAAGATAGTTATGAACTAGTGGATAATAGAGGTTAAAATGTATCTACTTCAAATTCATAGAATAAAACTACAAGATTATATCCAGCGTGGACTTATAGTGCCTGATATTTATCTTGATGAAAACAAAGAGATAGATATCCAATCAAAAAATCCAAACTTTTTAGTGGTATCTGACGGGTATATAAAAAAACTAGATGAATATCAAATTCTTTTAGAGCTTATTTTTTCAGATGATGAAAAAGAGAATCTTAAAAAAGTAGATGATGTCTACTATTTTGATTTTCCAATTCCTATTACTCGTATAAAAAAAGTACATGTTCAAACTCAAGAGATTAAAAATCATATAGCAATACAAATCCAAAATGGAGAAAATGGCTTTTTACCACAAACTCTTTTTTCTGTATATCTTAAAAATAAAAAATCTATATTTGAACAAAGAGAATATAAGCCATTGCAAGATGATGCCACTATAGGTGAGTTTGAAAAACAAATAAGGGTTTTTGATAAAAGAATGGGAATGTTTTCATTTATGAAAAATAGTGAGATTTACTATTGTGATGAAACAAATAAAATAACAAACTACTCAGAACACTATTTTAGTATATTATCTAAACTTTTAAAAACACCCCTGGATGATAAGTCTTTTGAAAAGTTGGATATTCTTACCAAAAACAAAGAGTTTCAAAAGCTGTTATATTCAACCGCTCAAATAGATAAAGAATTTATCATAAAAGAGTCTCAAAAGATTGAAAATGGTGAACTTCAAAGTATTTTCTTAGAAATGACCGTGCCTACAGGAACAAGAAAAGCACTAAAAAACCTACTTGAGAAAAATTCCCTAGAATATTATCTTATAGGTTTGGTTTACTATTTTAGGCAAAAAGACTCTAATAAAAAAGACAATTTTAAAATAGATATAAAAAGTTTGATACCATATGAAGTAGCTGAAATATCGCTTGCAATTTTAGGTATATATTTTGGATATACAATCTTAAGGTCAGAGGAAAAAATTGAGATAGAAAATAAGTACTTCAAAAAGCTATTTAAAAAAGATAAATTTAATATGAAGTTTACTCTTGAGAACAAACTAGATTATATAACTATTGAGACTATTTACAATTATTGTTTCCAAAAAGAAGCAAAAGGATATGAGTATGAATATTTATCGTATCCAAATAAATCAAAGCCTAAAAATTTACCTAGAAATAAAAATTATGATATTAAAAGAGAGAGATATTTTGATACTGAATATATTAAGATAAGTAAAACTGACAATAAAGAGACAAAAAGTCTTTTTGAAATAGGTAAAAAATGATATTTGATTTTCATAAATTTTCCAAAGATATTATAAATTTACAAACACAAGATGATTTTAGTATTTACCTTGAGTCGTATTTTATAGAGCTTGAAGAGTACCTGCTTAATATTTCAAATGATGAAATCCAAGGGATAAAGTTTGATATAGAGGAAATACTTTATGATTTATTGGATAATAACCTAATACAAAACCATAATAGTAAAACTATTAATGCTTTTTTGATACTACTTGCAGAAAAGTTTTTGCAAACTTCACTTATAGGCGCAATTACTATCATAGTTTGCTATCTGCCAAATGGTGCAACACAACTAAGGCTTGAAGCTGCAAAATTGTATTTAAAGGTAAATGACATCACAAATGACTATTTTGATAGATGTGATAAGATATTAAACCTTTTAGAAGAATCAGCTACCATAGATGAATATAATAACAATGCAATCAAGTCATTTTTATACTTTTATCATACCGCATTAAGTCAATTTGTAAGAGTAAATGATCTTGAATTGGCTAATACTTTTATCAGCAAGTTAAAGCAAAAAAAATCATCTTATAAATTCTTGCAAGACAATAAAATTTCATCTTTTTTTGAAAAAAATGAAAAATCAGATATAAAAAATATTATAGTTGAAATTGAAAATTTAATTAATACAATAACATACAAAAAATCTCTTTGTCATATAGAAAACTCTAAAGTTATAAAAGAAGTGAGTCCATATTCGCAAGCGGTATCAAAACTTTCTAATCCTACATTTGAAAAGATTAGAGATATGGCAAATAAATATATCCAAAGTATTGGCGACCCTGAAGAGCTATTTTATAGGCTTCAAAGGGGTGAAGCAATTATTGATGATGAGAAACTACTGTATAAATATCTCGTATCTTTTGGCTTCAAACATAAAGTAAAACTTTATAGTGCGTATGATGAAATATTTGACAAGATAGAAAATGAAAAACTTGATATAGTAGATTGGGGTTGCGGACAAGGCACTGCCACAATGCTTTTACTAGACTACGCTAAAAAGAAAAACACTATATTAGATATAGAAAATATCACACTTATTGAGCCATCACCATTAGCTCTTAGCCGTGGGCTTTTACATGTTGATATACTCAAACAAAAAGAGTATAAAATAAATGCGATCAACCGTGATTTAGACTGTTTAAAACTAGAAGATTTAAAAAATAATAGCAACAATAAAACATTACATCTATTTTCAAATATTCTAGATATAGAAAGTTTTTCTTTAGATAATGAGTTTTTTAATAAAATTGCATATACTTTTAAAAATGATGCAATATTTGTATGTGTAAGCCCAAATAGAAATGATAAACTAAACAATCGCCTTGAACTTTTCTATAAACACTTTGATGAGAACTTTGATACTGAACTTATTAGTTTCAGAGATGATGATATTGGTCACTCCACTAGATATGAAAAAATATTTGAAGTAAGAGTTCCTACTATCGAAATAGTTCAAGAAAAACGACAAGAAATTGAGATAATAGAAAGTAAATATCATTTAGATGTGATAAAAGAACTTGATAAATATTCAAAACATGTAATACCTATTTTGAATATGAAAATACTAGAAGACTCTATACTAACTGATCCAGAATATGCTATTTTTAAAATAAGAAAAGTAGCTGAAGTTATCACTTCCAGAATATATAGTAATTATGAGACAAATAGTTCTGTTGTTTCATTTAACGATAAAATACGATATTTATCTTATGATAAAAAGGTATTTGATAAAACTATCACAAATTATGTACATACATTAAGAACAATTGGTAACTGTGGAGTACATGAGCATGATAGAGGGGTGTCAAAACTCAAACTAGATGCCCATCTTATGATAATAGCATTGATTAGTTTTTTGAATGAGTTAAATGATAAAAAATTTTTAAGTTAGACAAAATAAGACTATATGGGTTTCTATAATATATAAAAAATATAGGAAATCATATGTCAATCCATGATATTTATAATCATAAGCTTATAGAGTTTATATCAAATAAAAGATGTGATTTATCAAACTCAAACCTCTATGATATCGATGAAAATCTTTTTATATTTACACACCTTGAAGTACTTGATTTAAGTGAAAATTTTTTAGTCAGCGTTCCTGATAATATTCAAAAATTAGAAAATCTAAAATCGCTTATTTTGTCAGATAACAGAATTGAAAAACTCCCATATTCAATAGGAAAACTGACGCAACTTGAAAACCTTTATCTTGCAGGAAATAATTTAACAACTCTTCCCAAAAGTATCACGCAACTACAAAACTTAAAATGGTTAGGTTTAATAGATAATGAGAATCTTGTCTTAACTTGTGAACAAAAAATATGGATATGTAGTCTTGAAGAAAAAGGCTGTCAAACTCAATTAAAATTAGGGGAGCGTGTCTGAAATGGATAAAATATTTTTCATATCTTCTACCGGATAATTTTGAGAATTAGGTTCATCCGTAAAATAACCAATCATCTCATAATTAATCATACCAATAACAGGAATTTTTTGTTCTTTCAAATACTTAGCATGAATATAACTTCCCATATGTTCTGTCCCAAAATAAGGAGGCTCTTCTAAGCAAAATGCCACAAGATCTATCCTAAAATTTAATTCCTTTTCTATCTCTTTGAGTGGTTTTGCACTTTGAATCAGCCCTGCAATAGCACTTGCGTTGTCATCTGCTCCTTGTGTATCTCCACACACATCATAATGCCCACCAATAATCAATCTTTTTTCATGGTGAGGATTAATAGAAGCTATAATATTTTTATACATATGATTAGACACTACAAAATCTTGATATGCTACTTCTATACCAAGGTCTTCAAATCGTGATTTTATATAATCCGCAACACGGTTTAAACTCTCAATGTTTTTATAATTTCGTGGGGGCTGAATTTGAGTTAAAAATAAAAGTGCTTCTTGCATCGATATCCTTTATGCAGTAATGCAAAAAGTATAAGATATTTTTTGGACAATACTATGTCTATTTATCTTCATCATTTGGTTTTTAATGCACTACTCTTGATTCTTGATAAAAAAGATTTTCAATTGTATAGCGCTCTTTAATATAAATCATGAGATTATTTTTAAGCGTATCGAGTTTTTGAGCTTTCTCAATGAGCTCAGCTTTGAGATGCTCTCGTTTTTCATAGGTAGAAATATCTACCATTTTAGTTGAGGAGAGATGAATATTTTCTGGGTCATAGGAGGTTGTTTTCAAAATATGACAACTGATGTGCGTACATTGGCTGTTGAGATGCCCAACATTGTAATGAGATTTAACAAACCCATAATACGCTTTTTCATGATATTTCTCCTCTATTAGATATGTTTTTTCTTCCAAATTACCTACAGCAAACATTTGCAAATGTAAAAGGTGTTTTCTAACAGATTCATTGAGAGTTTCTAAGTCCTCATTTAAAACATGTCTCCACTTTACTTTGGGTTCACCCAGCGAAGAGAGTTGTAAAAAATCTTCATCTAATCGTAGTGTCAAATAATGTTTCGCAACTAAATGGATGTTGTTGATTAGCTCGTTTAAATACCGATAAGAATCGTACAAACATATAGGAGAAATAGGCACTTTACCATTAACTAAAAATTCATTGTAAAAGAGTTTAGTTAATTTGAGAACATCTTTTAACATTTAAAACCTCACTTAAAATAGCTTATGAAAGCATGTATATGTAATTTCAAAAGAAATAGTACATAGAAAAGTGGACAGATTGATGTCTAAATATAAGAATAACCCTTCTATGCTGTACCGTGGTATTTCAATCTGAAAGTAGCTTTTATGTCCGTGATGGAGAGTATTCCAGACTAAACAATGCTTTTTAGATATTCACTTACTTTTTCTTTGACAATATCTGCCAACCACTGAGGCTCAAGCACTTTGATATAGGGGATATACCAAAAAATAAGTGGCAATATTTCCATTTCATGAGAAATAGATACAACAAGCTCTACTGACCCATCGGCATCTTTACCAACAATAGTTTGACTTTTTAGTGGTTTTCGCTCGAAAAATTTTACAATATCTTTATCAACAAATAGATGCACATCAAAGAGTTCTTTGTCCAAATCAAACCAAATAGAGTTAGCTTTTTTGAGTCTATTTTCTATATCACTTGTGATATGAAAAGAGTTTGTGTTTAAAGATATATGAGCGATAGATTTGAGATGAAATTTTTTAAATTTATCTTCATCATGACTATCAAGTGCTAACAAATACCAAAAGCCATCAAAGAAAGCAAGTTTTAAAGGCTTAACTATAAATGAATGCTTTTTATAATCAAAAGTCACTTCAACTTTTGATTTGATGGCTTTTTCCAATAGCGTAAAAAACTCTATATGAGACTCTTCCAAGCTTTCACTGTCAGCATTAGCAAATATAGGATGTTCTAATTGTTGTGAGACTTGTTTTAATAGTGCGTGGGCTTTACCGTAAAAACTACTACCTGCATTTTTTGCCATTTCATCGAGAATTCCAAGAATGATTCTATCATTGCTACTTAGGTTATCGTTGGCTTGTTTTTTATCAATCTTCCACATACGACCACTTTTAACCGCTCCATACTCACCTAAAACTTCATACAAATCTCTTTGAATGGTCTTACTACTCACTCCTAGTTTTTGCGAAAGGCTTTGGATGGTAAGTCCCTCATGAGAAAGACTGAGTAATTGATGAATCGTATTGATTCTTTCCCATTTGGAGTTGCTTTGAGGTTTTTCAATTTGAGGCATGTTTATTCCCCTATAGATATTTGAATAGATTTTTTAATGTCTTTAAAAATAATATCATCTGCCATTTGAAACAGTAACATCTCTGTAAAAAAAGGGAAATCTTTTGCGAAAATTTCTTTTTCTGGAATTTTAATAACTTCTTGTTCAAATAATTTATTATTTATCTCTTGTATCAAGCTACACGCATAGCTATAACATTCTCCTTGTTCTTTATAGATATCTCCAAAAATCTTATCACCTTTTTTGTCTATTTGTAGAGATTTTATGTTGTCAAAGTTAATAATAGAATCAACAGGCAATAATGTCAATAATTTATTTCTTCCGCTAGGTTGAAACAGATATTTTGAAGCATTATTTGTTTCTTTGTTATACTTGTAAATAATCCAATTTAGTGTATAAATTACCCTGGAGTCATAAATAATTTTTGTCTTAATATTTTGAAAAGAAGCAATTTTTGACCAACTTGAAATTCTGTCAAGGCTATTCTTTTCCATTGCTATACTTAGTGTATCAAAGTCTTTATGTGTTTTTATCCCGCCCCAATCTTGAACTATCCATTCATTTAATTTTTGATGGTCACATTCTTTTGAGCTTAGGGCCTCATGTATTAAAAATTTTAGATACACATCTTTTAAAAAAGGAGTTTCAATTGTTTCAAACTTATCTTTTAAAAAATCAATTTTATCTATGGTGGGTTGATTTATCCAGTCTTTTCTATTCTCATTTAGATACTTAATAGGATTTTCTATCTTACTTTTTATGTAATCAACTATGTAATTTGAAACTAATTTACACTCAAACATATTTTTTATTTCCTTTTTCTACGCAATAAATAAATTATACACCAATATTTCAATGATATTCTAAATTATGGACATAAAAATGACCAGTTATAAACATAATATTCTACAAGGCAATGAAAAAAGGTAAATTATGACATGGAACTATAGAATTGTTAAAAAACTCAATGGAACATTTGGTATTTATGCTGTCTATTATAAAAAGAAAAAAATTAGCTATATGTCGGAAATTAGTGTTGTTTTGGAAGACACGGAGTTACTTGCATTGATCGGTGAACATAAATTGATTAAACATGCTTTTAAAAGACCTGTTTTAATAGAAACGATAACCAAAAAAGGAAAGTGGAAACTAAAATGACGCCTAAAAAAGCAAAAAATCATTGGAAGCTATGGGGTAAGGAAAACGCTCATCGTTTTAATCATCAACCCATAGTAAGTGAAGTTTTTTCAAAAGGATTCATTTACTCTTTTCAAGGCATTAGCAAACAAATTTCATTGGTTATAACATTTGATGAGTATTGCGAATCTATGATTTGGTTTAATGATGCACAAGGTGACAATTTTGACCATAAAGTTATAGGCTATGAGCCACTTCATTGCTCCAAAGATGAACTTACGCAAAAAGTATTTGAACCTCTTATTCAATTTGCCAATGACGCTTTTACATGTAACCATCAACTCTATTTAATTCAGCATGGAAATTCTACGGAAGCTTATATCGAAAGAAAAAATATTCAAATTGAAGAAGTGCATACTATTTGCTCCATCTTAGAATAAAGGACAATAATATGTCCATTTCTAATCATACAATTTCACTACACAAAATAAGGAAGAAAAAATGATTGAATTAAAATTATCTGAGAAAAAAGAGTTTAGTATCACGGTGAACAAAGCACATAAAATGCTCTCTTTGTTGCAAAAAGTAGAAAATGATAAAAAAGCTGATTTGAATATATCTACCAATAGTTCAAAGTATAGTGATTCCAATACTGCTGATACTTTCACAGTCAATTACGCCACGATTGTCACTTATAATGAAGATGATTTGAAAAGCTTAATACACAATCAAGTTCAAAAGAAAGTCACTACTTTTATGAGTGCAATTGAAATACTTGAAGATATCAAAGATTTAAAAGAGGCTATTTTTTCCTTTAATGTACAAAATGGCATCAGTCAAAAGCTCAGTTATATTGAGAAGAAAAAACATAGTATGAAGCTTTATGAGCAACTCAATAAAAGAGCAAATTTTGAGAATGAAACATTGCAAAGTGTTGCATCCAAACTTGTTAAACTCTCACAAAGTGAATTTGAGCGAAATGAAGACATCGACATAACTTTTCAATACTGGGATAATGATGCTCTTCAAAAAGAGCTGAAAACTATGAAAGAGACTATTTTGAGATACGAAGATGAGATTTTAACACTCAATGCAACGCATCAAATCAAAGTTATACTTTCAAAAAGTAGTATAGAGCTGATTGGATTATAAATCACATGGGTAGTTATCATTCGCCCAACCCAAAGTTAAATCCTATGGATTTGACAAATGTCAAACTGTACAAAGAATAAATTTATTTGGTGGAAAATGCTTTTACTACTTTAGCAGCTTATGTTAACAGCATAATATAATGTTGTTCATTGTTGAAAGTAGTTATTGCTTATTATTCATTACTCATTGTTCATATATTTATTTGTACAGTTTGCTCTATTTATCCATAAGCCAAAAAGGAGGCAAAATGCTAAATTACGGATTAGACATCTCTTTTGACATTCACAAGATAGAGACAAAATATCATTGGAGCATTTCATGCAGCATTAATTTTTTATCTGATGTACGAATTGTTTTAGAAATATTCTTACACAAAAATGGAGATTTAAAAGAATACATTCATGATGAAGTTATTTGTAGTAAAAAACTTATTGCAAAAAACTTTTTAACTATTAGAGAGATATGTCAAAAAGAGTTAATGGATTTTGTACTGAGTGCGCCTTATACAAATATCGCATGGCATAAACAAACTCTTTTTCAACATAAATCTTCTCCTTTAAAATTAAAAATAATAAGCTTTTTCTTAAAATATAAAAATCTCACCGATGTTAATTTTTTCTATTGGGATGATAACGATATTGACCTATCTATTTATAACGAAATGACATTGGATCAGGCAATAAGCTTCGTTGTAGGAAGTGATAATAAAATGCTCAAGAGTGTATTTTATACCACTTTTTCATATCAAATTGAATCAAAAATGCTTTACAATCCAATATATGACAGTTATTTATGCATGCATTTTAAGAACATCCATTATAAAGCCAAACTAATTGCTATTTCTCAAGATAAGAAAAAGGCATGGTGCCAGAACCTAAAAAATAGTCAAACATTCGAGGCTTTTTTAGAATTTTTACTAAGCAATTATTCACAAAAAGAAGGATTTGATGTCATAATGGCTACACTTAAAAATATCTCTAACTTAGTGATTTTTCAAGATATTCTTTGTATGTTTGAAGCGCATAGATCGATTATAAAAAGCTCTTTCAAAAAAGAAGAGGCAACATTGTACGCAATTTATAATATATTTATTAATAGCATACAAACAACAACACGATGTCCGCATATAACAAGATTTGCATATTCACAAAATTCGAGTGATAAAGAAAATATATATGACCCACTCTATCCAGCATGCGTAGCAAGAAGGTAGAAGTAGATAATATTACGAATTTTTACATCTAAGATTTTGATAAGCTTAATAGCGTTAACCCATGATTTTAAAAATTATATTTATAAGGAAAAAGAATGCCACGGATTTTATGCACCATTGACGAGTATATCGCTACAAAAAGGCAAAAACCAACTATATGGATCGTTTTTAACACTGTTTATAATGATGTTCATGCTTTTAACAAAGAGATTGAAGGTGATTATTTTGGCATATACTTGAATGAGGAATATACAGATCAAGAGGCAAGGCAAGAATTTTTAGATTTCATGAACAAGCATTTTCCTGATACAAAACTTGTTGAAGTGTTTGATTTAGTGGGGAAAAGTTGGATTCAGTGGCCATATCTTGGAAGTATCGCTATTGATACAGACATAGGAAGTGATGCCTACAACGCCCTAAGTGAAAAATATGGTAATCCATTTGATGAAGCAACGATTAATAATAAAGTTTTGTGGGTTATGAAGTATGAAGATGCTAAAAGTGTCTATGATGAACGCGCTGAAGATATAAATCAAGCATTTGGAGATGAGTCATAAAATAAGGAGTTTTTACATGGATGCGCTATCTCAAATTGATATATGCGAACTTCGTACTATCAATCAGAAATTAAAAATACTACAAGATAAGCTTTTATCCGAAGCTATCAAGCTTGATAAAGCGTTACATGTAAGGGTTCAAGATAAAAATGATGTCTTGGATGATTATGAAATTCAGATCAAGGTACGCTTTGTTCTAAAAGAAGATCACCCAAACTTCAAAGAAGATGATGACAACATTGTCACGCAAATCCATGAATACCTCACAAATATCTCAAAAGATGCCCCCAGTTATCCTTGGAGATGGAACGATAACCACAATGAATACCGAGGTTGGAGAGATCATCCTCTGAGGGATGAGCATCATTGCTGGTGGTTTCACTGTCTTTATGACCACAATAATTTAGAATTTAGTGATATTTTGAGTATAGGGAGCATGTGGAGTGATATAAACGTTTATTACCAATATTATGATACGCTAAAGTAATATTAGACAATATAATGTCCAGTTTGAAATGTATAGTTTCATTATACATTTTTAAACTGGAGCACATAATGAATAACGAACAAATATACCTCAAGCTGACCACTAATGCTAACAATAAAAAACTCCTTCTATATCCTATAAAAACTCCAGAACTTGAATTTTTGATGGAAAAATTTGAAATCAACCTTGAAGAAGCGACATTGTTTGCTTTTATCTTAAATAAATTTGTGCAAAGTGGTCATAGTGTGCCACTAGATGAAACAGAAAATAATGAACTTGACATCAAAGTAGGCAATAAAAACTACCTAAAAATTGTAAAAAACTTTCGAGGTTTATTGGATAAAGATTTGGTGACAGCCGAGTCACGAAGAAATAGAAGTTCGCTCATGAATCCAGATATTAGTATCGATGAGGGAATTTTCTCCCAAATTGTGTTTGGAAGTGATGTTTTTGAACGGGTTGATTTTTCCAATGTCTATTCTATTATTCAAGCGGTGGATGCATTGTTTGAAAGCAGGGATGAAAAAAAGATTAGTGAAAAACGCTTTTTTAATGAGTTTGACCGAGTGATGCAAAAAATGGATAAATCCTTAGTTTTGTATCAGTTGTTGATACCTTATCGTGAGATGGAACAATTGATGATTTTTAAAGCCTGTATCCTAAAAATCAAAGGTTACGGAGAGCAAGAGTGTAACCGTTTTGCTTCAGAAATTTATGAAAATCTTAGTGATGTTGCACGTTTTATGGAAAATATTTATAAAGATAAGTTCAAATGCTTTAAGGACAAAGTACTGAAACTTGATGAAAACTCTGCATTTCGAAGTGACCCAAATTTTGAATTAACAAGTAATGCGCATCAAAAGATTTTTGGCTCAAAAATAAAGAATAAAAATGAGTTCAAAGCACTCTTTAGCAAGCATCTTAAACATAGCAGTTTTAAACAAGAGCTTTTTTTAGATGAAAAGATTGCAAATACAACGCATACCATTGCAAAAGCTGTCTCCAAAAAAGAGTACACCAATATCGTCAAGCAACTCAAAAATGCTCATTTACCCAGTGGTATTGTTTCTTTGTTGTATGGCTATCCCGGTACTGGAAAAACAGCAACAGTCTATGAGATAAGTAAGCTCACAAAAAGAGATGTGTTGCAAGTAGATATATCCTGCATTCGTGACAAATATGTTGGAGAGAGTGAAAAGAGGCTCAAAGCCATTTTTGATGAGTATGCAAGAGCCAAAGAAGAGCTTAAACATACCCCTATTTTACTTTTCAATGAAGCAGATGCCCTTATCGGTCAGCGTATGCAAGCCAATGATAGTGTAGATGTGATGAATAATGCTATGCAAAATATTCTACTTGAAGAGCTTGAAAAGTTTGAAGGTATCTTCTTTGCAACCACAAACCTTATCGACAATATGGACAGTGCTTTTGATAGAAGATTTCTCTATAAAGTAGAATTCTCAAAACCAACTTCGCAAACCAGAGTAAAGATTTGGAGAGCAAAACTTCCAATGTTAAAAGACGAAGACATTGATGCTATTGCTCATTATGATTTGAGTGGTGGACAGATAGAAAATGTCTCTCGCAAATATATATTGGACACCATTTTAAACCTCAAAACTTTTGATATTCACGAACTAAAAAAATTGTGCGAAAGTGAATCAAATTTCAAAAAAGACACTACATGTAAGAGCATTGGGTTTGCTGCTTAAGTAAAAAGACACGATGTGTCTTTCTGCCTCTCTATACTTTTTCTATTATTTTTAAAGGAATACTATGTTTCAAGATATTGTCAAGCTTACACAATTTACTTTAGTCAATGCATTAGAAAATAAAAATATAACACTTGATACCAAAAAGATATATGATGCCTATCGATCTATGCAAAAAGCCATAGACACTATGCGTACCCTTGAAGTAAATTATCTTCCTATTCCAATGGATAGTGATTTTTTGCAAGGCTCAAGCCATGGGACGCCTTTTAAAAAGTGGTATTTTTTTACTGAACAAGACTTTGATAAAGTGCGAAAAAATTTGCGTGAATATTTAGTCAATCTTATTGACATAACCTATTGCGTATGGAATGAAGAAGATGGCATTCAAGAACACATTTCTATCATGGAAAAATTCTCAGAACCAAGACGTATGTTCGGATTTTTTTCTTATCATTATGAAAGTGGAAAACTCTCGACAGATGGATTAAGTATCCTCCATACCAAACTCATTTTTGAGCAAAAAAATTATTATGAAGATTCTTGTATCACCATAGATACGCATGAAAAAAGAGTGGCACTTTGCGAAGAGATTAGAGTTTCTGTTGAAGAGATGAAAGATATTTTAAAGAGCGTAAAGTCTTACTTGCTATCCAATGCATCTTTGGAAGAGCTTTTGTAAATAATAAACAAATATTATTTTTAGTACAATAAACATTTTTAAGGAGCCACATGAACCTCTCAAAGTCACTCTATACGCGTGGATTACAATGTGTCAAATCTCTTTGGCTTAAAAAATATAATCGTGATGTTCTAACTCCTCCAGACGCATCAACAGAAGCTATCTTTGAAACAGGTAATCTTGTAGGTGATTTAGCCTGCCAATTATTTCCCAATGGTGTAGAAATTTCCTATGAGGGAACTACCTTTGAAGATAAAATCGTCATGACACAAGACCTTATCAATCAAGGCATAAAACATATCTATGAAGCCACTTTCAAATTTGAAGGTATCTTAGTTATGGTTGATATATTGACCATTGAGAATGATATCGTCACTATTAATGAGGTCAAAAGCTCAACAGAGGTTAAAGATGTCTATGTTGATGATGCTTCAATCCAATACTATGTACTGAATGGGCTTGGGTATGAAGTTAAAAGGGTCAATATCATTCATATTAATAATACCTATGTAAGAGGTGATGCACTTGAAATTGATAAACTTTTTAGTATCGTTGATGTTACCCATGAAGTGTTAGAAAAACAGTGCAATATCCCATCACACCTCAAAGAGTTTAAAAAATATTTGGATGATAAAGAAAATGAACCTTGTATTGATATAGGCAAACATTGTAGTGACCCTTATGAATGTGATGCTATGGAGTATTGTTGGAGCAAACAAAAGCAAATTCCAGCCTATAGTATTTTCAACCTCTCTCGTCTCAAAAGTGAGAAAAAGTTTGAGTTATACAAAAATGGCATTTTACACTTTCATCAAATAACGGATATTTCATCTTTTTCACTCTCTCAACAAATCCAAATTACATCAGAATTACAACAAAAAGAAATTATCAATCAAGAAGCCATTCAGAGTTTTCTTAGCACACTCACCTATCCAGTTTATCATTTGGATTTTGAGACCTTTCAACAACCAGTTCCCCTATGGAAAGGCATCAACCCATTTATGCAAATACCATTTCAATACTCTATCCATATCGACTATGGCAATGGTAGAGTCGAGCATAAAGAGTTTTTAGGTGATGAAAATTCTGATCCAAGAGAAGCATTAGCCAAACAATTAGTCGAAGATATACCTTTACATGTAACGGTTTTAGCTTACAATATGGGATTTGAAAAAGGCGTTATTCGCAAACTATCAGAGAGTTTCCCCGCCTTACATGTAAAGCTTATGAGCATCCACGATAATATCAAAGACCTTATGACACCATTTCAAACAAAAGACTACTACCATCCCAATATGAAAGGAAGTTACTCTATTAAACAGGTACTTCCCTCATTGGTTCCTGAGATGGAGAAAGCCTATAAAGAGTTAAGTTTAGTCCATCATGGAGGCGAAGCGATGCAAACCTTTGCTAATCTACCAAAGATGGATGAAAAGACAAGAGAAGCTTATAGAAAAGCTTTGTTGGAGTATTGTAAGTTGGATACTTTGGCTATGGTTAAAGTGTTGGAAAAATTAAAAAAAACTTGCAAATAAAGGAGATATAAAATGGCTACAAATCAACTTCAATCACTATCTGAAATTTTCAATGGATGTTATTTCCGCATACCCGATTATCAAAGAGGATATGCTTGGGAAAATGAACAACTCGATGATTTTTGGAGTGATTTGATAAATCTTGAAGATGGGCATGTTCACTACACTGGCGTTCTAACAGTCGAAAATGTTTCAGATAAAGAAAAATCTAAATCCTTTTTTGAAAATGATTTAGGAGCAAAAAAAGAAACTTCTCGAACCTATTATGTGGTTGATGGGCAACAGAGATTAACAACTTCAATTATTTTGATTGATAGTATAGTAAAGCGTGCCAAAATGTTAAAAGGCGAATATTTATCTGATGATTCTAAAATCAGTGCCGTCCAAGAAAAATTTATATCAAAGGATTTAGATGGAGGATATAAAGCGTATATATTTGGCTACACAACAGATAATCCAAGTTATGAATTTTTTAAAACCAAAATTTTTGGATTAGCTTCAACTGCAAACCAGAATATTGAGACTTTATATACATTCAACTTGGAAAATGCAAAAAATTATTTTGATAAAAAGCTGGAAGTATTAGATCTCGAAGAAATTAAGAAAATTTTCTTAAAATTAACTACTCAATTCAAGTTTAATTTTTACGAAATTGCAGGGGATTTGGATGTTTTTGTTGCATTTGAAACTATGAATAACAGAGGTAAAAAGCTTTCAAATTTAGAGTTACTCAAAAATAGACTTATTTATTTATCAACAAAGTGTGCAGATGATATAAAAGAAGAATTAAGGACAGATATAAACAACAGTTGGAAAACGATATATGCTTATCTTGGTAAAAATAAAAATGAACCTTTAGACGATGATGAGTTTCTCAAAAACCATTGGATAATGTATTTTAAATATTCAAGAAAAACAGGTAGTGATTATATTGATTTTTTATTGAAAGAACAGTTTACAACTCAAAATATCTTGAAAAATATAATTACAACGGATGAGATTAAAAAATATGTCGAAAATTTACAAGAAAGTGTTCGGTATTGGTATTTTCTCCACAATCCACAATCGTCAGAATTTATAATTTTAGATAATCAAAAAATTGCTTTGGATAGGTTGAAAAGAATTGGCTTTGGTGCGTTTCGACCATTACTTATGAGTATCTTTGTTAAGAATCAACATGACAACGATGAATTGCTAAAACTACTAAATATAATGGAAAAGTTTATCTTTTTGGTATTTTATATCTCTCAACGAAAATCAAATACAGGTGATAGTGAATTTTACAGATGGGCGAAAGATTATCAAGATAGTCTTATTAAAATTCAGGATATGGTTGGAAAAAAAGAAGAAGCAGATAAATATAGTGGTTTAGTTTGGTGGATTATTTCATATTTTAATGTATCGTCCTTCAAAACATATCTTGAAGACAAATTTAAACATCAAGAAGGTTATTATTCATGGAGCGGGCTTGGGTATTTTCTTTTTGAGTATGAACAAAAGCTACTACAAGATAGTAGAGGGAATAGCTCAAAAATTAATTGGCTTGAGTTTTTAAAAAGTAAAAAAGACTTTGTAAGTATAGAACATGTACTTCCACAAACACCAACAGATGAGTATTGGCAAAACAATTTTGCTAATTATAGTGATGAAGAAATAAGAAAATTGACGAATACTCTTGGAAATTTGGTTCCACTTTCTGTGTCAAAAAATGCAAAATTACAAAATTTTTCTTTTGATATAAAAAAAGTTGGTAAAAATGAAGACAAATTAATTGGTTATATAAATGGCTCACTTTCAGAAATAGAAATATCTCAATATGGAAAATGGACTTATGATTCAATACACAAAAGAGGGTTAAAACTTTTAAATTTTATGACTGATAGATGGAGCTTGAAAGAATTTATTGATGATTTTAGCTTTTGGCAAGGCATTGAACCAGAGAATATACTTTTTTTACCAAACAATAAACAATCATAGATTAATTAGGATAGGAATAAAAACTTACATTTAATTCCTATCCAATTAAAAAAAGGAAACCAATGTCCTACAACCTATCCAATAAACTCGTGGTAGCCATTTCTTCAAGGGCACTATTTGAGCTTGAAAGTGAAAATAAGCTTTTTGAAGAACAAGGACTTGATGAGTATTACAAATATCAGCTTGAGAATGAAAACACACCATTAGAAAAAGGGACTGCATACAGACTTATTGAAAATCTTCTCAAAATCAATAACCACTTTACCAAAGATGAAAAGCAAGTAGAAGTCATTATCCTTTCCAAAAACAATGCCGCAACAAGCCTTAGAATAACCAATGCTATTACAAGTTATAACTTACCCATTGAGCGTTCAGGGTGGACAAGTGGTAAGGATTTATCCAAATACCTTAAAGCATTTAAAGTGGACTTGTTTTTATCTGCCAGTGACCAAGATGTCATGAATGCTATCTCTAATGGCGTAGCAGCCGCCAAGATACTACCGACACATAAAGATGTTAATAATTCATTAGGCGAGCAAGTCAGAATAGCCTTTGATGGTGATGCTGTTTTGTTTAGTGAAGAATCTGAACTTATCTATAAACAACAAGGCTTAGAAGCATTTATCGAACATGAAAAAGCCAATAAAGACAACCCTCTCACAAACGGACCTTTTGCAAAACTCTTGCTTACCCTCTCAGCCATACAAGATAAATTCAAAGGCAAAGAATCCCCTATACGCACTGCACTCGTCACCGCAAGAAGTGCCCCAACGCATGAACGTGTCATTAAAACACTCAATGTCTGGGGAGTGCGCATAGATGAAGCTTTTTTCTTAGGTGGAAGTGAAAAATATGAAATCCTTCAAGCCTTTGGTGCTGATATCTTTTTTGATGATCAAGATGTCCATCTCAATCTTTCCTCTTCTGTTGTGCCAAGCGCAAAAGTGATTAGTAAAAAAATTGAGGATATGAAAAACTAATCCGAGACACATTATTGTCCAATATATAAACTATGATTTTGGATAATAAATAACACGGAGATTTCAATGAAAAAGGTAGTCATTTTTAGTGGAGCGGGTATTAGTGCAGAGAGTGGCATTTCAACTTTTAGAGATTCTGGTGGATTGTGGGATGAATATAAAATAGAAGAAGTATGCACGGCTGGTTGTTTATCTTCAAATAGAGCCCAAACTATTGAGTTTTACAACAAAAGACGCGTGCAACTTGCTACCGTAGAACCAAATTATGCTCATTACTATATCGCTCAACTTAAAGACATTTATCCCAAAGAAATTGAAGTTATCACGCAAAATGTTGATGATTTATTTGAGCGAGCAGGGTGTAAAGATGTCATTCACTTGCATGGATATATGCCAAATATCCGATGCGAAAAATGTGGTTTTATCAAGGCTATTGGTTACACAGAACAGAGTGATGAACCATGCGATAAATGCCAAGGAAGTATGAGACCCGATATTGTTTTTTTTAACGAGCCAGCACCAATGTATGCTGCCTTGTACACTCAAATTACAGATGTAGATTTTTTAGTGGTGATAGGTACGAGTGGTAATGTAGTCAATATGGACCGTGTTGCCCAAAAAGCAACCTACTCAATTTTAAATAACCTAGAGAAAAGCAGTGCGATTAATGCTAAAAACTACACTAAAGTCATTTATGACAAAGCCACTGTGGCAATTGATGAAATAGTGAAGGATATAGAAGCTTATTTAGTATAAGCTTCCTACTGTTTAGCTTCTTCAACAATTTTGATTATACTGTTTGATAACTCTTCAAACTTCTCTTCACTTAAAATACTCCAAAATCCTATCAGACAATCCCTATTGTAGGCAAAAGATAGTATTTTACTCTTGAAATATTTTTCTAGTGGTTTTTTATATCTTTTTTCATAATGCCTGTTATTTTTATAATTTTCGAGTGTATCAATTGGCATCTTAAAGTGTCTGGCAATTTCTTCAAGAGAAGCATTTGAATAATTTGTTAAAACATATAAAGCAACCTCTCTATAGTAAGCATTTGCTTTGTTTGTACCAATTTTTAATGAAATGGGTGTTTGATTAAAAACACTTTTAAAAGTCAGTAAAACTTTTAATAGAGTATCATTTTTAATACAGTCATTTTTAACAATCTCTTCCAAATTATCTTGGATAAATTTCCATCTTTCTTTATTTTCAAGTTTTTCGGCAATTCTGTTGAGATTTTTTTTCGTGTAGCTAGCATCTTGAAATTGAGATTTGTTGTGCAGCAAAGATAACATTGTATGCTCCAAAATATTTTGATCAAACAAACTTTATCGTAAGAGTGAGACAATATTTTGTCTACATGTGAGGTATCATGAAAAATAGTCATATATAAATTTGCTATAATTTTCTCTTTTTCACCATATAAAAGGTAAACAATGAGCTCAAAAGTATTGCAAAGTATCTACCAATTTCATATCACTCTTGAAGGCACTACGCCACCCATTTATAGAGTCATTGAACTCCCTCAAAAATCATCCTTCTGGGAGTTACATTGTGCTATTCAAGATGCTTTTGGATGGGAAGATATGCATCTACATGAATTTAATTCTATCCCTCAAAAGGGTAAACTAACCCTTCTTCAACGCATTGGTATCCCCATAAATGATCCTTATATCCCTAAAAATGAGCAACCCAAAGCAGATTGGAGCGTTAAACTGGAGAGTGCCTTTAAAGTCAAAGGTGATCTTATGAGCTATATCTATGACTTTGGAGATAACTGGGAACATACAGTTAGATTAGCTTCTATTTATGAGGCAGAGCCTTTAGCAAAGTATCCTAGGTGTATTGACGGTAAACGTGCTTGCCCTCCTGAAGATTGTGGTGGTGTACGTGGATATGAGAGCTTACTGAAAATCCTTCAAAACACTAATGATCCTGAATATTCGGATATGATGCAGTGGTTTGAAGATATCAGTGGTCAAAAAGTATTTGATCCAGAACTTTTTGAAGCGAATACAATTAAATTCACCCATGCACAAAAACGGCTCAAAGAATTAAAAAAAGAGTTAAAATAGGATAAAAAGATAGTGTAACCTAGGTACTTAAAAAACTAACCTAAATAATGTTGAGTAATACTTGCCCTATTATGTTTCATCTCATAGCTAACATTTTGCAATGAATCAGCGTAAGAATAACCAGCTTTTGCATATTCAAACATTCTTCGTTTCGCAAAATTCCATCTTAAACCATGTGATGCTTCTGGTGATTCCTTACAAAATTGGGCTGCTTGTTTAATGTCTAAATAGTAAGCTTGGCGATTAATTTTGAATGTTAAATTTTGAGACAAATAGCCTTTGAGTTCATTGTATGTCTCAAAAGAGACTAACACTTCTCCTTCTTTACCACCTTTTTCTTTGGTAAAAAGTATGCCTTTTTGCAGATTGGTAATCGAATCTAGCTTTGTGCCTAGCAGTTGATTTTGTTTTATTAAGGATACACCTTCAATTCTAGCACCGCCTTCGTATTGGATTTTAGCAGCTAACTGGTGTAATGGATTTTGAAGAGTATTGATTAGCGCTTCAGGGTTAATGTAGGTACGGTTATGGTAGTTATTGGCAACATAGTTTAAATCTCTGGCTTCATCTAAAAGAGTTTGACGGATTAAAAAGTCATACTCTCTGTTTTCTTTGTGGATATTTTTTGCAAAATGCTTTAATGCAATTTCTAGCTTACCAAGCGCTGCACTGATTTTTTCTAAGTATTGTTTCGAGGGATAATACTCGATTTTATAATCCATGTAGGCTTGTACATGGTAGGCTTCGATCTTTTCAAAATTCTTTAGATGCCAATGCTCTTTTAAATAGTTAAAAAAGTTATTCCAGATAGCACGATAACTTTCCATCGTTTGAAAGGAGGCTACCTTTTGATAATGAGGATGAGCAGGATTAACCCTATCGGTTTTTTTAGCTCCAGATTCAAAGATTTGTTTTACCAGTTGTGCACTTTGATAATAGACAGAACCACGCATACTAAGACTATCTACTTATTGCTGATTAATTTCGTCTTCTAGTCGTTGAAGTATTTGAATAATTTCTTCAAATGAACACTGCTTCTGAAAAATCATATGTTGCATCGCGATATAATCTTTTTTGAGAGCTTCTAAACGATATTCTAACGGAATTAGTTTGAGTGTGCCCTTCTTTGCATCTTCAAACTTTGCCCAAGATGATGGATAAAATTGCATTTTAAACGCTACAACCCGTTCCAACAACTCCATATCTGCTAAGGCTTCGTCTTTAATGAGGGATTGAGCCATCATTGCTAAATCATAATAATGCCTTGAATAGCGAAGTGGCAGAGGTTTACTTGCATCACGGTTGGCTTCTTGATGTAAAATCGTTGCTTTTTCCCAAAAGGTTCTTTTAGCAACAATCGCTTTGACATGCGTTGTTGTTTGACCAAATACATTAGGAAACTGTTCAGCCGCATACGAAGTAATCTCAAATTCACCATAGGGCAACCATGAAGCCAAAGGTCCGATTTCCAATAAAACTTGTGATCTTAAATAAGGATCGTTAAATGCCGCTGGATAGTTTACTTGAATATTATAAGGATTGCTCTTGTCAATACTGCATGTACACAAAGGAGAAAGGGTTTCTGAAATAATAGGCAAAAGTTTTTCTCGAATATAATGCAAAGCTTCTTGATTGATTGATTCATTACATTTAACTTGCTTATTTTTTGTCTCCAAGGGCTGAGATAGATCTTCTCGTGTAATTTCGCGCCAATCTAAGATTAAATCAATATCTTCTGAAAAGCGACCAATCAGATGAAATACTTTTGACAAAGACGTCCCACCTTTAAACATCAAAATTTTATTGAGATGTGCATTTGTGAAAATCTTATCTAATATCCATACAACCCAAAAATCTTTTTCAATAATAGCATTTGTGGTACCAAATGCATGTGCGCTTTGACTAAAAAGTTCTTCTCGTATTTTAGAAGAAGCATTCGCAATGTTATTCATACTGTTTTCCTATTTCTTTGGCAAATGAGCTTGATGGTTTCATAAACCCATGTTGTTGTTGTTTTTGTATCGTTTAGAATTTTTTCATAAATCTTTGGCTCAAGATAATCTCTAATATACGTAATAACATCATCAGTAATGTTATCTTTGCCTAGAGATTTAAGTGCTTGAACAATAATAGAACTTTCTTTGTGTTTGAAACCAATATTTTTAAGTGCAGATTTTTTAAATTCTAGGTTTATGTTATCTTGAATCACATACATTCTATTAGGACCGTTACTTAGATAAATATATTTAGCAGGAACTTGTGTACTTAGCCCTAAAAGATTCAAAGCACTTTCACCACTAATTTCAATTTGCCAATTAAACTTTCGTGCAATGGCATGAGCAGCTTGATCAATATCAGCACTGAGCTCTTGCTTTAAAAATTCGCTGTATTTAGGATAATCATATAAACCTCTAGCAATTCTTCGAATCTTGTTTTGTTGTGTCAAACCAGAAAGTGCTTTATCGATATTATTGATTGAAAAATCTTTAATAAAGTCACTGGAAGAAAACACATACCCTCTACCATAACCATATATTTTAGAAAGTATCTTTTTTTCGATAGATTTCATGATTTTTTCCTATATATTTTTTCAGGAAAAAGTATATCTTTTTCTGAAAAATAACTCAATCTTTCTTTGAATTTATTTTAATAGTTTCAGCCCCTATCCTAGGCACATATCTGTTAAGTCAATCTGCATTTTATTTACGATTTTTGCATCTAAATCGTTAACGATTTCGGCGAGGATGTTAAAATAACCTCTATGCCTCTTGCATAACGTAGACCTTGCAATTCAAAGCTTGCCACACTTGCTCTTTTGGTTAAGATGGTACAGAACACTCGTAAGCGATTCTTGAGCTCCAACTATCATTTTTATGTGTTTGTGTAAAAAAGATGAATGAAGTTTAACACGAAAGTTTGTTAACTATTTCTGGAGAAATTTTTATAAAGAGTTGTTTGTTTTTTTTAGTTTCCATTTGGTGATATACATAAAGAAGAAGTGGCCTAAATTGAGAGCTTTTAAGCCACCACCATTATTTTGAAAAAACATTACAATAAACATAGAATCAACAGTGCACTCAACACTTTTTTACACCTCTTTTAATATTTTTTGAGGCAATTTTGTTGGTAACTGTAGAGGCTTTGAGACTTCACTATCATTATAAGCTTCTGTTTGAGTTGTTTCGAATGCCATTTGAAAAGCCTTATTCACGAATTGAAGCTGCTCATCTGCCTCTTTTAAGAGAGTGCTTATAGAGTGAATATCTTCAGTATGCTCATAATCTTTGAGCATATTTTTGATAATATCTAAAGCAACCTCATGTGATTGATAATGAAGTGATTGTTCCAACGCAAGGGCACAAATTGCTATGACAATATGTTGTGCATCATACTGATTAAAGCGTACAATTTTGCTCATAGCATTTCTCACCGTAGCATCTATAATATCCCTTGTTGCAAAAACTTGAAATGATCTTGACGTGGTGAGTTGATTATTTTCACCTCGTACATTCATTGTAATCACTCTTGAATTTGGATCGATAATCATAAACTCATTTTTATCTAACACTATCAATATTTCATAAAACTTACTGTGAAATGGCTCATTAATCCATAGATTTGTAACCACAAGCTTGTGATATAAATATCTAAGGCTATATGATTCAAGAGCACAATAATTGTAAAGCCAGTATTTCACTTTATGTGTTTGCAACTGATATATGGGTTCTTGGTTGCTCTCTTCAACCTTACTATCTTGATTTTTTTGTTCTTGCAAAGGATCAAGATTTTGAGATTCAATGCTAAAAGTTTTCTCCTTATAAGGTATATTAACCTTATATACACCATACACACCCAAAAATACGGTTGCACTTAAAAGAATATATATCGTAATCATTTATTAGGTGACTTTAATAAAAATTTAAATTGATGCAGCAGTTGTGTAAGCAATTGCGGTGTCAGTCTAAACTCTCTTTCCAGCAATGCTGCCGTAGAATATCCAGCGAATGAGAGCGAAAAAATTCTGTATATGCCTCGAGCAAGAGCTTTTGAGATGAAAACATCTACGTTACCATCGTATTTGAGCTTTAAATTTTTTGTCGACTTATATTCTGTCACTGCAAGATATCTATTCTGATCATTTCCAGCATCAAACAGATTAATCTCCTCCATGAAGTGAATCGTATCGCAAAAGGTTGATGTCAAAATACAATCTTTAACCAAAATTAACTCACCACGAAGGTACTTTTTTTTAACTTCGTGATTTTGTTCAAAAATTTGAATCAGATAGATCCCTTGGTTATCATCTAATGGGATAGCAATAGGTAAAAGCTCTATACCATTATCATCTTTTAAATAAAATATTTGATCGTGTGCCATTTTAGTTTTCCTCATGTTTTATATTATTTTCTAACTCATTCCATAACTCATGAATTGTGGAATAAGAGACATCAAATTTGTGGTATTTGGCAAAATAGACAGATATATCTCTAAAACTCATGCTTTGCTCTAGCTTTAGAGTTCTCACGATTGCCCAATAGCCTATTAACTTTTCACGTTTGATTTTGCTTTTATGGTTTTTACCTCGTAGCTTTACTGCGTTGAGATGTACATCATCAAGCTCTTTAGCGACTGAATCTATGGCTAAAATAAGCGATGATAGTGTCAAAATTGCATTATCAACATCAATATGAGCACTTTTGAGCTTGTGAAATAAAGGCTTTTGAAGCTGTAATATTTGCAACTTTATGGAGAACTCAACTTTTGCAAAAAGTCGCAGTCGCTGTTTTTGCATCTCTTCGGAATGTTTTGTAATACCTTCTATAATTTTTTCTTTATTACACATCTTAGATATTCCAGCTTATATAATTTGCTATAAACTCATCAATATCTTCAATTTTTACTTTTAGAACTAACCTATCTTCAAGTAACAAAGTATAAAAATTGTGCGATATTTCAACAGTGTAAATTATCTTGTTAAAATTTTGATAGTTTGTTTTTTTACCAATAAGGGCTTTAATTTTTTTGTCTTTTAAAAAATCATAATAATTTTCAAGAGTCTTTATGTGATTATTTATAAGATTTGTAAAAATCTTTTTTTTCCAAATTCGTTCGCTCTTAAAAGGCTTAAGACCATCATTCTTAAGCCATGCGATAAATTCATCAAAATCTTCATAATTTTGCTTCATCTTCTTCCTCTTCTTTATAGAATATTGTTATAGTTATTTAATATATGTGTCTAAAACTTAGACTCAAAAATCTATATTTCATATTGAGTAATATATCTTTTAGACAGGCATCTAATTTTTAGACTCCCCCATAATTGCGTTATTTACAAAATCACTCCACCATAATTTAGTTGTTCGTAAAAAGCCACTTGAAAAATCTTTTTCAACTAGCCCCTTCTCAATGAGTTTTTGCACACTGTTATATGCTGTTGCTCGTGAGAAATTAAACATTTTTCCAAGAGTCTCGATTTTGCCGTAATACCAACCTCTAAACTCGCTCTCAGGGTTATTACTAAGATTATAGATGGCATTAGCTATGCAGTAATCGTTATTGCTAAGCCCATGTTGAATCCGATACTTGTGGATTATTGTTGTGTATAAGACATCAAATTTTTCTTTTTGCCCCATTAAAATAACTCCTATAATGTTTTTATCGTTTGAGATAAAAACTCTGCGACATCTATAAGATTAAAAACTACTTTGGCATTTTTTGCCTTACCAAGTTTTTTATAGTTCGGCAATCCAGTACCTTTAGCAATATATAGATCGAGAGTAGAATTACTAATTCCTAATTCTTCCGCCATTTCACTTTTAGAAATTACTGCTCTTTTATATTTTTTTTGCAAATAAAAATAAAGCTTTTCTATCTGCATTTCTGTGTTACTTTGTGTCATATACTTCCTTTATAATTAAGTTAAAGCAAGTATAAAGAATCTCAAAAAAATATACAAAAAATTGCTTAAGTATTTAGCGAGAAATGAAAGAAATTATGAGAGTTTTTGAAATTTTTTTTCAAATTTTTTATATATTTTGGAAGTATTTATCGGTAATTAGAAGTAAAAAATTGCTATTTTTCAAAATTAGAATAAAAATAACGAACAGTAGAATGAAGTGTGAATAAATTACAATTTCTATACTATTGGTACAAGCTTTTTACCATATTTTTGCCACTGTCAGGAGCCAATTTTGCGTATCGCAATGTCATATTTATCTCTTTATGATTCATCAACTTTTGAATAGTATAAATTGGCGTACCATTAATAGCAAGATGCGAAGCAAAAGTATGTCTCAGTGTATGCGTGACACATCTGTTTTTGCGATCATCCTTAGCGAGATTTACATTAAACAACTCATTCATTACATTTCTAATCTTTGTCTCAACTGTTGATTTTGCATATCCTTGGATTAAAAAATCATTTGGTTCTAAATTTGGCAAGTACTCATTTAATATTGACACTACTTCATCGGTCAAAAAACCTGCATAGCTACTGTCATTTTTAAAATCTTTTAGGCGCACCATATGGTTATTTAGATCAATATCTTTTTTACAAATATGCATAATTGTATCTACCCTTCCTCCTGTAGAAAGTGATAGTTTCACAAATAAAGTTAATATCCAATCATCGCATAATGCGTTAAGTAGTTTTTGAATTTCACCAGTAGTAAGGTAGCGTTCGCGCTGATTATCGATATTTAATTTTTTGATCTTTAATGGATTTTGCAATGCAAGTCCATCTTTTTCAATTGCATGATTAATAATTGTTCCAAATGTTTGTAAAATATGATTGACTGTTTTTGGAGACAATGTTTGCATTTTTTCGCGTTGAAGTTTTTCAATATCTTTTTTAGAGATAGAAAAAACATCTCTTTTTCCAAGAGAAGGTTGAATGTGATTGTTATACCTAGATTTTGGGTTTTGTATATCCCGATTGTGTACTTCGATATATTCAAAATATTTGTTCGCTATTTCATCTAATGAAAGTATGACTTTTTTTCTTTTTTTGACTATAGAAGAAGGCAGTTCACCTAACCTCATTTGATTGACAATTTCTAATCTTTTTTGATTGCAGTAAGGTTCAGTAATGCCATTACTCTTTAAACCTATCTTTGTCCAGCATTTTTTGCCATCCATATCTTTATAAGTGATGTAATAACTGACATCACCATCTTGCAATTTATTTAGGTAAACGCCACTGTATTTTTTACTTTTGATGCGCTTTAAAGTATCTTCCATTTTGCTACCCTATTGCTACCCTTTATTTGAAAAACATAAAAAAAGAATATAACAATATAGATAATAAAAAACTTAATGAAATGCCTATATTATGGAACTTCTAGAAGACTTTGTAAAACTTTAAGAAACTATGAAAAAGTAGTAAAATAGGGCTCATAACCCGAAGGTCGTTGGTTCAAGTCCGACTCCCGCAACCATTCCAAACACTCCATAAAATAGGCATTTTCTTTATCTTTCTACTCTTGCTTTAAGTTATTATTTTTTTTATATTTCCC
>Ga0265295_1002299_pt1 | contig 30802 bp, 29 predicted proteins | sample Munlansysbiofilm_FD_192503 | JGI IMG/M metagenome (GOLD analysis project Ga0265295, IMG submission 192503) | Leachate microbial communities from a municipal landfill in Southern Ontario, Canada - Methane capture system biofilm | ecosystem: Engineered > Solid waste > Landfill > Unclassified ... | reverse complement strand
AAGGGACTAACCCTTCCACCCACCACATTGGCATATTGATACCAAGGAATGTGGATAATATCCCATCAGAACCACCCGTTACTGCATTACTCTTGAATAGATTTTGCCAAATGACCGCAAGCGTCCATTGTGGCATAATATAAGGAAATATGAATATCGCACTTAAGTACTTCTTAAATGCCATATTAGTTCTTGTTACTAAATACGCAAATGTACCACCAAATAGAATCGCACCTAGACTTGAGAAAATGGCTAATAGAATACTATTAAACATTGGGTCATAAAGGTTCATTCTTGCGGCATCGCCAAAGAATAAATCTTGCCAGTTAACTAGTGTATAGCCACTGCTTCTGCCTGTGGTGAATTGTGCAAAACTACCAGGTTTGACGATAAATGTGTCGTTTAAAAGTGTAATCATGGGGACAATGGTCACAAATGATAATATGATGCCAAAAATCAATAAGATCACATGATCTGGTTTTTGAAGAAATGTTCTAATCTTATTCCTCAAGACTTTTGATTTTTGTTTTTTTATTTGTTCATTCATACAATTGCCTCCCATGATATACTACTTAGTCTGTTTGTTTATTTTTTTATAGACCCAAAATCCATTCACCAACTGTGAATGATACGCTTGCTGCATAAATTGGATCTTCAATGATTAGTCTGCCACCATAAACGCCAGTATTAACCCACCAATCATACCCTCTGTCATTCTTAGCAGGGAATGTATCTACACCGTCTACAAAACCATCTCTAGTATGGTCTAAACGAAGACTTGGATTCGCACTGTATCCACCCATATCTTTACCCCAAGGATGGAAACCTTCTTCAACGGTAACCATATAAGTGATGAATGCTAATGCTGTCCAAGGTAGTGGGCTTGATTTAGGTACTTGTAGGAAGTGTTTGTATCCGAAGCCACCAAAGCCAACATAACCAGGTGTATAAGCTGCCACAGTCACATTATTCACTGATGATGTTTCAGTTTCTGCGATTGAACGAAGTTTAGAATAAACCAATAATGCTGTTTCATCAACTGCTGAAGTTGTTACTAGTTCTGACATGATTGGACCGTCATCTGTCATGACATTGATTTGCTCAGTCCATAGTTTGATCCATGCTAAGGCATACTTACCATTTACACCAAGTTTTAGTTGAGTTGCTTTTGAAGCAACTGAATCTACCACTGGTTGGAAATATGCTTTTTCTGTGTCATCTAAGGCATCGAATGCTTGTTTCACTAGGTTAGCATATTCATCTTTTGTTAGCATTAACAAGAAGTTAAAGCCAACTGGTTCAGATTCTAATCCCATGAATAAAGGTCTTTCGCCTTGTTTAACAAAGTCCCAGACGTTATCGAATACTTTGTCGCCTAAGTTGTTAAACATGAAAACCTTATTAAGGGTTTGTAATGTTAATGGTGAACCATCGTTTTCTAGATTCACACCTTGAGCTTCGCGGAAATCACGTGGAATAAAGTTCTTTAATATGCCCGTTTCAACCATTTTACTTTGAATTTGGCTACCATCCTGAATCAAAGTCATAGAGAAAATAGGGTTGGCACTGTTTGCATCGCTGGTAAGCATTTGGAAAATGGAATTTTCCTTTGGTTGTTGCCAGTTAATTGTGCCTGTATAATCTGGATATTTATCTTTCATGGCTAAAACAAATGCTTCTCCAGCTGTTTTACCGCGGCTTGAGTTCCCAATACCTTCAAGCGCTTTACCATTTGATTCTTCATACGCTTTGGCCATTAATTCATCCAAAGTCATTTCCTCTGCCTCAGCAATGATCTTTTCTATCTCACTTTGCCCTTTTGAATTACAGGCAACGACAGAGAAGGATAAAACAATTGCCAATACTGCGACCAATAGTTTTTTCATACTTTTCTCCTTTAACCTATTATTTAGTATGGCTCATGATACGTATAGCCACACTTGTCAATATCAGTGTAACAAACCTAAACAAACAATGGAAGCGCATTCATTTGCACAATAATTAGCATCCATTATTTTTATTTTGCAAAGTTATCGCCAGAGTTAATACTTCTCATATAGATAATACGCGCGTACCAGTGTATATCTTTGCAAACTCATCAAAACCTGGGTAAAAAATATTATTAAAAAGAGTCTCTGCACTAATTAAATAGACTTTCTTTGTGGCTTCTAGATTAATGAAAGGTACCTATTATCAATTTTAGATAATATATATAACGAGGATAAAATGAAAGTGTTAATTTATAAAATGTATCACTGTTTATATCATAAAACAACCCCAACTCGAGTCGAGTTAGGGTTATAACTTATTAGTCTCTTTTAAGCACTTGGATAGTTCCAGTAATCATATTGATTGAACTCGGCACCCCAATAGAATTCTACTGTATCAGCAGCAAACATGTTTGGTGGTGTCCATCCTTGTGGATCAAGTACATTAGATCTAAAATCTTCTGTAAATTCATTAAAGGTTAGACCGCGGATATTACCAGTTGCATTAATTGGATATAATCCATAAACGGTATGATCTTGATACCAGTCTTTAGAGACGACATTAACAAAAGTCTTTGAGAATATGATATCGCTAACGAAATTGTATTTGAATAGATTTCTAACATCTTCGGTATCATCGTATGGATTATAGTAAGAACGTCGATTACCAGCTATACCGGTGGTATAGTCTATGCGGATATTACCATAGACATCTGTATCAAACAAATCAATAACCGCGTTCAAGTTATTCGCGATAGCTAACGCTCTATCCCCGTGATAGAGATAAGCTAGTGCAGCTGATAATTTGGCGATAATGTCAAGTGCTTTAAACTGTGGCATGCTGAAAATATAGGTTTCAACAACAGACTGAATGAATATTTCTGCAATTGCATCAGAAGCATCACTGACAAAGTCCATTAGACTATGTGTATCAAGGTAATCCTTTACTTCTTCGATATTACCAAAATCTTTTATCTTGTCGCTAGTGACTTTACATACTGATTTAAGCAGTTTGCCAACCTTTGGTACCTTATCAAACTCGTCACATCCTTGATCTTGAGCATATTCGAAAATGGTATCGATAATGAGTTGTTTCTTCTCTTCATCTGTACTTGTATTAAACATGAAATTGACTAAAAAATCGCTCATGTAATAATCTGCTTTAAACCCTTCTTTTAGTTTATCATCGATTTCACTGAAGATATATGTATCAGCTAGATCACTTAATAATACTGCAGCTTCGTTATCGTAGTGTGCATGTAAATCATATAAGTAACTTTGGAAGAATGCCAAAATTAGTTGTACCTCGTGATAGACTTCTTCATCATACTTTACGAGTTGTGTTTTAAAGGTTTGATATGCATGTTGATTATTTACAATCACCCAAGGTTGTAACTGACTGGTTGTATAACCAAATTGGTAAACATGATTATGTAAAGAGATATTAGTGTTTATGAGTTGTGCATAATCATAATCCCATTCTGCAACAGCATAACCTTTTTGATCGAAGTAGCTTGAACCCAAATCAATTTCATAAGGTGTCACAAGTGAAATCTTTAATGAGTAGTTTGTGTTTGAACCCTTAACATAAATCTTATAAGTGGTAGCTCTATTTAGTTCAACTTCAAATGCACCATTATTATAAAAAGTTCTTGTTGGCACAACTGTCGCACCTGAGGATGTTGTTATCCATAACGTACCCGTACCATAAGTAATCGTAGTTTCAATTCGGTATTTCCCTTTAAATACAGGTTGTAATGTGACTGAATCAACATCATTCGTAGTTTCAAATGTACATGATTTTAATGTATCAACTCTGATACTAGCACTGATACAAGTATCTGTTGTTGGTGGTGGCGGTGTATCTGGAATGACACACTCACCGTTTGGTCCTACAAAACATTTTGGTGCAGCAGCATTCACGGGAATCAATGATGCTGTGCCTAGTAAAGCAAGCACTAAAACAATTAGACTCAAGACTTTTTTCATTTTCTTACCTCCTAATTATAGTCTTCATACAAATAAACTTGTATGGAAAGTCACAATAATTAAAAAAGCTACTTTTTACAAAATTACAAATTAAAACTGTATAATAATCCTCTCAAACAAGGTACTATTTGAATAAAACCCTATTGTCTACATAAATACTATATCGGTAAATCCTTAAAGTCTTTCACTATAATAAAACGAAATTATTTTAATTTTTATCCGCTTTTCATTTAATACATCGATAAAAGGATATATTTTTCATTATTATTTGAATCTTTCATTATGGACAAAACACTTGATTAAAGTAAAAACATCCTAATCAATGACTAGGATGTTCATAATGGATACTTCAAATACAGTCGCTAACACAACAAAGTTATCAATCGAGGGTAGAGTTTCCCCCCACTGCCATTTATAGATGGCTTGGGGAGAATCAAATCCAAAGTATAGTTGTATGTCCTTCACCGATAGATTCTTTGTTTTGCGTAGAGATTCAATGTTTTTGCCTGTTGCCTTCATGTTTATACGCGGGATTGTTGTTGCCAAAATTGTTCACCCTGCTTTAAATTAAGGTATCAATCACCTCATATTTCTTTAGTGAGTCCATCATGAACTCATATGGGTTGATTGTTCTATTTTGAGCAATTTTTTCAAATACATGTGGGGATGCACCACTTACCAATAACACTTTGTCACTACTTTGTGCTGGTACATGAACATTTCTTGCACATACATTCCAGAATACGATGGTCGGCAACTCGTATCCATTTTTGGCATATTCAGTTTTAAAATACTCATAAGATGACATGTCTTCAACGCCTTCATCAAACGCCATATCGGAAATGATGAGTATGCGTTTAGGCATGTCAGCTTGACTGACGTGTTTCGTTTTGGCTAGTTTCAGTATCCGTTTGAATACTTTTTAATATGTTTGTATTCGTACAATCAACATAAGCCATCGCTGTCATTATTTTATCATAAAGGTCACCTTTGTCTAGTCTAACTAATTCTGGTTTTGAACTAAAGGTAATAAATGAATGTTTGAATGGGCCTTCTAGCACTTCAGATGCCAATATGGCTAATGAGGTAGCAATGTATATGGCATTTTCTTGATACATAGACCCTGACCCATCTCTAACGACAATGGTAGAACCATCTAAAGAGGCTTTAGGGTAGTTATCCCATAGTTTTTGATATAGCGTTTTAGTCGTTTCATCGACTCGTTCTTGTTCATACGCATCTCTAACGATTTCATAGGGATATAAAGCATCTACTTTTTTCTTAGTGTTGTTTTGAATGACTCTGGTAAATCTGTCTTTATCTGTTCTAATCCAAACTTGTTTGTATTTGAATAGTGCTTTAATTGGTAAGGTTTGATAACACTTTACTAACTTTTTCTCTCTCAATACATTTTCAACGATTAAGTCTTTTCTTAAGTATGACAGCATCTCTCGATAACTTTTGTTGTTATAGTTAAGTGATTTGACTAGCTTTTGTGCAAGTGCTCTTGAATCACGGTTAGAGGTGTTTATAGATGGCATCCATTTAGACAGTAACGAGATTGGTTAATGGTTTTTCTTAGCCTTAATATCTTGATTGAGTGTTTCTTTGATCCACTCAATCATATCGGATTCTAATGGGGTATCCATTAGTGCGAAATAGTCATCATAACGACCATAGTCTTTTATGATTGGAATAAGCTTTTTGACGACTTCAGGATAAAAATGACTTAATCCATGGATCAATATTCTAAAGATACGTTTTTCACCAAGACCTGACTTAATATCTCATGCATAAAAAAGGATCCTAACAGCAAGTCTATAGTCTTCATAGTATGCCTTCAAGAATAAGGTCTATAAATCTTCTACATGATACCTCATACCACCTATTAAGGCATATAGATCTAAACAGTATGACCCAGTGCTGACAAAGGCTTTATCGCCATACTCTGTTCTTGTGATATTTAATTCTTGTGTGAAGTATATATAAGCATCCATGAAAAAACCTCCATTTTAAGGAGGTATGAGGATACCTTATAACCGATATCCTCATACAACAAGACACGTAAAATTGGTTAAGCTTAGCTATCTTTAACTTAAATAGTGGCTGCTTGTGTCTTTACACCCTTATTATAGAGGTGGTTGATTTGATTGATAATAAACTGGTAGTTTAATCTATTATATTACGAACTGAAAATACCTAGACATCATAGTGCTTTGGATAGGAAAAAGGAAAAATACATTAAAAAACGATTCATAGTTATTTGACCTTATTATATCTATATAAATACCAAAAACCTAAATCGTTATAAAAAAACTATTTTTAAAAAGGTAGTTTATTTTCAACAACTTCTTTAAGAGATAGTCGATATTGAATTTGTTCAATTATTGACTTTTGAATAGGTTTATCTAGTTCCTTTATTAATTTATAAAAATCGATAAGGGAACTTGCACTGACTTTCTTTATTGAGTATGTGTATCCCGAGGTAGTAAAGCATTTAATTAAGTTGTTGTTTTTAACTATATATTCATTTAACAGGTTTAATTTGTACACACTCTCTAGTTTTTTCATCACTTCGTCTTGATTTTGTCTAAATACTTGTTCTGTTGTAAAGCGAATAAGTATATTATCCAAATCATTAGCGAATTTTCTGTATATTCCTTTTTCAACAAGTGAAAACTCATAATCTTCGATTTGCCTCTTATTGGTCAAATTTTTAATCTCTGAAAATGAACTGTATCTTTCTAATGGTTTTTTTTCTTGCATTCTTTTTAGCATTTTATTAAATTTAAAATCAACAATATTATTATCATTAATTAAACGTTGGATTAATTCCGCTATACAAAACATGTCTGTCTTATGAGTATATTCTTTTGTTTTAAATTCATCAGGTAAGGTCTTCATTTGGTATCTATTTACCAATGACCCTAAAGAGTCTTCATTAATATCACTAGTTTCATTATTATAAAGTTCTTTTCCTATTCCGAAATCTATTATTGAAACATATCCTGTGTTAGATATAAGAATGTTCGATTCTCTGATATCTCTATGAATTACACCTTTTTCTTCAAGATATGAAAAAGCATCAATTAGTTGTGTAAAAACGGAGTTTATGTCGATAATGTTAACCATTAGAGAATAGTCTTTTGCGTATGCTCCTATGTCCATGCCTTCAATATACTCCATAAGTATATAGCCAGTGTAAAGATCTGGATAAAGAATGTAGTCCCAAACTCTAACAATATTTTTATGTAGTAATCCATGAAGTAGTTTGATTTCTGATTTAAAGTAATCGAAGAAAACAACTTTATCTATTCCGGCCAGTGGTTCATACTTTTTTATTACAAGCTTTTGATCAATTTCGGGATTGTATATTAGCTTTGTTCTCCCAAATGCTCCACTTCCAAGATTATCGTTTATAACTTTATAGTCTCTTTTAAACTCTAGTCTCATATTATCCTCCATCAATGATTATATTAATTCCATTATATACTTATTTTATATATTTTCATATCATTATTTATCGATCGGAATATTAATTTGTTATTGTCCTTTTTAAATCCTAAAATTACGGACGTAAAAAAAGATACGATTGCTCAGATCTTAGTCGTTACTTAAATAAGGTGACTACTTATCAGTCCCACTCTTCATATGAAATTTAGAAATCATCTTTTCACTATAAGGCATTAACTCATCTAGTTTTAGCTCATTTACTTTTGAATTAGCTAAATGATCTAAGATATAGCTGTAGTATTTTTAAGGATTTAACTCATTCATCAAACAACTCTGGGTGATTGAATATAATAAGACACTTGAATCTGCCCCATTTGGTGTGTTAGAAAAAAGCCAGTTCAATAGCCACTCACGAAGGGCTTAATCGCTCTTTCAGCTTTATTGTTATCAATCGATAACCTACCATCAGATAGATAATTCATGACGTTTGGCGATGTATTGATTGCGTAAACGATTGCTTTTCCAAAACTTGATTCTAGTGAACAAGTTAGTGATTTTTCATCTAACCATGCCTTAAATTCAGTCATGATTGGTTTGATAGTTGTTTGTTTAAATGTGTATCTATCGTCAACTGACAACGATTTTGACTCTTTATCTAGTTGATAGATTCGATTACAGTAATCGAGTGCTGTTTTAGTATTAATATCTTTTTTAGCCTCTTCAGACAGCGTCACATAGATATCGTGAAACTTTCGTCTTACATGGGCTAGACATCCATCAATGGTCACGTCTTCAACGAGGTTATAGCCTTTAAAGCCATCTACTTGTAAGCAGCCTTTGAAGTCACTTAAAAAGTCTCTCGTATGTTTACCAGCTCTTGAGGGTTGATACTCATGAATTACCATTTAAGGGTCGTAATCTCCTGTGACATAAGCCCACATATAAGATTTCGTAGTCGCGGCCTTACCGTTTTCTTTTAAGACTTGAACCGTCGTTTCATCCGCGTGTAAGATGTCTTTACTTAAAAGCGTTTGTTTCATGTGTTGGTAAATAATATCTAAGAGCTGACTGGATTTGATCATCCAGTTCGATAAGGTTTGTCTGGATAAGGATAAACCAATCCGCTTATAGTCTTCGCTTTGTCTATAGAGGGGTAATGCATTGGCTGTCTTATCTGTAATGACTTGTGAGAGTAGACTCGCTCTAGCGATAGTACCTTCAATTGGTAGATGTGGGCTTTCTTGTTTGTGAAATACGCCACACACCGGACACTTATATGTAATCGTCTTTTCCATCACTAAAATGGCTTCTTTAATCACTTCGATTGTTTCTCTGGTTAAATACCGCTTTCAACTAAAGTAGAATGACAATCGCTGCAGGTCTTTTGGTCCTCATTTAAGTCATAGATGATTTCTCTTTGTTTAACTGTCTTTACTTGTTCTTTAAGTGTCTTTTTACGTGTGATGACCTTTTCAATCGTAGGTTCTACCGCGTTTAAGTTCTTGTGTTCTTCAGGTTCATTAAAGTTGAACAAGTTAACGTCCTCGTCCTTTTTCATCTGCTGCTCTCTGTACCGTAAAGTTATTTATTGAATTCTGATAGAGCAAATTTAAAGTGTATCGATTTGTCCTTTAAGGCTATGAATTCGATGTTCATTCTCACTCACTAAACTTGCTAAGTCGGGATAATCATGCATTAGTTTTTGAAGCCCTCATTGTAAGCGTCAAATAATTGATGGATGTAATTTTTATGAGTTCGTATTTTTTTTTACTTTATCCATTTATAGAGAACACTTGAAATAGACCTCAATTTGACGCTTACACAGTTCTATGCAGTATAAGACCTTTAATAATTGATTCAATGATTTTTCATAATATGTTCAAATGGTTATATTCTATTCATGATGCAATCAAATAAACAATTGCGATTCGATATTCTCTAGTAGTTTTATAGGTGAAAAATCCCCTTTATAATTATAGTCAACGGTTATATCACTTGAAATGAAATCAAAATCAATATCCTCAAGTGATTCAAAGTACCTCATAAACTTAGGATTAAAGTACGGCGAGGAGAGAATTGCTTTATTATTAGTTAAGAGTTTTTTGTTAAAAATAATAGCTTCAATCGCTCTCAATGATAGTCCGTTTTGGCCCATAGTAACTATCTCCAATACACATCCCGCATTATTTAATCTAGTAATTGAATCGGCATACGATACTCTATTTTTCTGAACTATAAATCCATTCTCTGAATATTCATCAGCATTATCATTAATAATTATAAAATCCGTTGTTAAGCCAAATTTAATCGAAGCATCATATATTGACTTAATAACATGAAGCCTACCTTTATCTAATCCCAAAAAAAATAAAGTATTGTTTTCATGATTCATAGTATAAATAGGCTTAGAGTAGATTCCCCAAAAGTGATAAAAACCATACTGTTTGCAATTATTAAGATCAAATGAACAATTTAAATCGAACTTTTCATAAAGAGATTTAATTCTATTTGATCCAGAATTTATTATATTGTAATTAATTGATACAACTTTACAACTTTTTGAAATACTCTTTATCCAGTAATGGAATCTAGAATCATCAAAAAACAAGAAATTATCCATTAGGTAAACCACATCAAAATTATGGGACTCTATAGATGGAAAAATCTGGTTAAATACTTCTAAATACTTATAGTAGATTTTTTTGATGATTTTACTTCTTCGAAAATATCTTTCTAATATAAGTATGAATCGTAACATGAGTCTTTGTTTCAATGTCAACTTTACTGGACTATTACAGACAATAACATCATTAACAGAATATAAGTCACTTATAAGGAAATCATAATAATCATAAGAGCTACTAAATAATATCGATTTCATATGTGTACAATACAATTGTTTCGTATTTTCTCCTTTCACAGAATTCTAATCTTATTTTTAAATATTAGCATGAGTAAATATTTAATCTTATTTTTATCAAACATCAGAGTATACACTATAGTTAAAAATAACATCACAAAAACAATTAAAAAACCATATTTTATCCATTCATACATATCGACAATTTTAAGAAAATGATTGGAAAACAACTTTCCTCCCAAAATCATAATCATAATTGGTATTATGAAATAGATTAGCGGTTTAGTCAAAAGACGGGTATAATTAAATTTATTCATATAAAGAATGATGTAAATTGATAAGATATATATTAAGTAAAAAGTTATACTTGAAATTACCATCATATCAAATTTGTAAATAGCAGTAAGTATAAATACGGGAAGTGAAATGGTGAAAGCTATAATAATTGCATTTTTTTGATCTTTAAATAGACCAAATGAATGCATTATACTTCGTAAAATCAAGAAAAACATATAAAAAATAATATTTGCGATTATAGAATATCCTAATAATGGGTAACTGTAGTTAACTACGGATGAACTACCAACATATAAATTAACAAACGGAGTAATCAAAAAGTAACTAGGAACAATAATTAAGCAAGCAACTAAAAAATATAGAAAATTATACTTATCAAACATATCGTATATGTCATTTTTATTAAGTTTAATTACCTGTGAACCAAGTATCTCTGCACTTGAATAAGCAATAACATTAAAAAGCATTATCATAATCCCACTAACCATTGCATAAATACTGTAAATACTAACATACTCTAGTCCCCAAACTATAGAGAGGAGAACAAAAGGTAACGCATTGACTATATTTAGCAATATAGAAGTTATCATAACATTGTTTCGATTTGGAATTTTAGTTGTATCATTTTTAATTGGTTGACTCTTAATGATATGAGAAAAACTTTTGGTGACTATTTTATTTAAAAAAATCGTTTTCATTACTATGCCCAAAAGCATTGAAACGTACATAAAGATAAAATATAGATTTAAGTACAAAACAAGAAACAAAAGAGAGTAATATGCAATTTTTTCAATCATATTCCCTATCGTTAAAATGTATCTTTTTTGGTGAGATGACAAGAGTGTATCATATTTTGAAATATAATAAAATTGAATGAAACCAACTAGTACAAATAATGAAAAAGAAAATATCAACTCGTTTTTTGATATAGATTCGATTTTTATTATAAATGGAGAAATAATGGCGATTAAAAATGAAATTACAAGATATATTAGACTTGTGTGATTATAAAATCGTGAAGATGCGTGGTAAAGTTTGGATACAGTATAAGTATCATTATCTTCAATGGGTTTAAATAAAGCAAAAATGGAAGCACCAATTGCACCAGCTTGTATTAATTGTATCACCGAAATTATTTGTAAAATACTTGCCGATAAACCATGTATTTCAGAACCATACATTTGAATTATATACTTTGGTACAAAAAATCCTAATATAAATACCGTTATCTCAAGTGCTAATGCTGTAATTGAGTTTTTGATAAAAAGTGCTTTTTTCATTTTTTCATTTATCCATTTTCCTAGGTTTTTTTTGATATTGAATCTCAAATTCTTATGCCTTATAAAGGTTATACGTAATTAATCTCATCGCTTTTCTTATGCCAAAATGATAAATACTACTTTACTAAATACCCCAGTTTCCTTCGATAAATAATTTGGAAAAGTTGTAATCATATAATATTATGGATCAAATCTTTGAATAAGAAAAAATACAACTTGCTATAGATTATAAATAACGTCTAACTTTTACACTTTGTGTCTACTATTCTATATTAACAGCAATACTCGCGACAAACTCTGTGTCTCTGATTAATATCTCACAACGATTAGATTAAGTAAAAATCAAACGATATGACTGTAGTCTCTATAAAAAGAGAAGCGAATATATTCTTATTATGTTATTGATGATTGTACTTTTCGTTTCTGCTTCATTTTTACTTTTAACTTATTGAAGTAAGAATAAATTCTCATGTAAAACCAAATTAATCTTGTCAATCTTTTTCTATATAAGGTTTTAAAAATATAGAGTGATGTCGTCCTAGTGTTGATTTTCGTTAAATCAAAACTATAAGTACTATCAAACTCATAACTCTTAATTAATTCGCTTTTAAATAAATGAAACTTAGTAGATTCATTTAGTAAATCTAATAAACCAGTTCTTATCAAAATGATAAATAATTCACTAATTTGATATTTTATATTCAAGGTATAGTTTAAAACTGTACTTTCCGTAAGTAAGTCTTTTATTATTGCCCGAAACCCTTCGAGCATTTGCTTCTTTTTTCTTCGAACTTGTGAATTTAACCTAATTCTATAGTTGTATAACTGTTTTGGAATTGAGGTTATTATTGGACAATGTAGTAATAGCGTATGATTAAATAATAAATCAGTACCATTATATTTTTTATCTAAATGATAGTTAACTCTAGTTTTATCTATAAATGACTTTCTATAAATTTTATTCCATGAATCACTCATATGATAGTCTTCTGCTAATTGACAAAAACTCTTTGCCAATATTTCTGGCGTAATGTGTAATACAGAATCATTTACATTCAATGTTTCAATTATTACAGAGTTATCAATAACAAAGTTTTTTGCACACACACAAATGTCAGCTTCATCATCATTTATCTTTCTATACAATTGCTCAACAAAATCATTACTAACATAATCATCAGAATCTATAGTGATTATGAATTCACCTTTAGCCAATTTTAGACCGAATTGGCGAGCATGACTTAAACCTTTGTTTTCTGTTTTATAAAATGTGAATCGTTTGTCATATTTAAACTTCAGATATTCCATTTCTGAGTTGTCTGTTGATCCGTCATCAATAATCAAAACCTCTATATTTTCATATGATTGTCTCATTATACTTGTTAAACATTCATTTAAGTATAATTGCGTATTATACACTGGAATAATAATAGATACTAATTTGTTATTCAAATCGAAACCCTCTTTTCCAATCTTGTGATAAAAAGCATAACATATGTAACAAGACATATTGTAGTTAATTCATTAGTATATAGAATGACTCCTTTAAAGTTGGCAATAAAAATTGACATAAACATAAGCAACATAAAGAAAGCGTGATTATTTTCATTATTATGTTTATAGTATCCATAATTTTTAAGTATACCATAACCAACTAATGAGTAACTTATGATTACATAGACAAATCCACCAAGCCAAATATCATTAATAAACCCAATATCTGAAAAAACACCTATTCCATCCGAACCTAAACTACGTGTTCCAATTCCAAATAATAAGTTTATCCCTTCAGGTAATCTATATGTACTCGGGTCCACGAAATAAGAAAAGAAGAACCCGTCTGTTTTACCTAGAAACATGAAATCATAAATCTCATAGAATCCATCAATAATCCATTCAATATTTTGAATATGATTAATTTTGAAAAAATTTATCATTATATTTAATATAAAAACAGATATTATAGATGTGATTGATAAAATGGTAAGATTTATAATAGGTTTTCTAGAATTTAGTATTATTAAAATAAGGCCAAATCCAACAATTATAATAGGTGTCCTAGCATTAATAATCGAAGAGAAGAGTAGTAATGGAAAAAACAGATAATACTTTTTGTTCTTATTCATTCCTAAATAAATAGCCAATAGTGCTAAAACAGCTTGAATAATTGGCATAGTATAGGTCAAGTTTGATCCAAAGCCGAATAACCTGTGCGAGCTTAAGTCATTCAAAACATCACCATATCCATATTTAATCATGTTATCTACTAAAGCTTTCTTGAAATCACTATTTATGTAGGCGAATAAAGAAAACAATGATTGAATAGTACCAATTAATAGTAGCAGCAGCAAGAACGGGATTTTTGTACCCTTCTTTCTTGAATAATACATAGATAATACTACGGCAAAAGGAATTATATCTAGTAGCCAATAAATCTGACTTAACTCGTTAAGAATAGGTTTATTGTTCATAACCTTAATCACCGTTAGGTAAATGAATAATCCAATTATAGCCATCACCAAAGAAATAAAATTTCTAGTTCTAATAAATGTGTTTATTTTTCTAATGTTGACAAGAATTATTATCCAACTAACTAAACCTATTATATGTAATACATTAAATGACACAAATGGTATAGGAGGCGTAAAAATAATCAAAAATGTAAAAACGATTATGAACATGTTTATAAATACATCTATCATTTTGCTTTTCTTGAAATTAACCATTTCGCACCTCATTATCGAGAACTTTTAATACTCTGGCAGCTTGAAATTGTGAGTTCTTATTATTAGCAACAAAGTTTCTTGCTAAATCAGCTTTGTACAAATAATCGCGATAATCCTCGCCTAATATTTTTAGAATCGCATTTTTTAAACTATCGGGATTACATTCATCTATGAGATTAATGTATTTCTTATATTCGTTTGGTATTCCTGGTAAATTGACAGACAATAACGGTGTTCCTGATGACATATATTCCATTATCTTTGATGGAAATGAGTATTTAACATATGAACCCGAGTTTGGTCTTGGGTTTATGAGGAGATGTACTTTTTTTTGCTCTTCAACAATTTCAGAATTACTAACAGAACCTTTGTATATTATATTTGAGTATGTTTTTGTTGCTTTAATTATTTCTCTTTTATAATCACCATCTCCGTAAATAATTAAATCTATGTGTGACAATTCTAATGTTTTAAATGCTTCAATGAGATGCGAAATTCCATAGATTTTTGCAAGCGTTCCTGTGTACATGCAGGTTTTTATCTCTAACCTTGAACTTTGAGTGACCACATTAACTATATCTGAAATACCTTCTATAATTATATAATGATTGCGGAATTTTGGATGTAAAAGCGCCATTTCTTCTGTCAACAAGATATAATGATCGAATCTGTTATAAATGACATTAGCCACATTTGTCAGTTTATCGTAATTATTTAATTTATCTGTTCGGAAATTTGGCAAATCTGTAAGAATCCCGACTACATATCTTTTCCTAATAAAACTAGATATGTATACCGATAGGACTGCAGACTTATTCAATAAATCAATGACTATGATATTGCTTCTACTAAACAGTAGTTTGAAAAATATATTAAAAAATATTATAATGTTTTTTATAATTTTTATGTTAATAAATGAAATAGTTTGGTAAGGGCTTCCATGTATAATACCCTTATCTTTTGTTATAAATAATCTACTACTAACATTTCTGTTAACTGGAGGAATGGATAGTACTCGTACTTTCTGATTATTTTCTAAAAGTCCTCTGACCAATAAAGAGTTATATTTTTGTGATTGATGTGGAAATAAATTCTGCTTTCCCTCAAAATATTTACTCATTGTTTCATTTGAACAAAGTGAAGATATATATATAATTTTATTCATAGATTCTCTCATTTCCCCACATTAAATTTCCCTTAAATACTTTAGCAGGAAAACCACCTATGATTACATTGGATTGCATGAACTTATTAGTTACTACTGAATCATTGCTTATAGTCACACCTTTAAGAATTTTGGCATCTGTTGCAATCCACAGTCTATCTCCAATAGTGACATTTGAAGCGTAATTCAACCTTTTGCCATTGAAATAAAGTATGCTATGCGAATCCCCATTTCTTATTTCTATATTCTTAGATAATGAGCAATTATCTCCAATCGATATTGTTCTTTTGAACTCAGTAATCGCGATGTGCGCCCTCAGTATATTAGTTTTATAACCTACAACTATTTTGTTGAAGCCATCTTCAAAATAATGTTCTGTATCAAGAATATAAGATAAATCACCTAGAAACAAAACATTATTATTACCGTATATATTTATATAACAATTAGTAAGTCTATTGAAACTCCCAAGATTAATTATATTATTATTGCCGATAATTTGTATCCTTGTGTTTTTGAAGTAGCATCGATCGTAAACTATCTTATTACCCTTGCCTTTAATTTGGGATTTCAACCCAAAAGTAGCATATATAACACTAACGATTCTACCTATTTTTGGATATTTTAATAATAATTTATAAATTAATTGTTTCATTATTTTTTTTCCCATTTTAATATTTCATCTATATGAATATTTGCCATTTGTTCAAATGTATATAATTTAATGGACTCTATACTATTTTTAGACATTTCTTGGAGTTTATGCGAATCTCTAAGTAAACATGATATTCGATTAATCATATTTTCATCAGGTTTCATAACAAACCCATTATAATTATCCTTAATTAACTCATTTCCTGCAATACACATAGGTGTCGTAATAACCGGTACGCCCTGTGACAGTGCTTCATTCACAACTAGTCCCCAAACATCACTCAATGTTGGGTGAATTAATAAATCAAACGAACCTAATATTTCTAGAAGCTCATTCGATTCCATGAAATCGAGGATTACTATATTAGACAAATTTTTAGATCTAATAGTCCTGATATAGTTATTCTTCTCTTCGCCTTCTCCAATCAAATAAAGATAGAAGTCCTTATCTAATCTTGCCCATTCTCTAATTAGCCATTCAAAATTTTTCAATTTTATGAATCTTCCTACTGCTACAGCTGTTTTGCTGCCTTTAATTCCATATTTTATTCTTAATGCTATTTGTTCTTCAATTGTTCTGCTAGTTCTTAAATCCTTTTTGAATAGTGAAGTGAATGGATACTTAATAAGTTTGTCCTCTGTAGCACCATATTTAAGAAAGTACTCATCACCAATTTTGTTAGTACTAAAATAATATTCAGCCTTTCTCATAAGATATTTTTTAAACCATTCTTTTAGACTTTTACCATTTTTGGCGAATCCTCCTTCACTCTCGAGAATAAAAGGAATTCTTCTAAATTTCATATACAAAATTGCTAATATCCCTGTTGGTGTTGAAGGATTTGTAACAAATATCACACTTTTCTTATGATTATTTATATATTTTAGCACACCAAGACTTAACGATGAATCAACTCCTGTAGATATCCCATTTAGAATCACACCTTTAAATGATTTAAATATATAATTGTTCCATCTTCCACCTCTCTCACTAGAGCTTTTTTTCTCGAAAACAACCGTCAAATCACACAGTTTACCTAACTCATTTAGATAGTTTACCATATATGGTGATGGGATATTGGATAGATATAATACGTTCATATTCCACCTCTATATAGCTTAACGTAATTATTTACCATTGCTTGAATAGAAAAGTTTTTCGTGATATGATTAACCAGTAAATCTTTTTGCAAGAATGGATTTTTGGTAGATAGTGATTCAATTATAACACTCTTTAATCCTTCATAATCACCATATTTAACAAATAATCCCATGCCTTTTAGTGCAATTTCACTTGGTCCTAAAGAATCAAAACCAATTATTGGAGTTCCACACGCTAAGCTTTCAGCTGTAACTAGAGAGAATGTTTCCGTTTTGCTCAAAGTTAGTGTTAATTCTGCTAACGTATAATAATTGGCTAACACTTCTTGATCCGTAATTTTGGGCAGTATGGCGTAATTATCTTTAAACGAAGGACTGTTTATATCAGCGCCTATGATAATTACGTAAGCATTATATTGAGCCAAGTCTTTTGCAAGAGTTAAGGCATATTTACCACCTTTTTGTTCAGAAAACGGATTTGGTGCCACAAATAATAATACTCTTTTTTTATTAATATCAATAGGAAACTCTATGTATCTATCTCTTCGTGGTTTAAATACTTCAGTGTCTACTGCATTTGGCACTACTTCAATTCTTTTATGTTTAAGGTATGTTTCTGATACTTTATCACTAAGCCATTTGGACGGTGTGGTTATACATAAATCATTAATTTTAATTAAGTTATTCTTCTTTTGATTGTACATTAATCTACTAAAGTCAAACATTAATGTTCTAGGGTATCTTTTCAAATCGGGGCAATTTCCACAACCTATTTTCCAACGAATACATTCATTTGATACTCCGCATCTCCCGGTTATCATGAAGTCACAATGAAAAGTCCAAACAACTCGAACATTGTTTTTGATGGCGTATTTTACTATTCGCATCCAGTTTACAAAATAACCATGGATCTCATGAATGTGTATTACATCAGGTTTTATTCTTTTCATGTATCTTATTAGATTTAGTGTTGATAATGGCGAAAAATGGCCAGTCAACCCAAAAACTCTGGTCAGTAGAGCATGTACTTTGGTTTCGGTGTCTAGTGAAAACTTGTATACGTTCTTTTCCTTGATATTTACCCCTCTTCCATATGCAACATATGGAACAACATCATTTGATTTTGTTAAATAGTTTTTAATCTGATGCACTATTTTTCCTGTACTTGAATTCTTATAGTTCACGTCAATTAGAAGTACTTTCATCATTTACCACCTTTATTGAATGGACTGTTATACGTTACCAGTACAGCTTTAGATTTCCCAAAATATACGAACATCGAACTAGCTGCCACACTATGAGCTCCGCTATTTATTGCCTGATAAAAATCACTTTCGTCTTTGGCTCCTGAATTAGCTATTACAGGTACGTCAATCATTGAGCATATTATTTTAATGATTTCGAGATCATAACCTGACATTGTACCATCTTTGTCTATCACGTTTAGAACGACTTCACCAACATTAAGTTCAATCAATCTAGAAATAATATCTGGAATTGTCATGTTTGATTTCACAGTTCCTGATTTGGCATATAGAACATACTTACCTGTTATAGACTTTTTAAAATCTAGTGAAACCACTACACTTTGGCTTCCTGCGTATTCAACAGATCTCTTGATTAAATCTGAATTATCGATAAAAGCTGTATTGAATATAACCTTTTCAAATCCTATTCTAAATAACTTTTTGACTTCTTCAAATGTTTTTATCCCGCCACCATAACCTAAGGGCATAAATGCCTGCTGAGCAATATGCGAGAGCAACTCGAAATTTATAGGTTTATTTTCAACACTTGCTCTAATATCAGTTATCACAAGTTCATCTACGTATTTGCCATTAAAAATTTTAACTGCATTTATTGGATCACCTAAATATCGAGGGTTTGTATATTTAGTGGTTTTCACTAAATCATCATCAATGATGCCTAATACCGGTATTACTCTAGGCCTATTATACATTGTTAATCCCTAGAAAATTTTGGAGCAATTTCATTCCAAAGTGATGACTTTTTTCCGGATGAAATTGTACTCCATAAACATTTCCTTGATTAATTCCAACCACTACATCATATCCATAGTTTGCTGTTAATAATACTTGATTTTCATCATCGCAGACTGCGTGATAACTATGAACAAAATAATACCTATAATTATTGTCTAAATCCTTTAATAATGGATTATGACTATTTATTATTTTAATAGTGTTCCAACCCATGTGCGGCACTTTTAATCCATTATTGAGTCTAAACCTTATATTATAAAAATCGATTAAACCAAGTCCTTTTTTAATTCCTTCTTCACTGGAGTTTCCTAGTAATTGCATACCTAAACAAATCCCTAACAATGGTTTTTTTAAAATAAGTGCAAATTCCTTCAAAATGATGTCTAATTTTCTAGCTTCAAGATTTTTCATTCCTTCGTCAAATGACCCTACACCTGGTAAAATAACGTGGGTAGACTTAAGAATTCTTTCTTGATCACTAGATATTTCTACATCCGTAAATCCTAAATACTCAAGCATATTTTTAATTGAACCTACGTTTCCCATATCATAATCAATAATGGTAATCATGTTGCACTTCCTATCTGTATTGACGCTTTTCAATACCTAGAAATTGAGCTATCTTAACTCCTAGGGCAATAAACTTTGAACTATTCTTATAGCCTTTGTAAGTTTTATTGTCTTCTTTCATAATACTCAAAAATTCATCTTTTGAAATTCCTAGTTTTTTGCACACATACTCTAAATCTCTCATGGCTTGTGTTTTATCATATGGTGGATTATCTAACATCCTAAGTGCAACATCTCTATTGAGTTGCCCCGTTGAAATTAAACTTGAGAAGTGTGCCCTGCGTTTATCATACCCAAATTTTTCTACTAGCCAATAACCTTCGTAAAATCTGGTAAAGATACTTTCAAAATGCTTATTAGCATACGGTTCATAGTTGAACTTTTCTTTTAAAGTATTAATTGCTTCCGTTTTATTATAAGGTATTAAATCTAACGGTCGATGAACCTTCATACCCTTAACAAATCTATAATAGATTTTATACTTAAACATACTCGTTAACGGGAGTGTCTTTAAAGGCTTTTTCCCAAATTTTTTATGAATATCCTTAATCATTCTTAAGTCGTTTTGATATACCCATTCCAAGGGTTCTCTAATACATTCAGTAGAGAAATTTCCACCAGTTAAGACATGCTTAATTTTGTATTTTACTGCATAATTATATAAGGCTGCAAAAATCACGTGATCTTGTGGCAGATCTTGATAGGGAACTTGTGATTTAAAAAAGGCAAGTTGAAGATCTTTCATTTCGTTCCAATTAACTATCTCGGTATAGAGTTCAAGACCTAAACCTTTAACAACTTTTTCTATGTTTTCTACTGCAACGTTTAGATTCCAACCAGTGTCAACAGAAAATGCTAATGGACGAAGCCCTAATACTTCTTTCGCATAATAAAGAAGGTATGAACTATCAATTCCACCTGAAATACCAATGATGCAATCAAAGTCTTTCCCCTTACCATCTTTTTTTACTTGATCAACAATTTTATCTAACTTTTCTTTTCCTAAATGATCCACATGCCAGTTAGGCTTTATACTTTCTTCGAAATTTTTGCAATGATCACAAACACCATTTTCATCAAATTTTATCACTGAATCTGAGGTGTCCATGACACATCGTGTACATACCTGATATTGACGTTTTTCCATTTACTTGTTCCAAACCTTCCTATTCACATAATCCGTATACGCGATAATTGATCTTACAACTTTTTCTGATACATTAAGCATCATGTAATCTTCTACAAATCTAATCGTTTCTTTATTTTGGTGGTCAACAAAGCTAAGTGCTTGCAATATTCTTTCTTTCTTCAAACCAACCATCATAACCGCTGCTTCTTCCATTGCTTCTGGTCTTTCATGAGCTTCTCTAATATTAAGTGCTTTAAACTTCAATATAGAAGATTCCTCACTGATGGTGCCTGAATCACTTAATACGCACTTCGATTCAATTTGAAGCTTATTATAGTCAATAAATCCTAGTGGCTTTAACGTTTGAATTAATGGATTAAATTGAATGCCTTTGGCTTCAATCCTTTTTCTTGTTCTAGGATGCGTAGAAACGATGATTGGTAATTGATAAACTTCAGCGATTGTATTAAGGGTATCAACCAAATCAAAGAAGTTTTCTGAGTTAATATTTTCTTCTCTGTGTGCTGATACTAGAAAGTACTTACCTGATTCTAGTCCCAATCTTTTTAATACGTCAGAATTATCAATTTCAGTTTTCTTACTCATCAATACTTCATACATTGGACTACCGGTTTTAATGATTCTATCTGCAGGAAAACCTTCTTTTAGTAAATATTCTCTTGCGATAGAACTATAAGGTAGATTGATGTCCGAGATGTGGTCTACGATTTTTCTGTTGGTTTCTTCTGGTACTCTTTGGTCAAAACATCTGTTACCCGCTTCCATATGAAATATCGGAATATGACGACGTTTTGCTGCGATAGCAGTTAAACAACTGTTAGTATCACCTAATACTAAAAATGCATCTGGTTTAACTTCTTCTAGGATTGGATCGATCTTGATTAAGATATTACCAATGGTTTCGATTGCTGTTCCAGTAGCTGCGTTTAGGAAGTAATCTGGTTTCTTTATATTAAAGTCATTAAAGAATACTTCATTAAGCTCATAATCATAGTTTTGTCCTGTGTGGACCAAAACATGATCAATCGCTTCTGATGAATTGAGTTTATGAATGACAGCAGATAATCGAATGATTTCTGGTCTTGTGCCTACAACAGTCATTACTTTTAGTTTTTTCATTTGATTAAACCTCCAAAAAAATCGTATCTGGTCTTTCAGGATCGAACTTTTCATTCGCCCACATCACAGTGACCATGTCTGTATTACTTAAGTTTTCAATATTATGTGTATAGCCTGGGGGAATATCTACAACTTGCAGTTTATCTCCACTAACATAATACTCTAATACTTCTGTTTCGTCTATTTTTCTAAAGCGAATCACACCCGTACCGCTCACAACCAAGAATTTTTCATTCTTGGTGTGATGCCAGTGATTGCCTTTAACAATACCCGGTTTGGAAATATTGATAGATACCTGTCCTCTATCGGGTGTCTTTAAGAACTCTGTAAATGAACCTCGATGATCGATGTTCATTTTTAGATCATAACTGAATTTGTCTTTTGGTAAGTAGCTTAAATAATTGGCATATAGTTTCTTCGTAAATGGGTCAGCAGTATTAGGAATAGAACGGTCATTTTTGCTTTCTTTAAATGAATACAATAAGTCTACAATTTCGCTAAGTTTTACTGTGTGTACAGGTTCAACATAACAAAAATCATCCTTTTTATTTTCATTACCTTTTAAAGCCTGAATCAATTCCTTCACCAAATCATCGATGTAGATTAAGTTCATAACCACATTTCGATCATTTACCGTGATAGGTAAGTCATTGGCGATGTTATAGGAGAATGTCGCTACAGCGCTATTGTAGTTGGGTCTGCACCATTTTCCAAACACATTTGGAAAACGATATATGAGCACTTTCACGCCTGTTTCATTACTATATCCAAATAAGAGATCTTCCCCAGCTTTCTTACTAATACCATAAGGATTATCAAGTACTGCTTGAATTGAAGATGCGAGCATAATTGGAGCTTTGTTGTTGTATTTCTTAAGGTTATCTAAAAGCACCGATGTGAATCCAAAGTTACCTTCTAGAAATTCTTTTTGATCTTTAGGTCGATTCACCCCTGCTAGATGAAATACAAACTCACATTCTTTAGAATACTGATCCAAATCCTCTAGTGTAGATTCCATATCGTATTCATAAATGTCTGTGTATTTTTGGTTTTTAAGTTCAGTGATTAAGTTTTTTCCAATAAAGCCTTTAGCCCCAGTAACCAGTATTTTCATGTGTATACCCTACTTAAACAAATCTAATTTTAATAATAATTTCTTCATACCTTCAACATCGAGTCTAGCAGTGTTATGAGAATGATAGGATTCAGCTAACACAATTTCTTTACTACCTTTTTCGATGAATTTATCGTAGTTAAGGTTTCTATTATCTGCCGGAATCTTAAAGAAACCACCAAGGTCAACTGCTTTCGTCATTTCTTCTTGTGTAACCAATACTTCATATAATTTTTCACCATGTCTGGTTCCAATATAGACTGGTGGGATATTGCATTTCTTTAAATCCAATACAGCTTTAGCTAGTACATCGATGGTTGCTGCTGGGGCTTTTTGAACAAACAAATCGCCTTGTTCACCGTGTTCGAATGCATAAAGAACCAAATCTACTGCATCCTCTAGTGTCATCATATATCGAGTCATTTCAGGATTAGTGATTGTTATTGGTTTATTGGCATGAATTTGATCTAAGAAAAGAGGTATAACAGAACCTCTAGATGCCATAACGTTACCATAGCGAGTTAAACATAATACGGTGTCATTTGTTCTTAATTGTCGTGATCTCGCAATAACGTTTTTTTCCATCATTGCTTTACTCATACCCATAGCATTAATAGGGTATGCAGCTTTGTCTGTAGATAAGAAGATAGCCTTCTTAACGCCATTTTTGACACAAGCTGATATGACATTATCCGAACCCAATACATTGGTTTTTACTGCTTCTATTGGATAGAATTCGCATGAAGGAACTTGTTTTAAAGCAGCCGCATGAAAAACATAATCTACACCAATAAATGCACCTTCAATAGAATTATAATCACGAACATCCCCAATATAAAATTTGAGCTTGTCATGGTTGTATAGCTTTCTCATATCTTCTTGTTTCTTTTCGTCTCTTGATAGGATACGAATTTCCTTAATGTCGGAGTTCAAAAATCTTGATACTACTGCATTACCGAACGATCCTGTTCCGCCAGTTACTAATAAAATCTTGTTTTTAAACATTTGTAAGCTCCTTTACAATTTTGTCTATGAAATCCAATAATACACTTTTATTGAAATTCTCATCGTAGTACTTAACACTATTGTTTGACATCATTACAACGTCATCTTTTGCTATTTCAAAATATCTAATTATGCTACTGTATAACTCATCCAAATCATCAGGATGTGAGACATATCCACATCCGGAATTTTTAATAATTCTTTCTGACTCACCTTCAGCAACAGCTAGCATAGGCATTCCACATGCCATATACGATTGAAGCTTGGCTGGGATCGTCTTTTTGAATAACTCATTATTTGCAAAACTTAAGAAAGCAACATCAGATTCAGCTAGTATTTTTGGTATTTCAATCGCTGGTTTTGCATCCACGAAAACGAACATGTCAGCTACACCTGCTTGATTAATTTCATTCATCAAATTCTGCTTATTTCTACCATCGCCAACAATCGTGAATATCACTTTATCTAAATACCCATTATCCTTAAGTCTTATAGCAACTTTTGGCAAGATATCTAATCCCTGTGCTTCGCCAATATTACCTGTAAACACAATTTTCAATGGTTCTTTATTATTTCTATATGTTTGCTTTAATGGTTTGTAAAAATCCTCTGCATATTGGTACCAAACAGCACATTTATCTAAGTCAATACCTCGACTAATAATCGAATTTCTAAAACTCTCTGAAGTAACTAAAATCTTAGTTGCTTTCTTGTAAATTTTGTCTACCATTTTATCCACTCTTTTGATGATAAAACGATTATTGACTCCGCCTACGATTTGTAAATTTTCTGGCCACAAATCTTGGACATAAATTATTGAGGGAATGCGTCGTCTTTTTGCATACCATATTGCTGGTAATGCTTGAGTCATTGGTGATACTTCAAAATTGAATACCAAATCGGCTTTTATGTGTGTGAATTTGGACCAAATCCAACCAAAAATTACAAAGCTCATATAGTTCAATGCTAGTGTGATCGGATTATTGAATCTTGGTATGATTGGAATTCTTATTACATCGATACCATCGATTGTTTCTCTTCTCTTTTTAAAATATCCATAACCTTTAAAGAATCTACCTTTTGGATAATTTGGTATCCCCGTGACCACTGTAACTTTATATCCTCTTTTTACCCATTCTTTGGTTATATCATTGATTCTAAAGTTCTCGGGGTAATAATACTGTGTGACTACCAAGATATGTTTATTCATGATTGTTCAAGAGAGAAATTGAATCATTAAGAGTTATTGTAGAACATTTCAATATTTCTCCACTCAATTCGTGATCGTAGTAAGAATCACTAAATAGCTTATTAATTGTTGATACATGTGATTTGAGTGCCCTGATGAACAAATTAGTGATTCTTGTGAATAAAATTCGCCTGTTAAATGTGATAGATAATTGTCGTACAATCTCAGTCGTGCATGAATATTCCTGATTTTGTGGATAATATGTGCCTGAGTGTGATTTTTTTATGATGGTTTTAATCGATTCTGATAAATTGTCAATATAAAGCATACTTCTTTTATTTGATATGTTAGGGAAAATTGGTGTCTTCTTAGCCAATTTAATCAGTTTTGGAAAATTCCCCTTAGAACCAGGCCCATATATCATTGGTGGTCTTAAGACAACTACATTAAATGTTTCTGATTGTAATGGTAAAATACCTTCTTCAGCTTGAAGCTTACTTAATCCATAGAAATTATCTGGATTAGGTTTTGTGTCTTTGGTAATCCTTGTTTCTTTTGAGTTATACACAATCATGCTACTCATGAAGATAAATTGTTTTACACCAGATTCTTTAGCTTTAACTGCTGTTTCTGTAGTCAAGTCACGGTTAACCTTAAAATACAAATCCTTCATACTTTTCTTAGTTGAAACATGTGCGATTCCCGCAACATGAAACACAACATCGAATTTTGAAAAATCAAAATTTTTCCAGTTTGGATCTCTCATGTCTAAGGTTTCAACATAGAAGTTTTCAGGTTCTCTCATTAACCATTTTTCTACATTGGTGCCTACATAACTGTTGGCACCTGTGATTAATACTCTTTTCAAGGGTATTCACCTACTTGCTTTCTTTGTTTTTCTTTTCGAGTGTGCCTGTGCCACCTTCAACCACACCTTCGGATTTGAAGATGCTCCAGATGGTTCCGAAGAATATTTTGATATCTAACCATAAACTAATGTGTTCTACATAATAGCCATCGAGTTTGGCTTTATCAGGGATAGGCAGTTCATCTCTACCGTTGACCTGTGCATAACCAGTTAATCCAGGATATAGACTGTGAACACCATACTTATCTCTTTCATCCATCAAATCATATTGATTCCATAAAGCTGGTCTAGGTCCAATGATGGACATATCACCTTTTAGGATATTGATGATTTGAGGTAGCTCATCTAGGCTGGTCTTTCTTAAGAATTTCCCCACCTTAGTAATCCATTGTTGTGGATTTTCTAACATGTGGGTAGGGGTATCTTTGGGTGTATCAATACGCATGGTTCTGAACTTTAAGATATAGAAATGATTTTTATGTCTACCGATTCTTTTTTGTTTAAATAAAATAGGTCCTTTTGAATCTAATTTGATTAAAATCATTAATATTAAAAATAGTGGGGATAATACAATTAGACCAATGAAAGCTAATACTGAATCATAAAAACGTTTAAACTTTAAATAGAACATATTTGCCTATACCTTCTTATAGTAACTAACATACCAATCAGTAAATCTTTGTAGCCCATCTTTAATAGATGTCTTTGGTTTAAAGCCAACTAATTTTTCAAGTTTTTCAGTGGATGCGTATGTTTTATGGACATCGCCTGGTTTAATCGGTTCAAAACTCTTCTTGAATTCCACTCTTTTATTTAATGAATTTGATAAACAACCTTCAAGTGTTAGTATAAAATACATTAACTTTTCTGGACTGTTGTTTCCAATATTTAAGACATTGTGTTTTGGTGATTTCACTGGCGGATTTTGCAATACTTTGACGATACCTTCAACGATATCATCTACATAAGTAAAGTCTCTATACATATCATTTTCAAAATCACCATTGTTGAAAATCTTGATAGTTTTGTTGTTGAAGTAATTATCAGTAAAACTGAAATACGCCATATCTGGACGACCCATTGGACCATATACAGTAAAGAATCTTAATCCAGTTGCTGGTATATTATATAAATGGCTATAAGTATGTGCCATTAACTCATTGGATTTTTTGGTTGCTGCGTAAAGTGATACTGGGTGGTCTACGAAATCCGTTTCTTCAAATGGAATCTTTTGATTAGATCCATATACGGAACTACTTGATGCGTAGACGAGGTGTTTAACTGGATAATGTCTACAGAGTTCAAGGATATTATAAAAACCAATGATATTGCTTTGAATGTAGACACCTGGGTTTTCAATGGAGTATCTAACACCTGCTTGTGCGGCTAAATTAACCACATAATCAATCTTTTTAGATTTAAACAATTCTTCCATTTTGCTTTTATCCGATATGTCATATGAATAAAATGAAAAACCATTTCTTCCTTCTAATAATGACAATCTTGTCTTCTTCAAATTGACATCATAATAATCGTTTAAATTATCTACACCGATGACAGTCTTACCTTCATTTAGTAATCTATCTGTTAAGAAATAACCAATGAACCCTGCTGCACCTGTGACTAAATATGTTTCATTCATAAAATCCCTCTAATCTCTATTGAAGATGTCTCTTGTGTAGACTTTTTCTTTGACGACTTCTAATTCCTTATAAAATCGATTGGATACGATAACATCTGACTTCTTAATAAAATCTTGAAAATCACGAACCACTTTGGAACCAAAGAAATCAGATTCAGTAAGTACTGGTTCAAATACAATGACTTCAATGCCTTTAGCTTTAATTCGTTTCATAATGCCTTGGATGGATGATTGTCTAAAATTATCCGAATTCGATTTCATTACGAGTCTATATATACCCACCACTTTTGGTTTTCGCGCTAATACCATATCCGCGATATAATCTTTTCTAGTTCTATTGGCATCAACGATTGCTGTCATAATGTTTTGTGGGACATCTTTATAATTAGCCAACAATTGTTTGGTATCTTTTGGCAGACAGTAACCACCATATCCAAATGAAGGGTTATTATAATGAGATCCAATTCTCGGGTCTAAGCCAACGCCTTCAATGATTTCTTTAGTATCTAATCCTCTAATTTCTGCGTAGGTATCTAGTTCATTAAAGAACGCGACTCTAAGTGCTAAATAGGTATTAGAGAATAGTTTAATCGCTTCTGCTTCCGTAGAACCTGTATAAAGAATAGGAACATCCTTTTTAATCGCACCTTCTAATAATAAATGCGCGAAAGTTTCTGCTTCTTTGGAATGTTCTCCAACAACGATTCTAGAAGGATATAAGTTATCATACAATGCTTTACCTTCCCTTAAGAATTCAGGAGAGAAGATAATATTCAAGTTAGGATGCTTCTCTTGCTGTTCAGCAGTATATCCAACTGGAATGGTTGATTTTACAATAATCACAGCCTTTGGATTGTATTTTTCTACATCATTGATGACATGATCAACAGTGGATGTATCAAAGTAGTTTAACTTAGGATCATAATTCGTTGGTGTAGCTATAACAACAAATGATGCGTTTTTATATGCTACTTCTTTATCAAGGGTTGCGCTTAAGTTTAGATTATTATTTTTAAGGTATTCCTCTAGTTCTTGATCCACAATAGGTGAGATACGGTTATTCACCATATCTACTCTTTCTCTTACGATATCAAGTGCTACTACTTCGTGATGTTGTGCAAACAAAACCGCGTTGGACATCCCAACGTAGCCAGTACCTACGACTGTAATCTTCATCTTTTTTTACCTCTATTCAAAAAACTCAATAATCTGTTTTTGTGGATAGTTTAATCCATTCAGATTATGTTTGATTGCTTCATGATGTGTATAGCTTGAAATCAATATGCCATCATGGTCATATAGATTAATGTCATTAAGAGATATGATAGGTAGGTTAACAAGTACTTGTCCTGCTTTTGATGCATTATCATCAATCACAGCGATTACTTGAAGTGGTAACGTATTATCATCGTTCATGACTTGTAAGATAATCTCCGCAACTTCCCCCGCACCATATAATAATATCTTCTTAAATCCTTTATCAATGATTTGATTTAAGAAAGTTGTGATATTATCCTTGGCTTGCATGTAGATTGAGTGTGAGGATTTAAGATACCAAATATTCAAGACTTTTCTTCTTTCAGTCCCTTTTTTAGTAATCAAATACTCAACAGTTTTCGTTGTGTGTTTTATTCTTTTAATAATGCCCTGTTTGACATATGTGTCTAGATAGTCATTAACCATGCTAACAGCAATACCAATCGTTTTACTGATTTCACGTTGTGTGATGTCTTTATTCTTTTCAACTAAATCTAGAATCATGTATTCTTTATAAAGAATCGTTGGTTTAAAGAAATCTTGGGTTGCCATACATTCACCATCCATTGTTCGAAATTTGAATAATTATATTCTATCGCAATATTGAATAAAATACAAGTCAACTTTTGCATTTTTGTTTGAAATTCGAACAATTTAGTCTAAAGTACTTCTTTAGACAGTCGAAAATACTTCATATTTGATCAAAATAAGTCTCAGGTAAAACAAAAACACAAGCCTGATAAAAGAATCTTGTGTTTGTTATCTGTTGTAAATGACGGTTGTAAACTGTAGATAGTTAGACAAACTCATATCGTACTAAAGTTCTATTCTTAGTAACTTTAAAAATCCTTTTTGCATAAAGAAGTATACAGTATATAAACCTGAAACAATCATGCAGTAATATGGACTCACCCCAAATACGATCCTACCATAATCCGTAGGTCCAATATTCTCTAAAGCGTAAATTAAGAAGTAAATTGTAAATAGATACATAGACACCATATGTGTAACAACTGTATAACGCTTTGGGTCTGGCCTGAAGTAAGTATAAAACATCGAAATGATGGAGATTGCTACAAATACAATTAAGTAAATATTACCATCATCCATTGACATAATACTTAGAGGCATTCTAAAGAAACTATCCTCAATCAATATAGGAATATAAAACCCAATCACAAATAAAGCTGTAAAAAGAGCTTGCATCAAAAAATCAATTGCGTGCTTAATCATATTTATAACCCTCTTTCCTATACTATTAGCTTAGTTCAACTACCTTGATATCGGATCCTTCATCGAAGTATCCGATATAAGTTAAGCCTATGTCTTGTTCATACTTAAACATCATCGTATAAAGTCTATCTACAAATAA
>Ga0265295_1002297_pt1 | contig 30808 bp, 21 predicted proteins | sample Munlansysbiofilm_FD_192503 | JGI IMG/M metagenome (GOLD analysis project Ga0265295, IMG submission 192503) | Leachate microbial communities from a municipal landfill in Southern Ontario, Canada - Methane capture system biofilm | ecosystem: Engineered > Solid waste > Landfill > Unclassified ... | reverse complement strand
ACCACTGTTATTAATTTCAAATAAATTTGTATCATAAGATAAACAAAAAGGCTTCCATAGAAAGCCTTTATGATGACATACATATTAAACAATTGTTAACGATAATAAATTACTTAAACCCGATGAACGACCTAAAAAATCGATGGCTTGCACTTCAATTTGATAACTTTTTCCATTTTCTAATCGTGTAAATGTGTATTGATTCAAATTTGAAAAGTCATAAAGTTCACTATTGACATAAATTGCGTATTTCTCAACGCCATAATCATCCGTTGAAGCATTCCAAAACACTGTATTATGAAGTTCAGCAATTTGAAGTTTTTCAGGTGTGGATGGCTCTTCTTTGTCAATCACTGCATAATCATATTGATAAACTCTAACATAATCAATTTCAAATGTTGATTCTGTGAAATTTGGGTCAACTGCACCACCTAAATTTCCACCCATCGCTAAATTTAAAATCAAATAGAATTCTTGATCAAAAGGAAATGCTGCGTTATATAAGACATCTTGATTAAATGCAGCTGAATACTTAAATGTTCCAAGTAGTTTACCATCGACATACGTCATGATTTCACCTGGATTCCAAATCATCTCATACGTATGGAATTCTGTTTCTGCTGTAGCTACTGTTGTGTCATAACCGATTTGTGTGCCTAATTGATGATTAAATTTCTCCGTATGAATGGTTGAAAACAGATGCGTGGGATTTCTACCAACATATTCCATGATGTCGATTTCACCACTTTTTGGCCATGTGCCATATAAACTCATCGTTGGCATCATCCAGATGGCTGGCCATGTGCCAGCACCTGTTGGAAGTTTTGCTGAAACGATGAGTCTTCCATATCTAAAATCGCCTTTATATTTTGTATTTAAGCGACTTGATGTGTAATCCTTACCTAAATAACTTTCACTTTTTGCAGTAATCACTAATTTACCATCAACGATCGATGCATTTTCTTTGGTGTAATATTGTAACTCGTTGTTACCTCCACCATAGCCGTTGACTTCAAAGTTCCATTTATCTTCATCAATGGTATCTTCATTAAACTCATCTGCCCAGATGCAAACCCATCCACCTTCTAAGGTTGGTGAGTCACAATTTTCATAAGGAACGAGTGGCTCTATAATTGGATCTTCCGTTTGATTACATCCTGCTAAAATAAACAAGATAAATGTAATTATTAATAATTTTTTCATCATTACTCTCCTGTGATACCCGTTCTATCAATACTTTCAACAAAGTATCTCTGTGCAACAAAGTATAACACAAGAAGGGGCAATATGGTTAACATATTACCTGCAAGCATAATGGCTTCATTGAGTTCTGAACCAAAAGTGCCTGGTGGGAATAATGTTTCATAACTTGCTCTAAACGCTTGTAATTTAAGCGGTAAGGTGATTCTACTTCCCACATAGAGGGATGTGATGAATGTTTCATTCCAATACCATACAAAGCTAAATAAGAACACAATTAAAAAAGATGGGATTGCAAGTGGAACTGCAATATTGGTAAATATCTTAAATTGTGAAGCACCATCTACTTCTGCAGATTCCATTAAAACCGTTGGAATCGTTTTGAAAAATTGATAGAAAATTAAAATGTAGATGGCTGCGTTGACACCTTGTCCTAAAATTGCTGGATAAATCATCGCTTTTTGTGTACTCATTAAGCTTAAGTTCTTAAAGATTACCATGTTCGCAACCATCGTCACTTGTGATGGCAAAATGAATGTAGCAAGCATTAAGACAAATAAGACATTTTTAAGTGGAAATCTAAAGCGTGCAAATCCATAGCCAATAATAGCGGATGATAGTGTCACAGAAATGGATACTTTTAATACATAAGTTGTTGTCGTCAAGACAGAACCTGGAAGTTCTAAGACTTGAATGGCTCTTCTGTAGTTTTCAATCTCAAGTGATGTAGGAATCCATTTAACCCCTGGGTTTATGAGATCATCGACACTCATTAAACTGTTCACAGTCATGAAAAGCACAGGATATAAGTAAATATAACTAAAACTTATAAGCAAGGTCATAATGATGAATTTGTAGATGAATCCATCCACAAAGTTCATCCCAAACATAAATTTACGAATCTTAGTTTTAAGATGCGGATCTTTAAATATTTTCATATTATTTCTCCCTTCTCGCACGAAGAATTAAAATGAAAATCCCCATAATAATAACCATTAAGATAAAGTAAACCCATGCGATTGCTGCGGCAAATCCATAGCCAAACCAGAAGTTTGAATCTGGAGCACCCACAAGCATATGTGATCTTGCTAAATCTAATATGCCACCAGATTCAACAAATAAACTCATCGTTACGACAATATAGATGACACTGACACTAATCAGTGGTTGAATAGAAGGTAGCGTAATTTTCCAGAAACGATCCCAAGGAGATGCACCATCGATGGATGCAGCTTCATAAATCGCACCATCCACTTTTTGTAATCCCGCTAAGAAAATCAAAATAGGAATCCCTGCATACCATAAGATGAGTAGCATCGATGTTAAAATGGCTTCCACAGGATTTGCAATCCAAGGTCCTAAATTTTCAGATATAAAGAGAATCAAGGAGCTATCTTGCAATGATGGAATTGAAGTTGCATTTTGGTTGTTTAATTCTGTAATAATTGGGCCTGTTGAAATGACAACTGGTAAGAAAAAGATGGTACGCCATAGTCCTTTTAGTTTAATTGGATTATTGATTAAGACCGCAATCATAATTGAGAATACAACAATGAGTGGAACCGAGATGACCATCTTACCAATATAGGTTGCAAATAAAGGAAGTAATGTTTGACTTCTAAAAATGTTTAAATAGTTAGTAAAGCCAATAAATGTGGTTGCAACCCCTGTTTCAAGGCTATAATAAGCTTCATTAAAACTTAAATACAATGAATAAAACATCGGGTATAAGGTAAAGATTAAATACCCAAAAATCCATAACAAAGTAAACATATACCCATAAAATGCTTCTCTTCTTCTTCTCGTAATTTTAATTTTGAGAAAGCTAAATAAAACTAAAGTAAGTCCTTGTTTACGAACCACAAAATTATGGGTTAAAGCATGTCCAATCTTCTCAAAAATCACAGAGACTTTGAGTCGATAAAATTCTTTAAATGCCAACCATCCTTGATTCAAACGATTCATGAGTTTCTTCATGGCATCACCACCTCATAATCTCTTGCAGGTATGGTTATTCCATCAATCATTAAGCCTACATAGTTATAATTCACATAAATGGTCACACCATTTTCATAGGTGACTTTCACTAAACCGGTTTCAACGACTTCACGATTTAAAATAGGTTCACCAATGACATATTTTAATGCATCATTTAGATAATGATACGTATCAACCATTTCTTCTTCATAATCGCTTCTGGTTGTTGTATAGAAAATTGAGGCATTTGTGTAGCGCATTTCATAAGTATCTTCTTCAGTGAGTATATAACTTGGATTAATGCCAAAATCCACCATGGCAAGCAATCTATCTTCACCCATCGCATTGAAGTTTAAATAAGGGGTGTAATAAGAAATTGAACCTTTAAGAATAAGTGGTAATATCGGCACTAAATCACTATAATAATCATATTGTGCATTCGTAATTGGCATATCAAGGTAACCAGATAAAGCATTAAAGAAATATGCATTGGGTGTACTTAGTAAGATGTTGTCATAAAGATCAACAATCTCTTGGTAATAACTTAAAGATACACTCCGTTCATAATTTTCTTGATCATAATAACTATAGAGTTTTTGTCCAATACTATTTAAATAAAGGCCAGATATGCCTAAATCTATAAAGAATTCTTGGTCTTTTTTTGCATAGACATAACTACGTTCTGGATATAAATAATAGATTTCAGTGATTTGAGCATTTAAACTACGATACGCACTTTCCATCTTTAATCTTGATAAATTTCTTGCAACATCCGGATTATAAGATAATCGATTTGTAAGTTCTGATGCCATCACATAGTCATTATCTAAGTACACCGTATTTTGATCATTGATAATCGTTTCAAACAAATCCATATAATCACTCTTATTTGGAATTCTTGTGCGGTATGGGCTTTGATAAACAAACCCATCCTTACTCCATCCAAAGAGTGTGATTTGTTGATTATAAATATTTTCATCTTTTAAGAGTTGATAACTTTTTAATACATCATCAACAGATGTCATATGGACACTCGTTGAACCAATGAAGGATTTTTCTTGGTCACTCATAATGTAACTCAAATTGATCGGGATTTGATCATTTAATTCCTTTTCTGAAGGTGTTAAAACACCTCTGGAAATCAAAGTATCTCGATAGGCTTTTGCCATCCCAACATAACTTGCATCTTCACCAGATAAAAACCGATAATTAATCTTGAAATTACTCTTTGTAAAGCCTTCGGTAATGGCATCATTTCCATCACCAGCTTTATTGATGACGTAGCGGTAAATGTCTCTCACGTCATATTTCGCACCCATGCGGTGATATCTCGTATTGGCACCCCAAAATTGAGCAATCAACGATGAGACTTCTGCGCCTTCTTCGATTTCAGCAACCAATCCATTAGCTCCGTGCTCATGGACCAACCCAAAAATTGGAACACTTAACAAAGGAATCGTATTTTGACGATATCCCATATCTGCACCATAATATTTCGCTTGAAAACGTGTATTATGGGCTTGATCTAGACGCACTAAAGCACCGATACCATCAGGGATCATAAAATATCCTGGATACGAGTCTTCTCTAGCTGCACCTAAATTTGGGAATATTTGAACGGATAACAAACGATAAATATCGCCATTTTCTTCAATACTTTCTGAAGGGATCGAAACACTTAGAGTGCCATCTTCAAGTGATATGATTACACTAAACTTAATATCAATTTCTTTTAGATCAATTAAAACCGTAAATGATTGACTATTTTTATTTCCATAACTTACCGATACATTTCGTGTTTTATAACTGCCTTCTTCAATCAAATATGGACTTAAAAAATCTTCTTGCCCTTCTTTAATAGATCCATCGGTTTGATAACTGACATCAGCTAAAGAGTAAAGTGAATCTAAAGAAATGAGTGATGTGGACACATTTTGTGCTCGCACATATTCAACCCATAACCCTGAATTCATCAGATTACGGTTTGATGTGTTATTTTCTCTTTCCCCACTAATGCCTTGAAACTCAGGACGTGAAGACCATAAATAACCCGTTTTTTTATTATAAACCATCATTGAAAACGAATCTTTTTCAAAATAGACCAATAACTCTGGGGTATTAAACATTTCTTCAAACCCTAAAGTTTCCAAATCACTTTCTGTGAAAGGCAACATGAAGTTTTCATGAAATGCATCTAATTTTTCTTGATCAACCTGATCTTTTTGAGTGAATCTTGAAGATTCTAAAAAGGTTTGGTTAATATAGTTGAAATTTGTTTCTACGTCCACTTCGTTATTTGTAACTAAGGATGAGTTTCCATAAACAAGTAAAGATAATGTAGAAGAAAACAAGAGGACAATCACTGCATATTTTAGCCATTTAGCCACGGTTAATCACCTCCCTTACAATGTCTGAGAGTAAGCCGTAAACTTCATTTAAAAGCAAATAGATGATGAATAACACAGCAATAATCATCAGCGCTGTGAAAATTGAGATTAAGATATTGCCAATCGTTGGTTTCATGTCATAGAAATGAACTTCTTTGACCATGATAATCATATAAATGACCGTAATGGCTATGCCAATAATCAGTAATGTATCATAAATAAATGATTCATTATAGGTTAGTCCTTTAGATATAATCGCAACAATCGGGAATGTGATGATCATGGGGAGTAGTGTATAGGCTGATGCTTGATAAACATCAGATAATTTCCCTTCCCCATCTCTAATACTACATACCAAATAGTTTGCAATCACCCATAAAACAAATGGGACAAAGATCTTCACAACTTCTTCAACTAAATTAATTTCAGAAGTGATCCGATCATTAAATAAGAAGCTCGTTTCATAAATCCAGAATATATAGGCTAGGAAAAAGAGTAAGACATAAATGAAAGCTGAAAGATTCGAACCCTTCTTCTCTCTTTTCACGCCATAATAACCATCTGCTGGATGTTTAATGATGTAGAAAGGATAAATCATTTCTAAATAGAGTTTATATTTTGATAAATAGACTTTTACTTTAGCCATAGGTCTTTTTACGACATCCATGAAATGCGTAAATAAATTTACAAAGTATAACACTAAGATGACAAGTAAGATGGTAATGATAATACTTCCGCTACCCAATAGTAAGTCATTTCTAACTTCCCAAAACGCATTTGAATAGCCTTCTTGATCACGAGCAACCTCATAATACTCCATCGCTTGTACGTAGTCCATATTAGCAAAATACGCATTACCAATCCCTTTATTCGCTAGATCAAAGAGTCCATTCATCTTTAATACTTCTTGCCATGGTTCTAAAGACTCACTATATTTACCATCTTGATATAAATTAATCGCGTAATGGACTAAATCGGCAAATTCAGTTGGAATGAAAACTTGAAGTGCGGATGTTTCTTGGTCTAAGGCATAAATATTATTCTTTGAATCCACCCCAATACTTGTGGGTGATTTAAATAATCCTTTTTGATTACTCGTATCTAAGCCACTAAAGACAAATAATACGGAACCATCAGGTGCATATTCTGTAATATAACCATCTGATGTAATCGTAAAGATCGTATCATAGGGTCCAACATATAAATCTTCGGTTGAATCAAATCCCCAAACCGACTCGTTATAAACAAAGTTTGCAATATTGAGTTTTAAATAACCATCTTGACCTTTAGTCGTTGTTAAAATTAAGCCATTATTATCAACAGCAATATTATAAACTGGTGCAGGAATCATTTGGAACCACTGTCTGCGTTGATCTTCATCAAATAAGATGAATTTCAACACATTATCCCATGTATTTGGAATCGTGTTCCCACCAAAGAAACCGAAAAACTCACCACGGTTTTCATATTCGACTAAACCGTTGATGTTTCCAGCAAGTAACATATACACATTATTTCCTTTATCGGTAATAATCTTTGTCGGATCAAAGGCATCTTTATCGGTAAAATATGGTGTATTTTGTGGTTTTTCATAGGTTTGATCTAAGATGTAATTTCCGATATTTTCATCAAAGATGAATTTCAAACCCATCTTTAATCCAAAATCAGCCACATATAAATGACCATCATCACCGACGTGGATTCCCATCGGTTCATCTAAGATACCTTCACCGATAACTAAGACCGAATCATCTTTCAAACTATATTTGATAATTCGTTTGTTGCCGTAATCGGAAATGTAAAGATTATCTTCTTTATCAATCGTTAAGTCTTGAGGTTCTTCTAATTGAAGGCCTGAAAGCTCCGTTTGAATCGATAAAGGGATATATGCATCTTGTGTCCAAACCATGCGATTAAGCGCACTACTATAGGTATATGTTGCATAAGGTAATCCATTGGCTTTTAAGTTCAGGGATGGGATCAGTAAGAAAATACTGATGAAGAATATAATCAATATCTTTTTCATCATTTGATCCCTGAATGAGCCATCGTATTCATGACTTTTCCTTGTAAGATAATAAATAAAACTAAATTTGGAATAAACATAATGAGTGATGCAGCAGCAGCCATCCCTTGACCTGCAACTGTATTTCCTTGAATCGAGGTTAGACTTTGCATGTAGAATGCAAGTGTTCTTTTCGATTCATCATTAATGTATAACACCGATGTTGACACATCATTCCAAATTGCCTGAAAGGCTAAGATTCCTACGGTTGCGATCGCTGGTGCGATGACCGGTAATACGATTTTCATGAAGATTTGCATCTCGGATGCACCATCAATCTTCGCAGATTCAATGATTTCATTCGGTGTTTGATCAATAAACTGCTTAATCAAAAACATCGCAACCGGCATAACAATGACCGGTAAGATATGTGCTGCATAAGTATCAATTAATCCTGATCTCGCAATTATTAAATATCTTGGAATTTGAACAGCAATTGGAACAAACATTAAAGCTAATGTATTAATTTCAAATAATACTTTCTTTCCTCTAAATTTAAGTTTAGAAAGTGCATATGCTGAAAATGCGGTAATAAAGATCGCTAAAGTCACACCAACAATGGTCACAATCAAACTATTGACCAAATATCTTGAAAAAGGAACACCGGATGCAGAAACTAACCGAGAGAGTTCATTAAAATTATCAAAGGTTGGATTGATGACGAAAAAGCGAGGTGGATAAGCAAATAATTCACTCCGTGGTTTAAAGGCATGATTAATGATAAATAAGATCGGTAGTAACATCAACACGGAAAACGGAATCAAAAACAAGAAAAACGGTAATTGACTTCGATGTAGGCGTGTTGGATTGATTTTAGTTCCTTGAAAACTAGCAGATGCCATCCATCATCACTCCTTTTCTCCGAGAATTTTCCATGTCACTTTCGAGATGAAATATACAAGTAAGAGTAAAACCACACTAATCGTTGCTGCATAACCCATCATGTACCTGATAAATCCAAAGTCTTCAATATGATTGACAATGAGTTGACCGGCATATTGTGGGGTTGGATTGGACCCAGAGAGCTGGACACCAATCCCTCCAGCTTGGAAGGTTGTTACAACCGCCATGACGGCTCCAAATAACATTTGTGGCCGCATGGATGGAATGGTGATGTAGAAGATTTCTTGTGCCCGATTTCTAATACCATCCACATAAGCTGCTTCATAAAGTGTTTGATCTATATTTAAAACCCCAGCGAGCATCGCTAAGAAACCAACACCCATTGAACTCCATAAGCTTACGACAATCATGATTGTCATTAAGTAATCTGGTGATTGTAAGAATTGGATAGGTTCTAAGATAATTCCCCAATTTAATAATAAACTGTTTAAATATCCTTGCGAATCCCCTGAGAAAATGATACGCCACATGGATGCCATCGCAACCCCCATCGTCAGTGATGGTGAGTAGAGAATGATTGCTAGAACGGTTCTATATTTTTGTGGGATTTGTGCGAGTGTCCATGCGAGTAAAAATGAGAGAATGTAACCAACTGGACCGACAATCAGTGCAAATTTTAACGTGTTTGATAACACATATTGCATGAATACTGTATCCATCGTGATTAATTCAATGTAATTCGTAATCCCTGTAAATGAAGGTGTTTGAATGGCATTAAAGTAAGTAAATGATAAATAGATGGCTGCGATAACCGGAATAATTACGAATACTAAAAACAGTGTCCAATAAGGAACGATAAACCAAGCGGGGTGATTCATTCTTCTAGTCATGATGTACCTCCGTTAGCCAGTCGTCGATATTATAGATACTTGGAACAATATATTCTTTTAGAATGACCCCATTTTCGGTATATCCGAATTCAGCCATCTTATAGATAATTTCACGGTTAGATACACGCATTGCTTCATCTAATGCTTGTCTTGGATTAGTACCATCAAAGACAATCGATGTCCATGCATTACTAATTGAACGTTCCACCATGTAAGCACCAGGAATACGTGAAGCTTCAATACCTTGAGTCCATTGTTCTAAAACAATCTTCTTATATTCATCCGGCATTGAGATCGTTTCAAAGGCTGCCATATTGGCTGTATTCCAAAAATAAGTTTTACCATAAGTTGATTGAAGTAAGAATGCAAATTCACTTTGAACTGGTGTTGACATCCACCAAGACAAGAAATCCCAAGCATCTTCTTTATATTTGGTGGTGCTCATGATCATGGACGCTTGTCCACCAATCGATGAATATCTAATGATTTCATCCGTTTCTTCATCATAAACCCCAGGATGAAGATCCATGGCCCATAAACCATCGAGTTCAACCGCTGCAGTTTCTAATAAAATGTAGGTCGCTAGATTAGAGATCCCAATTGGTAATAATCCATAACGGAAATGGTTATAAAAGTTTGGCACATATTTTGGTAAATTGTAAAGACTGAATAAATCACTCATCAAAGTAATCCCTTGAAGTGTTTCTTCAGAGTTAATCGCTGTTGACATGCCATCTGGTGCATAGAGATCGCCACCAAATTGATAAATAAATGGAAGGGTAGCCACATAAGGTTTGAGTCCACTAAATTGTGCTAATGGAACAAAATAGTTCATGCCATAGCTTTGTAAAAGTGGTAAGATTTGAATAATTTCTTCCCATGTCTGTGGAATTTCTGTAATGCCAATACTATTTAAAATATCCTTACGATAGTATGTCACCCAGAAGTCTTGAGTTTCTGGAATCCCAAAGACCCCTTGTTCAAAGACATAAGGAATCATTGCACCCTTTGTAAATTGATTGACTGTTTCTTCGTAGCCTTCAAATTGTCTTAAATCAAGTGATGCATCACGTACTGCAAATTCATATGGAATCCAGTGATCGACACCAATTGCTAAATCAGGTGCTTGACCACTCGCATTGGCGAGAATTAATTTGTTTTGATCAGGCATTTGGGATAGCGTTACTCTTCGATTTCCATCATAATGCTGGTCAATCAAAGATTGCATGATTTCAATATATTGTCTAGGGTGATTGACCCATACGGTTAAATCTTCATCATGACGATCAGATGCTGAATAAGGGTTATTGATAAATGATAAAACAAGGCGTTTTAAACCTTCAAAGTAACGAACAAATGGGTTAGCAAATGGCTTAGGTATGTTCATATCGCCATGGATCATCATGCGTTCCATTTCCATATTTGTCCGGAGTAAATTTTCCATCAAATGACCTAAAATCTGATTGATTGATGAATCTCCATCTGAAAACTGAACCATCATCGATGGAAGTTTATTAATGTCATCTGCAATATTTTTTAAGCGTTTGGATGCCACTAAAAGATTCGCAACTTCAGAAGGTTGTTCAATATTGGATAGTGGGAGTATTGTTTGATAGGTATCATCTAAGATTTGTGCCCACTTGCGAATATCATTTGAAGCTTCTGGAAAATATAGTTCAATATCCCAGTCACGATATTTATCCGTTCCACCACTGGTGTAACGTTTAATATTTAATGATAATTCTTGAATATTTTGCATCACATATTTCACAGTTTCAATCGTTTCACGATACGGATAATTCACCGATTCTAACGTGATGAAATGCACACCTTTTTCTAAATAAATTTTAATAGGTTCTTCATTTTGATCAGTTAGTGTCCGGTTAATAAAGTTTGTGGTATAAGGAAATGCATAACTTTCAAAAAGATCGAATGGAACCTCTCCATTAATCTTAATCTTTCGATATACGGGTAAATCTTTAATCATATATTGACGATATTTAAAAGATAAATGATAGAATCCTGAAGTTTCGACTTCAATTTCATAAGAGACTTCATCCCCAGAATTTTGCCATGAATCACCAAAAATCGTGTTTAATCTTAAAAACTGTGTATCATAATATAAATTCGATGGATCTTGTTCTGTTCTTAATCGAATCGATGGATTATTTCTTTCTTTTATATTTCTTGCCGAGATGATGATTTCTTCATCGATTACATTTGCGTTTGGAAATCCAGTTAAATAATCCTCATAAGTTTTAAATGACTCATTTTTAATGTAATAAATTTGACCAATTAAAAGTGGTTGATTCACAAAAGAGATTTCAACTTTATCATTTTCCTCAAGATAGAATGCAAAATAACCCGGATGCATTCCGCGATAATCATAGATTGGTTGATTTTCCCATTTAAAATCTTTATAGGAGCTAGGCATAATTTCATTTTGATAACGATCTAATTCAAAATCATAGGATTCATAAATCCAATTTGATTTTAAAACGATGGTTTGTGATTCATAAAACTGAGGCACACCATTAATCGTGATCGAAATTTGTGCTTGATCAATATTTTGTGAGATCTCATAATAATCTAAAGATAAATAATAAAGCCCTGAAGTTTTTTCAGTATGTGTATATTTGATGGAATGATCTTCATCCAATAAAAAGACAAATGCACTATGTGGATAATCCATCACTTCATTTCCATAAGTTTCATGTGTGGCATCGACAATTTGTCCATCGATATGAGCAGTTGATATGCTTCTTTCAACATTTGAATCGGATATATGATCTAATATGTAATTTTGTTTAAGCTCACTATAAAGCGTTTGTTCATAGGCATTTGATAAACTTGTATTTTGATAACTATGTGTCAATTCATCGGTAAGATAAAATGTATTATCTTTCGATACCTTAAAAAAAGAAACCAGCAGCATGGTTAAAATAAAGATGCTAAAAAACAGAATAAGCCCCTTCTTCAATGTCAAACCTTGGATAATCAGCTTAAAATTGGTCATTCCCTTTTTTAAAATATCAATGATTTTCTTCATAAATACCTCGATAAATTAAGGTGACTAGAGGGGGCGAAATGTCCCCTCTATCACTCTTATTATACTTTATGAACCGATTGTTTCTAATTGTCCTTGGACAAGTTCGTTAATTTTGTTTTCCCACTGTACAGCATAAGTGCTGACTGCAGTTGGACCAGCAACCACTAAATTTTCCCAGTTATATGGATTTTCTGGATCATTTACCCATGCCCAGAAATCTTTATATCCTGGTAACCATTTATCTAAGTCTGGTTTAGAATATTCAATGCGATCGATTATATAATCAATACCTTCAATACCATCCACTAAATCATAAACGCGATCCCACACTTCTGGATAGTCACCAACAGGGAATCGATCAAGATATGGAGGAACTTCGCCAGCAGCAAGTGCTGCATCGTATTCTTCTTCAAGAATATCTAATCTAGTTTCCCATCCTTCTTGGCCAAATGTCATCCATTTCGCAAGTAAATATGCTTCTTCTGGATAATCAGTTTGTGAAGAAACGGCTTGATAATCTAAGATGGTTGGTGGAAATAATCCCGCATCACCACTTGGATATGGCCAGAATCCTAAATTAATATCGTTATCTAACTTCGCTGATCTTATAAATCCTAATTGCCAAGATCCTTCAATGTCCATCGCACCTACACCGGTTGAAATGAGATATGCATCTAAAATTTCATTCGCTGCAAGTACTTCTGCTGTAAATCTTGTCGTTGTGCCATCAAGTAATTGATGAAGTGCAACTTTTTGTTCCATCGCGTAAATCCAATCAGGAGATGTGTAATGGAAACTTGTTCCATCCCATGTGTCATATTGCACATTTTCATCTTCCATCATTGGCCATACTTGTTGGAAATCAGGAGATCCATACCATGTGTCAAGACCGATGACTGTATTTGCTGGATCTGTTAATACACCACTGCTATCCAAACTAAAATTCTTAATGGCTTTTGCAACTTCAACAAATTCTTCAAATGTCCAATCTTTCACAGGATATCCGTCATTATCAATTCGATATTTTCCTGCAACCGTTGTTAAGTTTGCTCTTTCGAAAATATCAAGATTAATCATGATGCCTTTTAAAAATTGGAATGAAGGAACTGCATAACGTTTTCCATTATAAACACCGGTTAATGCGATGTTATCATAGATCAAATCTGTTTCTTCATCAGCATCCCAATACTCTGCAACATCTAATGTTAATCCAGCATTAATGATTGTTGGAACATTATCGGTTGCAAACACATCAGGTAACATACCTGCTTGAGCTGCTGTAATTAAATTGCCTGTAAATGCTTCACCGCTACCTTCAATGTCCGTTCTTAATGTGACATCGATATTTGGGTATTTTAATTCAAAGGCATCAATCATTTTTTGATTGAATTCTTGATTTCCCCAATCGGCATAGGATAAAGCAATGGTTTGAGTTCCACCATTTGGATCTGGTTTATCATCTTCACAAGCGACTAAAACAAATCCAATGAGTAAAACGACCATTAAAGTTAATATTTTTTTCATGAAATCAATCTCCCTAGTTTAAGTTTTGGTAGATATAAACTTCTTGAATTGTAAATGTACCTAATTCTGAAACTGCTTCTCCACCTAAAGTACCAAAGTCAAGTTCAACTTTAACATCTGTCACTTCAGCTGCTACAGTAAATTCAAGATAATAAGTCGTTGTTTCTGCTGCAGTAACGGCAAAGTCAACTGCATTATCCGGTAGGATTGAAACCCAATCAGCGTTTGGTAACACAAGGTTAACGCGTAGATCACGATCAACTGTTGAATCAATCACGATCTTTAACACATAGTTGCCTGGTGCTAATGAATCAACGATTTGATAGAAATGAGGCATATAAGATTGAGAACCTAAAGTTGTCACTTCAATGACTGCTTCATTTTCTTCACCTAATACCATCGTACCAGCGCCTTCGCCTGAATTATCATAGTTAAATGATGGAATAGTGGTTATGTTACCAGGATCACCATTGATAATAATTTCTGGTGCATCTTCTACGTCTTTTTCTTTAAGTGAAATATTGTCAAGAGTCACAATACCTGCAGCAAAGTTTGTAGTTTTGCCTAACTCAAAGCTTAATGTTAAGCCTTCTAAGTTATCTGTACCTGTTGTAAATTCATAAGTATAAGTCGTCATTTCAGTCGTTAACATGTGGTTAAGCATTTCAATTTGGTTAACCCAAACTTCTGGAACAAATAACTTCACATTGATATCTCTAGCAGCCGTTGCCATCGCATCAAATGAGAATACATAAGTTGTATCTGCTTCTAAAGTAATTGGTAATTGATTAAATTGAATTGCCCATGTATCTTGACCACCTTTATCAGTTCCAATATTGAATTCACCATTTTCACGGCTATATGTTACATTTGGATAATCATCCCAGTCTTGAGACCATAAAACCCATCCATCATCACTGAAATTGCCATTTGTGATGATATCATCTAAGACTGCTTCTTGAAGCTTAACTTCACTAAATGTAACTAAACCATCAGCAAATCCGTCTTGACTACCTAATTCAAAGACTAATTTAACAGCGAGAGTAGGATGAGTTACTGTAAAGACAAATTCAAGTGTCTTTTCTTCAGTTGTAATGTCAGTTGCATTGAAACGTGCATAATCCACAAATGGATCTCCATTTCCAAGTACAACATTCATCTTACGTGCAACTTCTGATTTAACAGTCACTAATAAACGGTATGTCTTACCTTCTTCAAGAGTAATATAACCATCTTGTGTTAATTGAACAGCCCATGATGCATCGCCACCACCTGTAATATCTACAGTGTAAAGACCATTTTCAATGTCAATTGCAGATTCAACCACTGGAGCAGTACCCCAATCTTGAGCCCATACAGACCATTCTGGTTTTTCTTCAGTAAGTGCTGCATCAAATGATGGATTTGCAACTAGATTTTCATCATTAAATTGCATTCCAACGATTTCTAAAGCCATTTCTTTAGTCGCAATATTTCCTGCAGAGTCTTCTGCTGAATATGTAATCGTGTATTTGCCTGGAAGAGATGTATCAAGTTCATCAACGACATTACTATCTTCATCAGTAATGACATATGTAACTTCGCTTGAGATATCGCCATCTACTAAGTCGAGTGCTTTAACACCAGATAAAGCGTTAAATTCAGCATCCACTAAAATTGAACGTGATGCGGATACACCTGTTAATCGAGGTGCAGTTTCATCAGACTCAGGTGATACTTCCGTAATTTCAAAATTGTCAAACCACATGGTTGCATTGATAGAAACGCCACCAACTAAACCTAAACCAAATAATAAGCCACCCTTTTGGTTATCAAGTTCCATTGTGAAGACAAATTCATAAGTATCCCATTCAGTTGTAATTGTATGATTCACAATGTATGGAATAAAATCTGTAATCCATGGTGCTGCAGTTAATAATTCACCAAGTTGAACATCAATCATCTTTTCAACACTTGATTTAGCGTCGTAAGAAACTTTGTAAGTTTTACCTTGTTCAAATGGAATATCAAGTTGACCAAAACGTGGTCTTACTGCTGCCCAACCAGCCACAACTTCAGCTTTCAACGCTGGATTGCCATCAACTTCTTCAGTCGTTAAAGTAAGTTCTCCACCTTCACCGATGAGGTATGCATCATTAGAAACCCATCCAGCTGTACCTAAAGTGAAATCAGGATTTACAAACATTTCGCCTTCAACAGCTGCAGGTTGTTTCACTGTGATTTTTCTGAATTTTTGAGATAAAATACCATCTACCTCTACTTCATACTTGATCATATGTTCGCCAGCAAGTTTTGTATCTAAAACATCATCTGTAATAACGGTTGTTGCAACATGAGAATATGTGATTTGATCACTATAATCTACGCCATTATTACCCACGGCTTTAACGCCATCAAGCACATTGAATGGGGCATCAAAATCCACTGTTACATCATCAGCTCCACTAAATGTAATCGCAGTTAGTGGTGTCACTTCTTCTTTACATGCAAATAAAGAGAGTGAAGCAACAACCAATAAAGCAATTGCTAAAATTTTCTTTTTCATCTATTTTCCTCCTTATTGTAATAGACATATATCTCTAATACATCCTTATTTCGGATGTGTTTAGCCCAATTTCCTGAAACAAAAGATTGATTTGATATGATTTCTTCATCTTTTGTCCTTAAAACAATTTTTTTAATCTTTGCATCCTGATCATATGTATTGATCATATCTGGATTATGATAAACCACGTGTGTGGATCCAAACAATTTGGTTTCAACTTTTCCATCTAAGAAGAAATCACGATGGAGTATTGGTTTCGGCTTAAAGATTAACTCATCATCCTTATATGTAAATAAATCTTTTCCATAAAACATCAGTTGTGCCATCGAGAGTGCTTCAGCCGTTGATCCAGATAATCTTGCGACAAATCCTTGTCCATGTTTTTTTGGATCTGGATTGGATGAAGTAGCAATAAATGATGAGTTTTCTAAGGGTGATCTCCCGTAAACCTTCGGATCCATAAAGCATGTTAAGTTGGTCTTCATTTCTTCATAAAACTCATCATATAACCCGGATTTTAATAATCCAAGTAAATATTTATAAGTCATATGTAAGAAATTAGATTCACGTTCTAGCCATCCAGGTGTAAATGCTTTTAATCTTCCAATTTCAAAGGATTCAGATTCTAAGGACACACTCGTTTGATAGAATTTATGTTTTCGGTCATATAATTCAGATTTTTTAACCGCTTGATAAAGTGTTTTCGCATCCTTTGTTGACTGGGTGATTTTTAAATATCTTGCCGGTCCTTCAAGGAATGGTGGGAGTGGCCTCATAGTAAATTTCTTAACCTTGACTAAAGGTAATCCATATTCACCAATAACATCAAGTCCTTGAGTATCTTTAATCTTTTCATAATCAATGGCTTCAAAAGTGAGATATGTTGGGATAATATCTGCAAGTTTTTCTGCTTTATGAAGCGCTTGATTTAACGTATCATCCATTTTTTGAATGAGTGAATATAACTCTTCAAGTTTTACTTTGATCAGATGACCACTTAAATGAAGCCGTTTCTTACGATAAGACTCCAAAGCATTCATTCTTTGGTCCCACGCATGAAATGCATCATCTTGATTAATCTTATCTAATTCACGGATGAACTGATACGTATCATCTAGCATTTCAATCTCATGATTTTTATGTGTTTCTGCGATGTGTTTAACAAATCCTAAGAGACGGATAAGTTCAATCATTTCTGAGATGCCAGAACCGAATAATCCAGGTAATCCGTTACATGCATCATTCCATCCTGGTTTATTTGCTTCATAAGATAAGCCAATACCAAATGGATCTAGATGTGCGAATTTATTGACAACCAAGGTCATCAATTTTGATATGAGCGGTACTTTAATGAGTTCTCCATTAACCATCAACCACTGAGGTCTTTCCTCTAAGTGCTTGATTGCACCATATTGTCTAACGGTTTGTTTTTTCGTATAGACATATTTTTCATTTCTTGGTAACACATAAGCATTCGATTGGAAAAAGCTCACATAAGATTTAAATAATAGGTCATCGATTTGATCTGGATAAATATGTTGATAACTTTCAATCAAATCATAAAGATATGTGAAATGATCTTCCCAATATCCTTCACCAAATGAAGCTTTATACATGATATCACTTTGAAGGATGATCTTTTCAAATGCTTCTTCTAAATTGAGATCTTCAAGTTTCATCAAAAGTGAACCTGGGGTATATGGTTTATCTAAGAATTCTTTTAATGAAATATCATAATCATTAATATTTCCATCAAACTTGAATTCGATACCTTCGATCGATAATGGATTGTATCCATCATCTTGAATGAAAGATGCGAACATCAAGATGTTGAATGATTTAATCTCTGGGAAAAAGAAGAGATCATTACGTCTGTTTTGCAAAACATCTCTAAAATTTCCATTGCCTTGAGAATAATAGGCGGGTTCTAAATTGAAGAAATTGTAATCTCTTTCTAAATCGCCATGCTTTCTTGAATAAATATAATAACTTGCATCCTTTGATTTTGTCTTAAATTGGATGGGATAACCACCCCGTAAGACATTATCTAAGTAACATTGTTTTAAATAGGCATCAAAGATTGGATATTTCGTTTTTGTATCCATCACACTTGTCAAGCTTTGATGAATATCTTCATTTTCCTCTTCTTTATTTTGAATATATGCTTGGCTTGTTTTTTTCGTTAAACTGATTAATTTATCTTCATGTTCAACATATCCAAACATGGATGTAAATGTTTTATTTGTATTCGGTTTTAATTTATATGTGAAATAAATCATCGCTGATGGCACTTGATTCACTCTGACTTGTTTTTGATCTTTCAATGTATGATCAATCAAATGATAAGGTGTTTCTAATGAGGTATCCTCATCAAAAAGTGCTTTATAATCGTAGATGTAATATCCAGGTTCATCTGAGATTGTATGCATGAAATGTCCTTCAGTTAACATAGACACTTCGGCATCATCACCGGTTGAACCTCTTAAAGTATAAAAGACATATTGATTGGTAGGTTTAGTTTCCATCCAGCTTTGTAAAAGGTTAGAAACTGCTTTATATCCCCCATAATCAATTCCAGTGGGTAACATTTGTGCAAGTCCATCGACAATCTCAATCGATTTTTCAACCTTTGAATGATTGATGATTTGCACCTTTCGATTTAGTGCAGCAAGTCTTTCATTGGGAAGCGTATAATACGTGACTTTAATTGAAATCTCTTCTGCATCAAAATGCTGCGTAATCGATACTTTATCTTCATAAACATCAAGTGTTTGACCTAAGTCGTCTTCTTTAAAACATTCCAATACTTTTTGATCGATTTTAATGAATGTTCTAAATCCAATTTTTGAGACATAATGATAGGCTGCATTGGCTGGAAAAAATTCCATCAAAGCCCCATTTTTATTTTTAACCCCGAAGGAAGCAATCAATTGACCGCGATTTACATAAAAAGCCCAAAGTGGGATCCCATTTTTACCCGCAATACCACTTAAAAAGCTTGAAAATGGTTTTTGCTTCTGATAATTATGGACTTGAAAATGATATTTTTCCATAGTTTCTCCCTTTAGGAAATCGGTTTCTTTACTTACTATCACAATAATATCACAATAGGAAACCGTTTTCAATAAAAATAATCTATTTTTTTAATGTCGATTCTCTGATGATGAGTTCAACGGGTAAACGCACAACTTCTTCCATCATGTCATCTGGATTTTCGATTAACTCAATAAGTCTAATTGCTGCTGTTTCTCCTAGAAGTTTACGATCTTGTTTAATGGTTGTAAGCGGTGGTGAGAAATGTTTTGCAAATGCGATATCATCAAAACCAATAATTTGAATATCACTTGGGACAGTTAACCCTGAGTCATGAATACCTTTCATCACGCCAAGTGCTAAATCATCACTGGCAACCATAATTAATTCTGGTTTATCATCGGTTGAAGATAATAATGTTTTCACCGCATTATAGCCACTCGTGAATCCAAAGCTTTCTGCATACATGATATCTCCAACTTGTGTGAGTTGATGCATTTTAATATAATGCTTAAATGCTTCAATACGTTCATTAAACGCTTTTGATGATTTAGGACCAGAAATGAATGCAATTTTTTGTAAATGTAGTTCATTTTTGATGTATTCAACGGAAAGTCTTACGCCCATGTCATTATCACTAATGACGGTATGTAAGCCAGGAACTAACATATCATTCGAGACACATGGAATATGACTATTGATGAGTTCATATAATCCTTGATCATCGTAGTTACCGACAACGATATAAACTCCATCAACTCTTTTATTCACGCACCACTCTAAATAAGATAGTTCATGTTGTCCAAGTTTTTTAACGATGAAACTAAGTTCATATCCTCTCGTTTCAACAAATGTTTTAAAGTTTTGTAAAATACTCGAGAAAAATGAGTGTTCTAATCCAACATCCGATTCTTCCGTAAACACAATCCCAACCGTATAAGTGCGTTTTGATTTCAGCATCCGTGCAGAATTATTTGGGACATAACCAACTTCTTTGATATACGATAAAACACGCGCTCTTGTTTTATCGGATACGTTGCCTGTTTGGTTCAAAACTTTTGAAATCGTGCCTGGAGCTAAGTTCAAAGCTTGAGCGATATCATAGATGGTTTGTTTCTTACTCAAATCACATCACTTCTTTCATATACTTTTACAGACTTAATTAAAAATTCAACAGGGAACATATTATCATCAATTTCTCCACCCCAAGTACCGCCGATTGCTAAATTTAGAATGAGATAATAGGGTTGATTAAATGGCCATGCTTCTAAAGATGTTTTATCATCTTGATGGAATGTGACAATCTTTTGATCATCAATCAAAAATGTGATTTCACCTTTTTCCCAGATGAGTCCATAAGTGTGAAAATCTTCTAAGAGGTTTAAGTCTTGATGCACATAGGTTGGATGATTATTCTTCCGATGATTGAAATCATGTGAATGCAATGAAAAATGAATAAATCCTGGATTTTTCCCGACATGTTCCATCAAATCAATTTCACCACAGAGTGGCCATCCCACTTCTTTAATTTTTTCACCTAAAAACCATATTGCTGGCCATGTGCCTTTTCCTTTAGGTACTTTGGCACATACTTCAATTTTTCCATATTGCATATGTTTTTTATGCTTTGTTGTGATTTTAGCTGATGTATATCCACAATTTTCATAGGATTCCTTGTGAGCGACAATATGTAATGTTTGATTTTTGATGAATAGATTTTTAGATCGGTCTGTATAATATTGGTTTTCCTTATTACCAAAACCACTGCCACCCTTTTCAACATTCCAAATCTCTGGGTTCAATGCTTCTTTTTCAAACAAATCTTGCCATACGAGTTTATAGTTCATGAGATGCTCCTTTAATCAATGATTGAATTTGTTGCATTTCATGATCATTTAAATAGATGCGATGTGAATTATCATCGGATGTATTTTCTTCTTCAATGATTAACACTTCAGCATCCTTGGATAAAGCATGGGCATGATAAACACCTTTGGGTATTTTATAAATACGTTTTTTCTCTAACGGCAAGTGAATAAATGTTTTTGGGTGTTCTTCTTTAAGTAACACCATATCACACTTTCCTTCTAGTAAAACAAATACTTCATCGGTCTCTTGATGGCATTCGATAAAATTAAGCTTTTGGATACTTAGTTCATCGATGTAGTTAAGCCGTGCAACTCGCCATGATTCAAAGTGAAATAATTTATCATAACCGATGCCTTTTGTATCATATGTTTCAAATAATTTCATCTAAATATACCTCGATATCTCCATCTGTGTCTATAATTGGTAGTTTTATGTCTTGGCCTTTTGAACTAATTTTTTTAATGTGATAATTCGGATAATCTAATCCTTTTGGATTATAAAAAGTGATTTGGATCTGCTTTTTAAAGATTTGGGTTTTGATGGATGCAACTCCATCAATAAAATCATCTTTTGTGAGCTTAGGTTCGATAAAAAGCTTACCTAAATCCATCTTTAATCCGAAGACTAATCGTCTAAGGAGTAATAATAACCAACTCGCAGATCCTGTCAAATATGGGTATTTACCTTCCCCTTTTTCCGTAAAGTATTCAGGAATACCTGCCCATACATGTGATTTTGGATCTTGAGATTGACTTAAAATGGTGAATGCTGCTTCTCTACCTAAAGAAACTAAATCATATTGATATAAACCATAAGCATACATCATGACCATGTGAGAGAATATCGCCCCATTTTCTTTATGATTATATGCAAAGCCATAAGCTCTTCCCATATTGGTTAAGACTTTTTGATAATTAGAGTTTAAATGGTATCCACCAATCGATGGATTAAATAATAACGCTTTGGTTTTTAATGCTAATGCTAGTGCTTGATCTTTTTGAGGCGTTTCTCCAAGGAGCGCCATGGCTTGACCGGTAAGTTGCATAGTTGATTCTGTATCTAATGGTTCGCCTTGTTGATCAAAATAACTATCATAACGATTCATTTGAAATGCTTTTTCATTTAAGAATGCTTTTTTCTTTTGAGCTAGATTCTTGAGTGTTTTGGATAACACATCTCGATCATACGTTTTTGTTTTTCCATCAAATCTCGAAACTTCATCAAAATAAGTTTGAATATCTACTTTTTCACTTAACAAGAGATCAAGTGACTCTATCATGTCAAATTTTGAAACATCAAAGGACAAAATTAAGTCTGCTAATACTTCTAGGTTCTTTCTATACATGTGGGTAAAACTAATCGTTTCACCTTGTTCATGTGCCATATCAAGACCATCATTCCAATCTGCATCTTCTAAACGTGTGAATCCGCGTTTTCCAATATTATGGTATCCCACCAAATTTTCGATTAATAGATGTTCTAAAATTGTGCCTTCATAAACTTGATTATGTGCATCTAATAACTTAGAACCACTTGGTTTTTCTTGGTTCTTTTTTGTATAATGCGTAAATTGATCTCTAAAATACGTTTGTTTTTTTAATAAGAATTCTAGATCACCAGTTTCATCAATATATAGTTTGGTGGTAATTAATGGCCAGACCGCATGATCAGACCACACACGTGTGATTTGATTACGATCAGCTTTAAACTCACCCATGTGATCGCCAATAATCGTCGCATTCGATCCATCAATTCGAATCCCAGCAAAATTACTATAAAGTAGATCAAAAACGGATGGGTCATTCATCATGATGAGCGATAATAAATCTTGCCATAAATCGCGCCATCCTCTACCTCCCTTACCATAATCATGGTAGGGGAGAAAAGAATTGCCAAAGTAACGTCTAAGGAGGGGTTGAAGAGTGACCCATTTTAACTGATTTGACGTTTCTTCTGTTTCTATATTAAAAGATAAATGATTGATGTATTGTTTAAAATAATCGGTCGATTCTTTTAAGTATTTCTCAAATCCTTGAGGGCTTAAGTACATCTTTTTGATGTCTTTGATCTCAAAATCTTGTTCAGAGATTAAAATTCCTAAATAAAACGTAACTTCTTCTTGTGGTTTAAGTTCAAGGTTATGAAAACTTATGCCGCCCATCGCTTCATATCCTCTAGTTTCATAACCTTCACTTTCTAAGTCATTTAGCCCTTGAGGGAAATGAAAAGATCCACCTTTTAAGTAATGTTCAACCGTTGGAAGATATCCTTTGACTTTAAGTGCATCACTAGATGTGATCAAAGCATACGTTGTATCATTTACTTGATGACCTCTTTCATCAAAAGATAAAGTCGGCTTTAATACTACTGATCCTTGATGAGCTTTAATGGTATTAAGAAGCGAAGTCACATGTCTGTGATCTCTTAAGCTATCTGCACTTCTGCCATATAGAGGCGTTGCAGTTGTAATTTTTACGTTTTGGTTTTTATCTGAATGGTTCGTATAAGTAATCTTATGACATTCCATATTAAATTCAAGTGGAATAAATGAGGTAACTTTGATTTGATAGTTTGGATTGGATCTTGAAACCATCTGGTAAAGTAAATCCGTTTCATAAATGATGTCATCATCTTGTTGGTCATGGGTTTGACCATTTAAGAAAAATCTTTTCCCATCAATATCAAAAATGACATTTCGTGATTGTGTGAGTTCAAAAAGCTCAAGAACCGATGTTGGTTCAATGGCGTAATGATGATAATCACGACTTAAATCACCAGCGAAAAAAGGAGTTATCGAACTTTTTAAGCCGTTAAGATTAAAAAGAGGTAAATAATATCCAAGATTTTGATGGCTTTTAAATTGTTTTTTGATCATCTCACATACACCTCAAGAAATCGGTTTCCTAATTTCATTATAACAAGTATTTTTAAAATGTAAAGCATTAAAATAAAACGCTTACAAAAAAGAGCACCCAAAATGGATGCTCTCATAAAAATTTACTTAAATGATCAAAGTTGAAATGCTATGTGCTTTACTCAAGATGGAAATTTCTTCTTCTAATCCTTGAATCGATACTTTTTTATCTGCTTCACTTTCATTTTGAATGACAATCACTTTTTTACCATCTGGATTGATAAATGCCACATAAATGACTTCTTTTGTTCCTTCTGATTTGATTTGTTTTGCTCCTGGCATTACATATTTAGATAAATGGCCTATATAATAATAACTTGGATTTTTAACAATTTCTTCATGGAAAATATTAAGTAATATTGGTGCACTACAAAGGTTATTCACATGATTGGGTCCACCCGTATCATCTAAAAATAAATTCCAATCGATATAGCCTTCGTTATAATTTCTAAAATCGTTGATGATATTTCTTCCATAACGTTCTCCCACTTTATATTCGAGTGGATGAGGCCCATTTTCTTGACATCCTTCAGTGAAGATTAAATGTTTATCTGGAAAAAGGTCATGCGTTTTTTTAACTTCATCAAACATTTCTGGATCATACCAATGGAAAGCAATCCCATAAATATAATCACTTGCTTCTTTATCTTCTAAAGTTTTTTTAGCTCTTTCCACCATCAAATCACGATTATGATCCCAAATATAAATCTTAGTATCTAACTTGTGATCTTTGAAAGTCTTCCCTAATACTTTGGCAAATCTCGCTTCATCTTCTGCTTCATAAATACATGAATCCCATCTTTGAACTGCAGCAGGTTCATTTTGGATTGTAACTGAAAATATATCAACTCCAGCGTTTTGATAAGATTCGATGAATTTAACAAAATAGTTTGCCCATATCTGATCATATTTGGGTAATAATTTACCACCATGAATCGGGGATTTATTATCTTTCATCCAAAATGGAGGTGTCCAAGGAGAGGCTAAGATTTGAATTTTTTGTCCTCTGATTTTCGATGCATCCAAAATCAAATCAAGAATGGGTTGATCTCTTTTAATCGAAAAAGAGTTCAAAGAATCATCATAATCATCAATATATAAATAACTTCCTAAACTAAAATCACAACCATGAATCGATACTCTACCTAACGTATATCCAAGACCATCCACTGGATCAAAATAAGCTTTAATCGCTTTTTCTCGTTCGACTTTATTAATTCTTGATAAATTATAAGCGCTTGCTTCTGTAAATGCGCCACCAAAACCAAGAATGGTTTGCATTTTTTCTTGTTGATCAATATGAATTAATACTTCATGTGCTGGTAAAACTTCTTTTTCAACGATGTCATGAAATCTTTCATGATCTTTTTGACTTGTTCGAATGTGCTTCATATGTCCTCCCAAATTTATAAATGATTTTTTTTGTATTTAATGAAAAAGTAAAGTAGAGATCCAAATAATACATCAATCACAATATAGATTGTCATATTGCGCATTAATTTCGGATAAATATAATTTTCTTGGTCAATCAAAGTTTCAAGTTCCTCTTGACTAATCCCCGGGTTAAATGTGTCATCAATCATAGGATATGCTTGATATTCAAATCCTTGGTTGATCTCTTTGATGAGAAATCCATCATAATCATAGAGTTGAATCTTAAGTAAGATATCTTCAGTCATATTATATGTATAAAAATAATATCCCATTTTCTCAATTCCATAACTAATAGCTACTGCTTCATATGCTTTATCGATAGATGTATCATAAATAACTTCATTAGATTCCATATCTGTTAAGACTAATTTCGTCTGATCAAGTGGATCATCAACGGATATAGCATATTTGATATTGCTTTTTGGTAGGATAAAAAACCCGAGTTGATTCATGTATTCAGTAGATTCTGTTCCAATGATATGATACATAAAAATGGAATAATTTTCAGTATCCATTTGACCAATACGCTTATATTCAATCGATTGATAACGGACAAATGAATCAAAATCTTGATTTAGTTTTGCATCTTCTGAGAACTCTTGAAATATCTCATAAACACGTTCATTATAGCTTAAAGTGAGTGTCGTAAAATAAAGTGCGACAGCAAATAATAAACTGATGAAGATATAACTAATCACAAATTTTTTCATAGATTATCCTTCGTATGTCAAGAAAATAGATATAAGCATAATTATTTAAAATCATCTCATCTACTAGCATAACATGGATTGCTTTGTTTATTTAGACTTAATTTTAGTATATATGAGATTAAATTAAATGTGCATTAAAAACATCAGCATGTGCTGATGTTTATGAAATGATTTATCATTTATACTTTATTTGGTTTACGAATTTGATTTTGATACTTTGGTCTTGGACCATTATTTGACCCTTGTTGTCCACTTTGAGGTTTTGGTGTATAGGGTTTTGATGGACTAGAACCATATGAAGGTTTTGGTGTGTATGGTTTTGATGAATCACTTGATGTCGATCTTGAATAAGGTTTTGATCCACTTGAATCTCCTTGAGGTCTTGGTGTGTATGGTTTTTTGTTGTCATAGGTGTTTCTTGGTCTAAATTCCTTTTCATTACGATCTGGATCGTGTGGTAAATAACCTTTTTTACTTGATGGTTTAAATTCTTTTGCTGGTTTATCAACATCTTCTAAAATCAATACCGGTTTTTTCTTGGGTAATTCTGAGCGTTTAAAGACTTGCTTTTCAGTTTCTAGTTCTTCAACTAACTCATGATATGATTTTTTTTGTTTACTACCGAAATTCTTTTTCATTGAAGCGTCCTTTGTTTTATTTTTTAATGTTCCCCGGCTTGTTTTTTTTACAGGCACATCTGATGGAGAAATTTCTAATCTTATTTTAACATGGAAAGCGTGGTTTTCGTTCACTGGAATCGACATTTTAATGTGTTTTTCTACAGATTTTAATAAGTGATTCTCATCTTGTGAACAAAATGAGTATGCTTCGCCTGATAATCCTGCTCTCCCGGTTCTTCCCATCCGGTGTACATACGTTTCTGGAGTTTCAGGTAAATCATAGTTTATGACGTGCGATAACTCATCAATATCAATCCCACGAGCAGCGATATCGGTTGCTACTAAAACTCTTAATTTCCCTGACTTAAAGTCACTTAATGCTTTTTGACGATTGTTTTGCGATTTATTCCCATGAATTGCATCAGCTTTCACACCATAAGCTAATAACTCTTTAACGAGTTTATTTGCTCCATGTTTAGTCCGTGTGAAAATCAAAACTGATTTCATTTCAGGATTGACTAATAAATCAATTAATAAATTTGTTTTATCTTTTTTAGACACATAGAATAAAGATTGTTTGATTTTATCAATCACTTGATCTGGAGGTGTCACTTCAATTCTAATCGGATTTGTTAAAAGCTCATTGGCGAGTTTTAAAATTTCATTCGGGATGGTTGCTGAAAATAACATCGTTTGTCTGATTTTAGGAACTGTGACCATGATTCGTCTTACATCATGAACAAATCCCATATCAAGCATCCGATCTGCTTCATCTAAGACAAAGAACTTCACCATGTCTAAATGAATGATTCCTTGACCCATGAGGTCTAATAATCTTCCAGGGGTTGCGATTAAAACATCGACACCTTGGTTTAAAGCTTTTTCTTGGTTTCTTTGTGAGACACCACCATAAATCACTTCAGTTTTTAAACCTAAGCCTCTGCTATAGGTTCTAAAACTTTCTTTAATTTGTTCTGCAAGTTCTCTTGTTGGTGCTAAAATTAAGGCTTTAATATGTTTGTTATATCCTTTTTCAATACCATCATGATACAAAGCTTGGATAATCGGAATCGCAAATGCTGCGGTCTTCCCAGTGCCTGTTTGCGCACTGGCTAAAATATCTTTTCCTTGTAGCAATACAGGAATCGCTTGTTCTTGAATCGGTGATGGTTCTAAATACCCTTCAAAAGCAACTGCTTTTAAAATGGGGTCAATTAAATTTAATGCTTGAAATGTCATAATTTCTCCTTGTTTTTTATCTTTTGGATGAAAACCAACAAAAAAAGCGTTGTTGGTGAAAGCTATACAGCGCTTTTTTGAATTCATAAGATTTAAACTTGGAATACAAGCATTTTTTATCTGTTCAAACTGTCAGATGACAGGCGTTGATTTAACTTTATGGCTTCTAACTTTTATTCATCTTTTAGAAGCAAAGGTATCTTACCATAAGTTCATAAGAATAACAACAGATTAAGAAAATTAAAGGTACATCGCCATTAAATCTGTATCAAAATAGGTTTCATTGATTTTAATCGTTCTTTCTTCAATCCCATATCTCTTAAAACCTACCATTTGATACATATGAATCGCAACTTGATTCGTACTCGTTACGGATAAAAATAGATTTAATACTTTTCTATTTTTCGCTTCTAAAATGATTTCTTCTAAAAGTTTAGTACCAATCCCTTGTTTTCGATATTCAGGTGTAACGATCATTGAAACGATATGACCATTTTGTTTCGTTTTTTCTCTTCCAGAAGTGATTAAAGTAATCATTCCGACAAGTGCTTTGTCTTGAAATGCCCCGAGTGTGACTCGATCTGGATGATTTAAGCGTTGTTTAAATTCTTTATCCGTCATATGGACTTCTTCTTCATAAGAAGATCCAAATGCTTCTGGACAATCTAAAAGTGCTTCTAATCTAAGCTTTTTATAAGCTTCAAGATGTCTTGATGAGAGTTTTCTAATATACATTTTTACCTATTCCTTTATAATTTTTATCAAAGATTTACTATGCAATTTATTTTAGCATATAAATAATCCAATTTATAGATAATCCGATCAAAAAATGATAAAGTTTATATTTTTCGTTTGATTTTATCCATTGATTTACCACGAGCAAGCTCATCAATGATTTTATCTAAATATCGAATTTTTTGCATCAAAGGATCTTGGATATCTTCAACTTTTATCCCACAAATAGTACCTTTAATTAAAGATGCTGAAGGATTAAATCGAGGAGATTCATCAAAAAATGTTTTCACATCAATTGCTGATGCCAAAATCATGTTTAAATCTTCTATCTTATATCCTGTTAACCACATCAAAAGTTCATCAACTTCTTCTGATGACTTACCCTTGCGTTCGGCTTTTAAAACATATAAAGGATATAAATCTTTAAATTTCATATGATAGATACGTTCATTTTTCATTAGTTTTTCTCATTATCTTTCATAAAGGATAAATTGAAGACATCATGTGCTGCATGTGATATTAAATCTTCTAAAATATTAAGATTCACATCCATAAGTTTCTTAATATATAAACACCCTTTACCATGGGTATATTTACCTAAGTTTTTTAATTCTTCATATTTTTCAATATCATACGATAAGTAAAGGGTAATCGCATTTTTTCTACTTGCTAAGCCAATGATGGGCATATCCCCTTCTCTTCTGGTTGGGTACTTATAATGAAGACTTCCAAAACCAATGATGGTTCCCCATAATTTAGGTTCTTTCTTTGTTACTTTATGCATGATGTCACAAAGTTTTAAAATTTCAGATTTTCTTGGTTCACTTAATTCATCAATAAAAGATTTAATTTCTTGATTGGTGATCATCATAAAAACACCTCATTTCTACTATATTTCTAGTATACAAAATATATCTTAAATCAGCTTATATAATGACTTGATCGTTGTGAAATGATGGTATAAAGATTATACTTTAATCATAAAGAGTTGGAGGTAAAACTTATGAAAATGACTGTATTGGTTGAAAATACAACATCAAATCCTAATCTAGGTTTTGAACATGGCTTATCTTTATATATTGAAACAAATAAGCATAAAATTTTATTTGATGCTGGAGATTCAACACTCTTTTTTGATAATGCTAAAAAACTAGAGATTGACTTATCAATGGTGGATACCTTCATTTTATCTCATGGGCATCATGACCATGGAGGAGGACTCTCTAAATTCATGGAAATGAATGATCAAGCAACCATTTATGTCCAAAAAGATGCGTTTATGCCCCATTTTTCATTAAGAGGGGACAAATTTGCCGATATTAGTGTGCCAAAACCACCCCATTTAAATCGAATCATACATTTAAAAGATCATTTAAAAATTGATGATGAGTTATTTTTGTTCTCAAAAATTACTAAAAATAGGTTTTTTCCAGCAAGCAATAAAAACCTTTATATGATGGATCATGAGCATTATGAAAAAGATGATTTTAGACATGAACAAAACTTAATCATCACAGAAAATAATAAACACATCCTTATTGCAGGATGTGCACATCATGGTATGATTAATATCATCGATGAAGCCTCTTCTCTCATGAATCAAGACATTGATTACGCGATTGGCGGATTACATCTCTATAGCAGGTCTTCAGGCATTAGTGAAACGATTGAAACAATTGAAGCTTTAGGTCATGCATTACTGGATACGAAAACAAAATTACTGACTTGTCATTGCACAGGTGAAAAAGCCTATGATATCTTAAAGCCAATTATG
>Ga0265295_1002295_pt1 | contig 30817 bp, 42 predicted proteins | sample Munlansysbiofilm_FD_192503 | JGI IMG/M metagenome (GOLD analysis project Ga0265295, IMG submission 192503) | Leachate microbial communities from a municipal landfill in Southern Ontario, Canada - Methane capture system biofilm | ecosystem: Engineered > Solid waste > Landfill > Unclassified ... | reverse complement strand
CTTTTGCATCTGGTGTAAAACAACCCGGTCCCACACCCACTTTTATAGAGTCAGCTCCCCATTTATCTAAGTCAACAGTTGCTTCAATACTTGATACATTACCAGCAATAATAAAAATATCATCACCGAAGTTTTCTTTAATAAATTTAATCATTCTTTTCATTTTTTTAGAATGACCATGTGCGATATCTATTGTAACATAATCAGGTATTATATTTTCATTCTTTAATTCAGTTAAAAGATTATAACTATCTTCATTTACACCTATCGAAATAGATGATACTAAATTTAATTCTTTCATTTTTTTAATAAATGATTTAGAATCAAAATTAAATCTATGCATAACATAAAAATAACCTTCTTCTGCTAATTTAATTGCTAATTCTTCATTTATAACAGATTCCATATTAGCTGGCATAACAGGATTTTTAAATGTATATTTACCAAATTTTATACTTGTATCACATTCTGATCTACTATCTACAATACTATAACGAGGAACTAAATTAATATCATCAAAGTCAAATTTTAAATTCATATTCATATTCATATATTTTTATTTAATATATAAATTTTAAATTTAAAAGTTTAAAAATAAAAAAATGACTAACAATTTGATTAGTCATTTTTTAAATAAAAATAATTTAAATTACTTTTTTGAACGCCATTTTTCACTATAATGTTGATCGTAAATTTTACCTATTAATTTATAATTAATGTATGATATATAACCTAAAAATTCATCATCTACTATCATTATATAATAACTATCATAATCTCCACTAGAATTTTCCCATGTTTTTGTTGGACGAACATCAATTAATCTACCATCATTTAATATTAATTGATATGTTTGTCCAATTTGATAATAATTTTTTGTCGGTAATTCTCTAACATCTTTTATTTCACCATTTTCAATATCATCCATAATTTCTTTAAATTCAGTAGTATTCTCTAATACTTTAATTTTTTGATCAATTAATTTTTTAGTTATGTCATCTGGCCAAAAATCTGCAAATGGTATTGGTGAAGTATCATTTGGATCTATTTGAGATAATCTAGATTGGCGATCTTCTTCTGATTTTAATCGTCTTTTTTGGTATTCTTCTTCTCTTTTTCTTTTTTTACCAAATCCAAACCATTCATTTACTTGTGGGTTTGTATAATCATTAAAATTTTTAATGTTTTTCATAATTATTTGTTTTTTTTGATTTTTATCATATTTTAAATTTATATATTAAATAAAAAAATCACTTTTCTAAAAATTTTAGTATAAACTTAAAAAGTTTTTAACAAAAAAAGGATACTGTTTAGTATCCTTTTATATTACATATTTAAAATTTAAGAAATTAAATATTTGTTATTAATGTACCATTTGAATCATACTCAACTAAAGTTTCAGTAATAGTATAATCTAAATTAATAACACCTTTTATATCTTGACCTGATGGATTTTTACCGTAAAATACTACAGTTCCATCGTCATTTGTCGTCATTGTTTTTATTGTATAACCAGATGCAATAGATGTAGCAGATATAGACGACTTAGAATTTGTATTTATTAAATATATATTATCTGGTCTATAAATAATGAATCCATCAAAGAATTTATTCATTTTAGTTTGTAATTCAACAGGAGCATATACATAATCATTAACACTATCATCAATATCTAAATATGTGTTTGTATATGTTAAATCATCTTTTGATATTGATAACAATATTTTACTAGATTTATTGAAAAAATAAATATTATTATTATGTGTATATTCATATATCAATTCTCTATCTAATGACATTGGATCACTCATATCATTATAAATAGATTTATCATATTGAATAAATATAGAATCGTTAACTGAATCGTGTATAAATTTATAATAATCATATTCACTATTACAATTATCTTCAATTATAATATATAAATTATCATTTAAAACAAAAATAAAATGAATAGGTAATAAAGTACCTACAGTATCATTCCATATAATAGTTTGATCTAATTTTGAATATGTACCATTTTTTGTAATATAGTTATATTGATTTATATCACTTTTATAAATAATATGATCATCAAACATATGAAAATCCATAAAATTATCATCATATATATAACTGTCATATACAATACTAATATTAGGTACGTCACTATTTAAATCAACCTCTATAATTTTATTATAATTATTTAAGAAATAAAATTTTGTACTATCGGTATTCTTATAAAATGGATCATTAAATGATTTTGTAATCTTATCATTATATAAATTAATATTATGACCAACATCATAAAATTTACCATCATTTAAATCATATAGTATATTACTATAATCTATAACTGTATAACTAGTATCTATAACAAAATCAACAGTATCATAATAAACTAACCACATATCATCATTAACAAATGTTGTATCTACAACGTTAATATAATTTGTAGTCGAATCAATATGTGCACTATCATATACAGTTATATACTCATGTGTTAATACTTCATAACTAACATCAATATAATTACCATAAAATAATAAATAATTTTTATTAATTGGGAAAAAATCATCAATACCTGTAATTTTAATAGATCCTTCATCTGATAATCTAAGTGTATCAATATTACCATTAATATCTTCAATTAATACATAATTATCAGTTGTTTCACTTGATTTTGTAGTAGATTTAAATGGTATACTATGTACAATATTAGAATTATACATTGATTTAAGTGAACTAATATCACTAGTATATCTACCAATAACTAAACCACTTTGATAATTTGGTTTATCTGGATTAGTTGGAACAATATCAAAAATATCATCTTTTTCACATGATATAAATATTACTGATATTAGTAATGTTAAAAATAAATAAAATAATTTTTTCATATTCATATAGTTTTAATTTTTAGGATTTATAAAATTAATTGCACAAAAATAATAATTAATTTTTAATTATACAAATATTTTCAAATAAATTATTTAAAATATAATTAATATCATCTGTATATTTAATTCTTATTAATTTAATATTATTTTTTTCACAATATACATTTTTTATTTTATCTTTAATCTTTTGATTTTCTAATGATTTTTTACCACCAAATATAGATATTGGCTTAAAATGTTGAATACCATCATATTCAATACAAATATTATAATCTGGTAAATAGAAGTCAAATGGGATTGGTTTAGTATTTTTACAGTTTTTAAATCTTTTTTGATAATCATATTTTATATTAATGCCATCTAATAATTTTTTAATTAATTTTTCGCCTTTTGATGTTTTACAAATAGGACAACCACTCCCGTTTAAATGATGTAAAGGTTGCTGTTCAAATATACCATGAAAAGGACATATAATTTTTATATGACCAGTCAAAGAAAACACAGAAGTCTTTACCCTTTAGGGTTCAGTAGCTTCTGTGATGAATTTGACAAAAAATAATCCTAACCTTGTGTAAGGATATATTGTTTAATGGTGTTTGGATTTGCTTCACCAATTGAACAAACAAAATAACCATCTGACCAAAAAGTTTTTTCAACCCAAAATTGAGTGTGTAAATAATTTCTATGTTGGGAACGACATATGTGGTAAGTAGATTCTTGTTTTAACTTTCTAACAATTGAAGTGATAGACAAACGAGGAATATAACGAATTAAAAAATGGATATGGTCTATATCACTTTCAAATACTTCTATTTCAAAATCTGATTTTGAAGTGATATTTAGTAATAATTGTTTCATATCATCTTTTAACTGACCAACAAGTAATTTCTTTCTGTATTTACACACAAAGATTAAATGACATTCTAAGTAATGTTTTGAACGATTTGTTGAACGATAATGAGATTTTTTAGACATAACTTTTTAATTTTTTTGTGAATACTTTTCACAAACCATAAAGTATTTACATAAAAAATTAAAAAATGTAAAAAATGACTTTTAAAGTTTAATATATACATTATATGAAAACAATATTTAAGTCATTTAAGTTTAGAATATATCCAAATAAAGAACAAGAAATCTTGTTGGCTAAACATTTTGGTGCTTGTAGATTTGTTTTCAATCATTATCTAAACAAAAGAAAAGAAAGTTATCTTGAAGATAAGAAATCGCTTAATTACTATGATAACGCTAATGATTTAACTCAATTTAAAAAAGATGAAAACTATAATTGGTTAAAAGAAATTAATAGTCAATCATTACAATCATCTTTAAGAAATCTTGATAGTTCATATATGAGATTTTTTAGAAAACAAAGTAAGTTTCCAAGATTTAAGTCAAAATATGATAGACAATCTTTTAAGATACCACAATCAGTATCAGTTGAAAAAAATCAATTATTAATACCAAAGTTCAAAGGTGGTATTAGAATTAATTTACATAGAGAAATAGAAGGAAATATTCAATTTGCTACTATTTCCAAATCAACAACTGGAAATTATTATGTTTCTTTAACTTGTGAAGTTCAACACCAACCTTATGAAAAAACCAATTCAATGGTGGGTATTGATACAGGTACTAAAGATTTAGCTATATTAAGTGATGGAACTACATATGAAAATATTAAAACATTAAAAAATAATTTAAAGAAATTAAAATATAATCAAAGGCAACTATCAAAGAAAGTTAAAGGTAGTTCATCAAGAAATAAACAAAGAAAAAACCTTGCTGTGATACATGAAAAAATAACTAATGTTAGAAAAGATTATTTACATAAAGTTTCAACTGAAATTGTCAAAAACCACGACATCATATCAGTTGAAGATTTAGCCGTAAAGAATATCATGAAAAATCATAAGTTAGCACAAGCAATGTCTGATGTTAGTTTAGGTTCATTCTATTCTATGTTGGAATATAAGTGTGAGTGGAATGATAAACAATTTGTTAAAATTGATAGATTTTTCCCATCATCTAAAATGTGTTCTAATTGTGGTTGGATAAATCAAGATTTAACTCTAAAAGATAGAGAATGGACTTGTCCATCATGTGGTGAAAAACATGATAGAGATTTTAATGCAAGTAAAAACATTTTAAAACAAGGTTTAAAAATAATATTGTCTGGTTCAGGGATTGAGTCGGACATTAAACAAAAACAGGTGGAGGCGTTGTCGTTAGATGAGTCTATGAAACCTGAAACACATTAGTCTTTAGCTAATGTGTAGTTCATTTGATCTTATTATAAATTCAATGGTATTTAATCTTTTTGTACTCATATCATTATATATAATATTTAAATTGTCAAAAAACGACTTTTTTTTATTAATATATAAATATAGATTTTATGAATCTAAAAAATAAAAAACGTGCAACATATAAAGATGTTGTAAGTTTTTAAAAAACAATTAATTATAAAAATGAAAAATTGGAAATTTGATTTGTTTAATTTCAAACAAGGATTAACACTTGATCAACTTGAAATTTCATCAATTGTTGAAAAACATTTACACAGATTTGATACAATGTCTGAAAAACAACTAACTGAATCATTAAAAAATAGTTTAAAAGATTATAGTTATGATACAGATGTTAAGAAATTACTTGAAAGTTTTGATGAAGAGTTAGAAAGTATGCCACTACTATACGAATTAAAAGATTTGTATAAAAAAGTAGAGGGTAAGAATTATGGAATGTTATATAGAGAACCATTAAATAAAATCTTAGATATTATATCTAAAGATGATGATTCAACTAGAATGGAACATATTTTGAATGAACTAGCTCTTTATGACTGGGTACCTGAGATTAAAATATTTATGAATAAACTGACTACTGATCCAGTAGAAAGAAAAAATATGAATTCTAATGGTGGTAAACAAAGTAAAATATTTACTGTGGTTGACGAGATTGAAGAAGGTCATGTTGCATTTATAGGTGACAGGTGGTTTATGTTAACAGAAAAAGAAATTAAACAGTGTGTTTTAAGAGATGTTGTTAAGGATGAAAATAAATTAAAAGTATTAGAAAATTTAGAAAAAGCTATGAGACTTTCTAATTTTGAAAAAGAGACTATTAATTTTAGAATTGATGAGAATTTATCAATTGGTTTAAGTATGAATAAAAAATTATATTTAAATGGTGAAGAAGCTGACAAAGAATCTACACTAGAAGATTTATTTAATTCACCAATAGTACCATTCTTAAAAAAGAATTATTATCATGTAATTGAGTCTGTTTCTAAAAATATTGATAAAATTGTTGATTTAGATGTTGCTTGTAAAATAACTAATTTAACAAAACCTATGACTGAAACATTTGCATTTAATTATAAAGATAAAATGTATGTTTATAATGTTGATAAAAGAACTGGATCATTTTTATTTGAATATGATTCTGCTAATCAACTTATTCAAGATGTACAGAGAGAAATGGGATATGATCTAACTGACTTCTTTGAAAATAAACTTTCAAAAGAATTAAGACATTTCAAAAAACTTGAAGATAGAGAAAAACAAATTGAAATGAAGATTAAAGAAGTTAATGAATCTATTGACGAACTTAAAGAAAATGAAGATATTCTTAAAGAATCTACAGAATTAAAAGCAGCATTTAATAATCTTTTAATTTACAAACATAATTTAACAAAAGATTTAAATCAAATTAAAGATCAAAAAGCACAAGAAAGAAAGAAACTTTAATAATTTAAAGTTAATTATTTAAAGGGAGTTGTTTAACTCCCTTTTTTAATTTTTTTAATTTTTAATTTTCTTAAAGCCAGTTCAACCTTTTCAATTCCTATTTTTTCAATTAAATATTCAACTGAATTATTTTTAATTGCTACATCAACAGGATCTTCTTCTTTTTCAATTGTCCACATTGAATATGCATCATTTTTCCTTTTGATGAAATCACTATAAAATATTTTATCTTTTTTATACATTTTTAATTATTTTATTAAGTTTAATTTTTCTTAATTCTAATTCAATTTTCTCTATACCAATTATTTCGATGATATCTTTAATGGAATAGTCATTTAATATAACTTTTATATTATATTGTTCATCGACATAAATTTTATATGCATTATCTCCGTCTTCCATATTATAATTATTTAATTTATTTTTTCAATAAAAACTTCAAGATGATCTTTATTATATTTAATTCCAAAAGATGGTTTAAATGGATTTTGTCTACCTTTAAAATTTAATATATTAAACTCTTTATCTGTTTTGTGTTTATCTTTTAATAGTTTTTTATATTCTATTTTTAATGCAAATTCAAATTCATCCATTGTTGTTTTAACCCAACTACCACTTGATTCAATTATTTGCTCTGGTTTTAAATTTTCACCTAAATGATGCCATATTTCACCATCATATTCAAATACTTTAGGTTTTTTAAGAACGCAAGCATAACCTTTATAACATTCTATATCTTTACTTTTTATTTTTTGTTTTTTTAAAAGTTTAATATAAATTGGATTTATTTTAGAAATAAATTCTATACTATCCGATTTTTTTACTTCTACTGTATAAAAAATATCATCATATTTTATTCTATTACCATCATCATCTTTTAACCAATAACTCTTATTTGATATATGACCTGGTTCATATGTTGATCCAATTAAAAATTTATCAATATGACCACGAAGAAATGCATAACAACCTCTTTTTTTAGGAGGGTTATGAAAAGACTTGTCACCTGTTTTATATTGATCCTGATAAACTGATGATAAACCACCAAATCTTACAAATTTCATTTTGTTAAATTTTTAAGTTTTAATATTTTTTCCTTTCTATTTCTTAATTTTTTAAAATGTAAATAATTATCGTAATCATTTATTTCAATTGAATATATAAATGGAAATAATTTTTTATCTCTGATAAATGATTTATCATCAATTGTAATATTATCATCCATATTAATAATATTATATAAGTAGTTAAAATCTATTAAAATATCATCATCTTTATATAAATATTTAACATTAATATTTAATATATCTACTACATTAATATTATGAAAAATTGGTATGTCATAACTGTAAAATCTATAGTTACCATTATTACTAACAAATTTAAAGTTTTCTGGTTTTTTACTCCAACTAAACCACATATTTTTATTTTTTTTACTCATAATCTACAAAATTAAATAAAAAAAATTTAATATCCAAATAAAAAAATTATAATTAATAATCAATCACTTAACAAAAAACCTTTAATTTTTTATCAAAAATAACGAAACCTTTTTAAATTTTTAATATATAACATATTATAAAATAAAATATGTATTTAAATGCAAAAAAGCAAGTTCTCCCCAATATACAAAGGTACTAAAATTTTATTAAATTCCAAAAAATAATCCAATAAAATGCCAAATTACTTAGAAGATAGAGAATTATATTATGAACTAATATTAAGTAAAGGAAAAGGTCAATTGACAAGAAAAGCACAAGATTTGTTAATATTAATAGCAAAAAATACAGTTAGAAAAAAAGAAAGAAATTATAACAGTGTAGATGATAAAAATGATTGTATTCAGCAAGGTTTATTACATATGTTTCAAAATTGGAAAAATTTTAATTATAGAAAATATGACAGTGCTTTACCATATTTTACAGAAATATTTAAACGTGGTATAGCAGATGGAATGAATCTATTGAATAATAAGAAAAGTTATAATGACGACGTTGTAAAAATGATAAGTATTGACAGATCAAATGACGGTAAAGGGTTACATACTTTTTAATTTTTATAAATTATTCATTTATAGTTTTTAATTTTTAATATATACTAAAAAAGTACAAATATTATGATATCATTTTTTAAAAAACTAAAAAAATCCGAAATTGTCATTGTAGATGATAATGAATATTATGCTCAACTTATTAAAGCTAATATTTATAAAAAGGGATTTACTAATATTAAAATATTTAATGAAGGAGAAACTGCAGTTGATTATATAAATAAAAATAAACCTATTTGCGTAATATTAGATCATATATTAACATCAAACGGATTAAATGGTGACGGAGTTCTTAAAAAAATTAAAAAATACAACAATAATATAAATGTTATTATAATTTCTGCTCAAGAAGATGTTAAAACAGCAGCTGAATTAATGAAGTTAGGTGCATTTGATTATATTATAAAAAATGAAGACATGACGTTTTTTAATCTAGAAAATTCTTTATCAAAATTAGAAAGAATATTAGTTATCGATAATAATAAGATATTAACAGTGTCTCTTATTTTAATGGGTATTATATTTATATTAATGTATATATTTTTATCAAATATATTATAAAATAATGAGTTCAAATAAATCAAAATTTAATAATAAATATAAACAAGGATTTTATCATTTACAAAATCCTAATAAATATATAGGAGATCCAACTAATATAAAATTTAGAAGTAGTTGGGAATATGCATTTTGTACATTTTTAGATATGAATGATAAAATAATAAGGTGGTCATGTGAACAGCCCGTTATAACTTATCAAGATTTAAGAGGCCGCACTCATAGATATTTCCCCGATTTTTACTATGAAATCTTAAAAAATGGAGATCCACATGACATCAAGAAGGTAATAGTTGAATTAAAACCTGAAAGTGAATTATATCCACCAAAAAAACCATTAAATGAAACAGCAAAATCATTAGAAAACTACGAATATGCTGTTCGTACACACATTAAGAATAAGTTGAAATGGAGTAAAGCAACTGAATATGCAGAAAAATATGGTGCTGAATTTATAATTATAACAGAAAAACATTTAAAACAAAGAGGGTTATTGAGATGAGAAAACCAAGAGGATATTGGACTTTTGAAAAGTGCAAAAAAGAAGCTTTAAAGTATAAAAGTAAAATGCAATTCAAAAATAATAATTCTAGTGCATATAACGAGTCAGTTAAAAATAAATGGTTAAATGAAATTTGTTTACATATGAAAAAAATCAGAAATCCAAAAGGATACTGGACTTTTGAAAAATGTAAAGAAGAAGCATTGAAATATAAAAATAAGAGTGATTTTTCTAAAAATAGTAAAAGTGCATATTTATCATCATATAAAAATGGATGGATAAATGATATATGTAATCATATGAAACCAAAAGGGAATTTATATAAAAGATGTATTTATTGTTATGAATTTTCTGATAATTCAGTTTATGTTGGGTTAACATATAATATAAATAAAAGAAAACATAATCGAATAATAGATAAAAATGATGCGGTAATGTTATATATGAATAAAACTAATTTAATACCCATATTTAAACAATTGACCAATTATATAGATGTAGAAGATGCTATAGAAAAAGAAAAATATTATTTAAATAAATATAAAATAGATAATTGGAATATTTTAAATAGAATTAAAACCGGTTCAATTGGTGGTAATACTATAAAATGGGATTATGAATCATGTAAAAACGAAGCATTAAAATATAAAAATAGAAAATCATTTAAAGAAAATTCAAGTAGTGCATATTATGTATGTATAAGAAATAAATGGTTAGATAATTTCTGTAAACATATGACAAATAAAAAACAAAAACCAAAAGGATTTTGGTCAAAGGAAAATTGCACTAAATATTTAAAAAAGTGTGAAAATTTAAAAGATTTTAAAAATAAATATGGAACAGCATATAATAAGATGGTTAAAAATAAATGGATAAATGATAGTCATAGAAAAATTAAAATATGGACTTTTGAAAAATGTAAAGAAGAATCATTAAAATATAAATATTTAAAAGATTTTAAAAAATATTCATCTGGTGCATATAGTTACTGTTTAAAAAACAAGATATTGAATATTGTTGGTTCACATTTAATTAGATTAAAATAAATATTTACAAATGATAATATTAAAAGAAAAAGATAAAAAATTTGAATATTATGTTAGAGCATTAAGAGGTAAATTTGGAAATGATCTACCTTCTTTAATACATGAATCAAACAAAGAAATATTCTTAATGAGAAAAAATCCTACTAGTTGGTTTACAGGTTGTCCATTAAATGATATAAAAGTTGGTAAATTTTATTTAATTAATTACAATTTTAACGGCAATAAGTTGTATTGTCCTATTTTTGCAATAGATTATAGGGTTACAGATAATAATAAGCATGTTATATATGCAGTCAATTTAGATTATTTACCTTTTGATTATAAAATGATATATTTTAATAAATTATCAATTGTTTATAGTCAAATTTTTGATAAAAATAATGACTCAAATGGAGTTATGGAAGAAACCCCACTACCTGTTAAATTTGAAACAGTTTATAAAACACTTGAAAAAAATGGAGGATATCATTATTCTATATCGGCATTTGATATTACTAAAATTAATGAATGTTTTGTTGTATCTACAAGTTTGATGTATTTATTAATACATGTTCATATGAGACCTGTTAATATTGCACTTATGAAACAATTGATGGAAGAATATCAAGAAGGTAGTGAAACAAAAGAAAAATTAAAAAATTTGCTAAATAATTTAGATGAATCTGTAAAAACATATGAAGAAGATGTACAATCTTATTATAAAAAATTAAGAAATATAGAAAATAATTATAAATTATTTGAATGATTTTATTGAATATCCTTCTTTTAATGGTATTTTTGGATCTACGTTAAACCTATCATTTATATAAATTTTTAATTCATTTTCAACAAAATAATCTGGTACTTCTTTATCCATTTCCATATTATAAATTTTATCAGCTAAATAAATTGAGAATTCTTGTAAAACTTCTGGTTTTATTGCTGATACTAAATCATCTGATACTACAAATGCTCTTATAAATCTATCTTTAATTGGTATTTCACCTTCTGCTACCTTCATTGATTTATCTATTATCTTTTTTAGAAAAGAATTATAATCATTACCAGGATTTGTTATTACAGGATTCAATATTTTATTAAATGCTCTTGATGTACCTAATATATAACCTAAAGTTGCGATGATTGGAAAGAATGGAGCTAATAAAATTGGTGCTATTCTATGTACCATTTTTACTGTTCCTATTTTTAAATCAGACTGTTTTTTAGCTTTTATTGCATCTTTAAAAATAGCATATAATATACCAAATGTAAACTTTTTACCATTTTTCTTTAACTCGTGTCCTAAATTTCCATTTTTGGCAGCATTTAAATAATATTGGATTTCATTTTTATCCTTTATTCCTAATCTACTTAATGTATATTTTAAATTATCTTCATATTTTTCTAAAATTAAATATTCATTATATTTTAACATTATTACTATTTATTTTTAAAATGACGAGTCATGTTGAATAGAATCTTCACGTATAATATCATTAATATGTTCTATTGCATCTTCTAGTGATATCACTTTAACTTTGTGATAATCATTATTTTTAAAGTAGTTATCAAATTCTTCATCTGACATATTTTTATTAATTTTGCGGTAGTAGTCATAATACAATTTATTTTGTATTTCTGCTAACTTTTCAGCATCTGATTTATTAATAAAAACTGTTCCTATATCTGTACTATAATTTGTTAATACTACCCATAAATTATTTGATTTTATACCTTTAGAAATAGCATCTTTTTCTTTACTAATAAGGTTATCGATATCATTAAATCTTTTAATTTTTGCCATTATGATAAATTATTTTTAAGTATATATAAAATTATTTTCTTTTAATTTTCTTCTGTAAATCTTTAATTTTTACGATTCTCATAATTCTTTTATTTTTTTTACCATAATTTTTAAAACAAATTGGTCCAATTCCTAATTCAATATTATCTTTAACTGTAAGTGTTCTAGCACAACAGCAACAAATTCCCATATGATAAAATTCCATATCGGTTGGAAATTCTTTATCGTTTTTAAATTGTTTTAATAACCATTTAATACCAGAAATACAATCATGAACAGCATCAACTTTAACTTTTTGAGTTCTAATATAATCTATATCATCAATTTTAATAATACCTAAATATTGATAATTACCATCTAGTAACACTGATATATAGTATATTTCATCATTATTTTTATCTTTTGGTTTTGTAATTTTATACATGAACCATTTACCAGTTTTATTTGATTTTAGTATAAATTTACCTTTACCACCAAAAAAATATAATTTAATATCTTCTTTATCTAATATTCTAATTCCTTTATTAATCATATCTAAATATTTTAAGTTTGATACAAAAATACTAATTATTTTAATAAAAACCAATTTTTTATAATTTGAATTATAATTATTTTATATATAATTCTAAAATTAATAATAATAAATGGCATCATATAGACAACAAAATAATCAAGGTATGTTAGGTGGAACTGGAATAAACCAAGGATTTTTTAATAAAATGCTTAGAAAAATAAGTAATTATGGATTATTATATGATATTGACACAGCAAGACAGTCATTTGCAATTGGAGCATCAGAAAATCCTGAATCATATTCAAATATGGGTAATATTACAGAAGGTCCTTATATGTATGATTTATTTACCAAAAAGATGATATCTAAGATATTAGATAAAAAATCAATTGCTCAACTAGATAGATCTTATTTTGATAAAAGAAAAATATTAAGACAATATTCAATAAAAGACGAAATAAGAGATTATATTAACCAGATCGCAGATGAAGTAATTATATTCAATGATAAAAATAAATTTTGTTGGGCTGCTGATTTACCAGATGAATTTGATGATATTATAAGAAAAAAAGTCCATGAAAATTTTCAAAAATTATATAATGTATTTGGTTTTAATGATGGTATAACAGCATGGAATCATTTAAAAGATTTATTAATTGATGGATTTATTGCATTTGAAATTGTATATGATAAAAAACAAAAAAATATAACAGATTTAGTAAAGTTAGATCCATTGACATTAGTACCTGCAGCTGATCCAGAAACTCAAACAATTGTATGGATACAGTATCCTGATAATCCAAGATTAAGAAGAGTACTATTAGATGCACAAGTTGTTTATATATCTTATGGTAATAATCAAGATTATGGGGAGACATCTTATGTTGAACCTTTAATAAGACCTTATAATCAATTAAAATTAATAGAACAAACAAAATTACTTTATAATATAAATCAAGCTGCAATTTATAAAAAATTCGTTATACCTGTTGGTGGTTTATCGAGACAACAAGCTGAACAACAAATATATCAATTAATGTCTGAATATCATGAAGATATACAATGGGATGATAATTTAGGTACAGTAAGTATAAATGGTAGTTCACATATTCCACATAGTAAAGATTTTTGGTTTCCGTCTTCTAATGAAGGAGGAACACCTGAAATTACAATAGAAACACCACAAGGTAATGATTTAAATGAAGATCAAATTTTAAATTGGTTTGATAAAAATTTAAAAAAGGCATCAAGAATACCATTTTCTAGATTTGAAAAGGAGTCAGGTGGTGGTAATTTATATCAAGATGCATCAGAAATGACAAGAGATGAAATAAAATTTCAAAATTTTATTAAAAGAATAAGAACAGTATTTAGAGAATTATTAATAAAACCTCTTAAAATTCAAATGATGAGAGATTTCCCAGAATTAATGCAAGATTATAATTTTATAAATAATTTAAATGTTATATTTAACTCTAATGAATTATTTGAAGAATGGAAATATTTAGCAAATTTAGAAAAAAGATCAAATATCGCAGCAACATTATCATCTAATTTACAAAATGCAGAAGGTGAAGGATATTTATCATTAGAATGGATTATTAGAAATATTATGAAATTTAATGATAAAGATATTGCAGAAAATAACAAATATAAATTAAAAGAAAAAGGATCACTTGCCGGAGGAGAAGGCGTTGAAGGAGAAGAAGGAATGGAAGAAGAATTTGGAGGAACTCCATCTGGACCAGGTGCACCATTTTTTGGTGGAGGTGAATCACCATCAGCTGGTGGAGAATTTGGAGGAGAATCACCAGCAGAAGAAGGGGGTGGATTTGAAGGAGAACCACCAGCACAAGGTGGGGAAGTTCAAACAGGAGGAGAAGAACCTGTACAATAATTTATAAAAAAAACGAGTTTTATATTTTAATATATAAATAAAAATTAAAAAATTAATATGACAGATATTACTAATATCCATTATAAACCCATCTAATACTAGTGTTATTCCACTGCTAGCATAATTTTCTAAATATCCTACACCTCTAATATCAATAGTTCCGCCACTACAAGATTCATCTAATATTATTTTACCTGCAATTAACTCTATATTAATAACATCATTATCATTTGTATTTATTACTTTAACTTCACCAGAATATGATCTTATTAAAGTTTTGGTATTTTTATTATTATTAGTATCTATTATTAATTCTTTATTACTATTACCTGTAAAACAATTACTTAATATTAAATTATTATCTATTTTTATTGTTGATGATAATTGAGTATTTTTAATATTTCCGTTTATATTATAAATATCATTTTCTATTATACTATCTATTATTGATGTTTTACTACCATTAAAATCACCTTGTATTGTAACATTATAAAAATATGTGTTATTTAATATAATAGATGATATATTAGATGTTACTATATATTCGTTTTTATCACCATATATGCTAAATTCTGATAAATTATAGTCATCTGTAATATTAAGATCTGATCTTATATATATCTTATTTAAGTTATATGTATTAGCAATAATTATAGCTTGTTGTATATTATTTACAGGTTGGGCTATTGTTCCAACGGGATGCTCTATTCCTACATATGGTGAATTAAAATCAAAATAAACTCTATCTCCATAAGCTAATCTTTTTTCAACATCAGATCTAACAATAGGTACATCTGATGTATTATTTGTAACAGAAGCATTATTTATAATAAATGGACTTAAACCATCATCTGAATATAAATTCATATCAACTGTTATAGACATATTTTCTACGTAAACTTTCCACCCGTTTGTTAAAAAATAATATGGTGGTGTTGATTGAAATTCCGATATTGGCTCACCTCCAAATGTAAAAAAAGCAGCATCATATTTAGCATTATCATCTATTAAAACCCATTCTTTCCAATTTGAGTATAAATCAATTCCAACATCAATATATGTTATACCAGTAAGAACTATTATTAATTTATTAATAGGGTCAAAAGTAACTACATCATTTCCCATTCATTCATATATAAATTTATCATATATATAAAATAAATTAAATCCAATTTAATTTTAACATAAATCTTTAAAAACACTGAAATATTCAGAAATTGTATTCTGGTATTTTTTATTTTTATTATATATATCAACTATATCATTATAATACATTTTAAAAATAGAATAACCATCTTTTATATCATCTATTAATAAATCCGGTGTTTCATCGGAAAAATAAATATGAATATCATCATCTATTACTATTCCATTACTTGCATTAACCAGTTCCATTAATCCGCCACTAGATACATGTAATATTGGTAATTGACATTGTAAAGCTTGACAAGTGACCTTAGATCCAGCATCTCTATAAAATAATGATAAAAAAGCATCAGATTCACCAATCAACTTAGACATTTGTTCATCATTATCAACATATCCTAATTTTATAATATTATCAGGTAAATCAACATCACAATACCCTATTAATTTTATAATATCATCCTTATTAATAAATTTTGATAATTCTATAATACTTTTTAATCTTTTAGGATGTCTATTCCAATTAGTTGCAGATGATATAAAAGTAAATTTTTCATTTTTTATTTTTCTTTTATAAAATACTTTATCATCTACATTATTTAATATTACTTTATAATTAAGTGGAGAATAACCATATAGTTTTTTCAATGAATCTTTAGAAAATTTACTTATAAAAATAACCATATCAGATTCTAATGCTGCCCTATTTAACATACAATTTTTATATTTTAATTCATTTTGCCAATATATACCATCCATTCTTTTCACTAGAGCAATATCTTTTTTATCTGCCCATTCTAATATATCTATTGGGTATGTAGTATTTGTTACAATAATATCAGATTCTTTATAATCATAAACTCTTTCAAAATTATATAAATGAGCATATTTTGTTAAATCCCTCATTATGTCATTCTCAATTGGTCCATAAGAATTATTATTATGTAATTTATTCGATAATGAATTTATCGAGCAATCATAATATTTTTTTATTTTTTTCATTTACCCACCAATTTGTTTTTAATTTTAAAAAAGTATCATCTTCAAAATGTACCACATATCCTTCTATATTATGTTCTGATTTACAATCTATTATTAATTGTTCTAATGTTTTATTATGGTATTCAACCATATTTATACCTTCTGATTTATAATTTTCAATATCTAAGTATTTACCAGTTTTATTACATCTTAATTTTAATAAAATTAAATCTTTTCTATCTCCATAATCCACATACATCTTTGTTCCTATATACTCAAAAATTGGCTGTATGTTTTTATTTAAACACCTATTAATGAAATCAAAATAATTTTTATCTGATAAAAAATCATTAACTTTTAAATTTATAGTTTCATCTATTCCATGTTTAGTAAATGATATAATTTTATTATTTGGTAATTTTAAAAAAGATACTAAATAACCATCTTCTTTTGTTGTTATATTTTTTATTTTTTTATCTTTAAATAATTCATATCTACAATGATTATATTGATCAATTTCCCAAAATTTATGTAACAATAAATGATGATTAAATACACTACCATCATCATCAAATACAAAACAAATACCCTTTAATTCTAATGCATTAATATTCGGATTATCTAATATAGGTAACATAAAATTATTATATTTAGCATACCTATATCCAAAAATTGATAAATTATAATTATCTATAACATATTTATTTTCATAGAAATACATATCAGGATTGTTATTAATAATATTTATACAATCTTCATATGTTGGAATATAAAATTTCATTTAATTTATATTCATTATTAATATATAAGTTTATCTCCAATATCTATCTCTTTCATCTTCTTCTATGTCATAATCACTATAATGTATATTAGTTCCCATTATTGAAGCAGTATCAAAAATTTCATTTAATGTTATATCATGTTCTTTTAATATTTTATTTATTTGATCATCTGATATGTAATTATCGTTTTTAATGTGTCCGGTATAATAACTACCATTACTATATATTGTTACTCCTATTTTTCTATATATGGAATTTGATTTTTGTTTTAAATCTATAATTACTAATTGAATATTACTAGTTCCAACATAGTCTTGCCAATATGATAATGAATCTTTTATACACCAACTAGTATCATTTGCGATTTGTTGTAGAGCATCATGTGATAATACTCTAATAACCATTAATTCACCATCATTAAATACCATTTTTAATTCACTGTTATTTCTTACTTTTTTTTCTATTTCTTCATCATCATTACTAGACATTACAAATTTCATAAGAGCTTCAATAAGTTCTTCTTGTGTTTTATATCTAGAAACTTTTTTCAAAAAGAAAGTTCTATACATTTCTAATTTTTTCTTTGACTCTTCATTATCTGAACTTAATTCTCTAATCAATTCAATAAAATAATCATTTGTATGTAAGTTCTTTCTTAAATAAGATGGATATTCACTTGCAAATATTTTAGCTTTATTAATATCGATTATTCTAACTAGATCATCTTCTAATCTTTCAAAATTTGTATTATATGTTCTACCATTTATAGTATATGGTAATTTTTGAAACATATATTCATGAACTCTTTGAGGTAAATTCCTTAAAATATTTTTATTATCATTTAATGTTCTTAATAATATTCTTAACCGTGTCAATGATATTTTTTCTTGAAAATGAAAATATGTAAATAAACCTAATAGACCATTTTTATTATTCAACATTTTAATAATTCTAATATAATTAGTATTAGTTTCGTCTTTTTGATGTCTTTTTAATACTTTTATTGCTAAATCTCTATTTTCTTTTATATACGTTTTATAACCAAATACTCTAAAATTATCCTTAATGAATGTTCTTACTTTAAATAATAATGCATAATCTTCTTTTAATAATAAATCATCACAAATATTATCTAATTGATTTCTTGACATTCTATAATATTCTTTTGGTAATTCGTATTTTTCTACCAATTTACATTGTATATCATTCAATAAGTGTTGATATGTTCTTTTTTTATCGGGGTGATTATTAACAACATTTCTTATAAAATTAGCAAATCTATTATCATTTAATTCTAAAAATGATTGATACATTAAATCTTTAAAATTACTAAATTGATATATTTCTTTTCCACTTAATAGAAAATCATCAATTTCTTTTTTAATTTCTTCTTCAACATTACTCCCTAATTTTTGAACTAATTTATTTACAATTGGATTAGTTTTTAATGCATCCTTTATTTTATCCTTTATTAAATTATCATACATAATAAAATTTTTATTTTATTTTATTTATATATAAATAAAATTTTACTTAATTCATGAAGTATTTAAAATCATATAACGAATCCATTAAACATCTTTTAAAACCCAAAGATAGTGAAGAAGTATCAAAAACTGTTGAAATAAGAGATCAGATTTATATACAACAACATAAATGTCAATATGAAATTTTAAAATTTTTAAAATCTATAAAATTTAAATTTGATTATCCAATTGAATTAATAAAAGAACCAACTATGTTTGATATGATTGGTAGTATAATTATTACTGATTTTATAAAAGAACATAAAAGAATAATACCAAACTTTAATAAATTATCATATGATGAACAAAATATAGCATGGGATAAAAGTATTAATAATATAATTAAACCTAAAATTAAAGAAATATTAAATCAATATGATTTTAAATTAAATGATGACGGTATTAAATATGGTCAAGGTGATTTATTAATAGAATTTTCTACACCATATGACGAATTATTAAAATTTAGTAAATCAAATTTTAAAATAGTATCTGATAAATTTATAAAAAAATAAAATTTCATGAAAAAATTTACTACTATATTAAACGAGAAAATGGAAATAGAAAAAGGAACAATTAAATTATCTGTTCTTTTTACTGATATTGTTGATAGTGCTGAAAAATGGAGAGATAGTAAAGAAGATATGATGAAATCATTAGAACAACAATCTATTTTGTTCGATAATTTATCAAAGAAACATAAAGGTATAATTGTAAAATCTATTGGAGATGCATATATGGTATCATTTAAAAAAATTGAAGATTCGATAAAATTTGCAATAGAATTACAAAATGAATTAAAAGAAAATCCAATTAAAGTAAATAATAAAAATATAAATATTAGAATTGGAATTTGTTATGGAGAAGTACATGAAACTACAATTGAATTACAAGGACATAAAATGATTGATTATATGGGAAATGTAGTAAATAGTGCTGCAAGAATAGAAGGAAAGGTATGTAAACCAGGTAATGTGGTTTTTTCTTCTTTTGATGAAAATATTGATATTAAAGATTTATTAAAAGATTATAAAGTAGATTTTATAAAATTTAAAAATGAAGGAGATGAAGCTAAAAGATCATCAAGGCTACTAACAGATGTACAAAGATATTATTATAAAGATATTAAGGAACTAAAAGGAATTAAAGAAATAGAAGTTTATCATATAAATTTATAACTTTTTTTATTTTCATTACTATATAAATAAAAATTTTAGTAGTGAAAGATTTAATCAATAAATTAATAATTGATCAACCTTTTGGTATTTATACAAGAAATGGTTTAGAATATACATTAAAGGATATTAAAAATAAACTTCATATTTATTTATTAGATTTTAATGATGTTAAATCATTAAATGAAAAACATGGTTATAAATCAGTTAATGAAATTTTTAAAAAAACCTTTTCAGAATTAAATGACAAATTTATCATCGGTAGAGCTTTCTCGGGTGATGAAATATTTATATGTACTACTAATGAAGATGCTGAAATATGGGCAATTAATTATATAGAAAAAATTTGTTCAAAAAACAATTTATATTTTGAACATATATATTCTATTTTTGATCCATTTGAAGAAGATATAAAAGATAAATTTGATAAAATGATAGAACAATTACATGGATAGATATTATACAAAATTAATATCAACTGATTTAATTGAAGTTAAACCATTAGATAAACCAAATGGTACTTTATACTATATCTATATGGATTATACATATAAAGATTTGTTAAAAGAAAGAAAAGAAAAAATTGATAAAATCATAGGAAAATGGAAGAAAAAATAACCGAAAATCAAGTAATGGATTATTGTCTTCATTTATTAGATGGTTGTAAAAGATTAAATTTAAATTATTATAAATTTGATTTCTATAAGAGATTAAATGATTTTTATAATAAAAGATTAGTTAATGGGAATTATATGGTTAATGTATCAAATAAAGAATGTGTTAATTTTCTTGAAGATATATCAAAAGAAATTAATTGTTATTATGAAAGCAGAAGTCCAAAATATAGAAAGTATAAATTACAAAATATAATAAAAAGAAATGAAGTCAGAAAAAATTAAAAGTGATATTAATAATATACTAGAAAAATATTTTTTTGAATTTAATACAGATAAAACTAGAAATCAAATATGTAATGAATTATCTAATTATTTAAATATGGATGTTATCGATAAGACAACCAATGATATGATAAGGTATGATCAATTTGATTTTAGAGTAAAAATAGGTAATAATTATTATCCGTTAAATGATACATTAATTCATATAGAAAGAATTGAAAAATTAAAAAGAATAATGAAATAACTTATGAATAAACACGAACAATTAGAAAAATTAGAAAAAGAATTAAAAAAATTAAAAGATTTACATAAATCAATGTGGGAATCATATGGTAGTGAATTATCATCTGGTGATATGGAAAATAAAGAAAAAGAATTAGAATATAAAATTAGAGAAATTAAAAATGAAATAGTTAAAGATTTCTTTATTGAAAGAGGAGCATATCCAGATTTTGAAATTACTAATTCACCAATGTTTGAAATCAAATATAAACAAAAAAGTAAATTATTACAAGTTGGTACATTGAACATACCAGATGTTAATTATTTTATTTTTAATATTTTAAATGATTTAAATAAGAAAATTTATATTTATAACAATGGTGATATATGGTTATTTGAAGATAATATGAAATCTATAAGATTTGCAACATTAGAATGTGATGATAGACTTATGAAATATAGAAAGAATAAAATTAATAAAATATATGGTAAATAAATTAGAAGAAATAGGATTTTATTCTCTTAGTGATGAAAGAGCTAAGAATGCATCATTAACATCACAAATGAAGAGATGCGAGATGATTATCACTGAATACTGCAATTTCAATTGCCCATATTGTAGAGGATTAAAATCAGAAATATATGGTAATCGGAAACATAAAATGTTATCATTAGATGAAGTAAAGCAAAATATAGATTATTGGTGTGAAAATGAACCATTAGAAAATATAAGATTTTCTGGAGGAGAACCAACATTACACCCAAATATTAAAGAAATAGTTAAATATTCAAAAGAAAAAGGAATAAATAGAATTGCTATATCAACTAATGGTTCTAATAACTTAGAATTATATAAACAACTTATAAATTTAGGTGTTAATGATTATTCAATATCATTAGATGCTTGCTGCAGTGAAGACGGCGATAAAATGGCAGGTGATATTAAAGGATCTTGGGATATAGTAATAAACAATATAAAAGAAATATCTAAATTGACATATGTATCTGTGGGTATCGTATTAAATGAAATGAATATTGATAAAACAATAGATACTATTAAATTTGCTGATTCATTAGGAGTTTCAGATATCCGTATAATAAGTTCTGCTCAATTTAATCAACCTATACCAAGATTAAATGAAGTACCAGAAACAATTAAGGAAAAATATCCTATATTAAGATATAGAATTGATAATTTTGCAAATGGTATAAATGTTAGAGGATTAACTGAAAACGATAGTCATAAATGTCATTTAATGTTAGATGATAGTGTTATAGCGGCTGATTTTCATTTTCAATGTGTTATTCACATGAGAGAAGGAGGTAAACCAATTGGTAAAGTTGGACCAAATATGAGACAGGAAAGATATGATTTTATACAATCATTTGATACTCATAAAGATCCAATATGTAAAAAGAATTGTTTAGATGTTTGTCGTTTTTTCAATTCTAGATATGATTATTATAATAGATGTTTGTAATTAATATATAGAATAAAATAAAATAAACATAATAAAATGAATAAAAAATTAAAAGTTGGATTAGATTTAACAAAACCAAAAATTAAAAAATTTAATGAATTTAATGAATTGATCATACAAGAATCAATTAATAATACTGATGTAAATTTAATTAAAAAATCATTCCAAAATATTGGTATTGATATAGTTAATGATAAATCAGGTTATAAAATAGATATTACAAAATATGGGGAAGATATTGAATAAAAACTGGTTATCTAATGGTGAAATAATTAAACAATATAATTGTATATGGGATACTGGTTCAATGGAAACATTAATATCTGAAAAAGTTATAAATGATTTAAATCCAATAAAAAATGGATATGTATTTATAAATACTATTCATGGAGAAAAGAAATCAGATAAATATATTTTACAATTGTTATTAGAAGATCATTCAAAATCTATAAAAATAAATTCTGCTTGTTTTGGAAAAAGTAGAGAATTTGACATTATTATTGGAATGGATATAATTGAATATGGTTTATTTGTTTTAGATAAAGGTAAATTTTCATTTACAATTGAACAACTTAAATAAATATGGCAATACATAACAAATGGTTAAACGATTATGCTAAAGAACACACATTTAAAATTTTTAAAACAAATGAACCTTGTCCACATAAAGGATGTTATAATCATGTTATAACCCCATGTGAATTATGTGGTAGAATAGGAATGCAAGGTGACTTTAAAATAAGTATAAATGATCTAGAAAAAATTAAAAATAGACATAGAAAAATAAATAAATTATATGAGAAAAACAATTGGGTTAGTAGCACACGATAATAGAAAAGAAGATTTAATAGAATGGGTACAGTATAATGCTAAAAGAATAAGTAAACATAAATTAGTATGTACCGGCACTACTGGTAAATTAATAATGGTGGCATTAGATGAAAAAGGATATTCAACAGAAATGGAAATACTTAAAAGTGGTCCATTGGGAGGAGATTAAGAATTAGGAGCAAGAATAACAAATGAAGAAATTGATGTTTTGATATTTTTATGGGATCCTATGTCAGTTCAACCACATGATGTTGATGTTAAAGCTTTATTAAGATTATCTGTATTATATAATATACCAACAGCATCTAATAGGTCGACAGCAGATTATATTATATCATCAGAATTGTTTAAAGACAAAGATTATAAACCAACTAAAAAAGATTATTCTAAATACATTAATAGAGAAATATAATATGAAAACAAATAAAGTGTATAATGGTGATTGTTTAGAAATAATGAAAAATATACCAGATAAATCTATTGATTTAATTGTTTGTGATTTACCATTTGGTTCAACCGCAAATAATTGGGATATTATAATACCATTTGAACCTTTATGGGAACAATATAAAAGAATAATGAAAAAAGAAACACCTATAATTCTATTCGGTACAGGTTTATTTGCATATAAATTAGCATTATCTAACGAAAAAATGTTTAAATATGAAATAATATGGCATAAATCAAAATCTGGTTCTGCCTTTACTGCTAAATATAGACCAGTTGCTAAGCATGAAAATATATTGGTTTTTGGTAAAGGAAAAATAAAATATAATCCACAATTAATTGAAGGCGAACCTTATAAAAGAAAATGGACAGAGCATAAATTAAACAACATGAAATATGGTTTTAAAGGAGTAGAACATGATAATAAAGGAACTAGACATCCAGGTAGTGTTCAATTTTTCCAACAAAAATGGAGAAGACAAGATCAAGTCCATCCAACTCAAAAACCAGTAGAATTGTTAGAATGGATTATAAAATCGTATTCAAATGAAGATGATATTGTATTGGATAATACCGCAGGTAGTGGAACAACTGGTGTCGCATGTATAAATACAAATAGAAATTATATTTTAATTGAAAAAGAACAAAAATATATTGACATAATAAATAAAAGATTAAATAATGGATAAAGAAATAATTAGAAAAAAATGGGAGCCTATTATAGAAATGCAAATAGAACCTATTAAATTAGATTATCAAACAGAAGTGGAAATATCAGTATGGGTAGAGAGGTATATGGCTTCAAATATAGAACACGAAAGAAGGATATCATTTTTAACAACATCATTTAAAAAATATAGAAACTTATTATTAACCGATAAAGGATATTCAATTAATGTAATAAAAACTTTTTATAATCCATTAATAAATGAAATATGTTATGAATTAGAAAACGGCGAAGTTATAATTAATAATAAAAAATATGAAACTCAAATTAGTAGTGACTATAGAATAAATTTATTTTATTCAATTGTTGATCCTGGTAATCCTAAATTAAGAAATTTAAAAATTAATAAATTAATAAATGGTAGATAAATATTTAATAAAAGTAATAAGACATTTTAATTCTTTAGAAAAAGAATTAGATAATATCATTCAATCCATAAAAAGTAAAAAATTAAATGATTATGAATTATTAAAACTACGAAGTCCCAACGAAATATTAACAGATGTGGAAGAAACATCATATGAACTAAGAAGAATAGAACCTAATAAGAAAATAAGAAAATTAACTGAATTATTTATATATTTTTTAGATAAAGAAGATTATAATAATTGTCAAAAAATAATAAATATTATAAAATGCAAGAAATCACAATAGAATATGAAAGAAGATTTATTTTAAAAGATTTTCCAAATGATTTTGATACATACAAAAAATCAAGAATAGAACAATGGTATTTAACTAAACCGGATAATCCAGTTTCTATAAGAATAAGAAGATATGATGATGGTAGATGTTATTTTGATGTTAAGAAAGGGTTTGGTATGGAAAGAGAAAAGATAGGAAATAAACATGAATTTAAAGATATTGAAATATATACTAAAAATGCATACCCTATGCAAAAAGATAGATATAAAAAACACCATGATGATTATCTTATGATAATTGATATATTTGATGATGGATTAAAACTAATAGAAATAGAATCTAAAAATAAAGACGTAATTCAAAATTTTCAACCTTTAGATTGGTTTGGTGAAGAAGTTACTAATAATATTGAATATACTAATAATTATATTGCTTATGATAATTATTTAAAACATTAATCATAGTATAAATTCATACAAATAACTCTAAATAGTTCGTGATCACTATCACCCTTTGATGTCACCTTAAAACCAAAACCATAATCATCTTCAGTTGAATCATCTACTATTCTATCTTTTTGCCTATCAATGGGATTTATATTATGTAACCAATCTTTAACAAATTCAAAACATTTATCTTCATTAAATGGTTTCTTGAATTTAATTACACCTTCGCTATCTCTCCAATATAATATTAACGTATCAACTGTACTAGTAAAACCGATAACTTCATGGTGTGTTGAAAATGCAATTTTAATTGCACTCCTTAAAACATCAATGGAATCAGATTTAATTTTGAATACATTAATTATCGCGTTACTATATAATTTGTCTTTAGTTGTCATGACATTATATTTTAGTATCAACAAATTATAAAAGTTTAAAAAATTTTTAAAATAATTAAAAAATAAAAAAGGGAGTTAAAAACTCCCTCTTTTATTTCACTTCTTCAAAATCGGCATCTGTAACATTTTGATCACCATTGTCTTGTGGTGGATTATCCTGTGGTGCATCCTGTGGTTGTGATTGATAAATTCTAGTTGAAATTTCATTCCATTTTTTGATAATATTTTCAGTATCAATCTTAATTTTATCAAAATCTTTTTCAGAATGAGATTTTTTCAATTCTTCTACCAATTTTGTCAAATCTTCCTTTTCATTATCAATGAATTTATCAGTGAATTCTTCGATTTGTTTTTCTGTTTGAAATACCATTGAATCAGCATTATTCAAAATATCTATTTCTTCTTTTGCCTTTTTATCAGATTCTTCATTTTCTTTAGCTTCTCTTTTCATTCTTTCAATTTCATCATCTGATAAATTAGATGAACCTTCTATTCTAATAGATTGTTTTTTACCTGTTCCTTTATCTTCTGCTGATACATGTAATATTCCATTTGCATCCACATCTAGCATCACTTCTATTTGTGGTACTCCTCTTCTAGCAGGTGGTATACCATCTAGGTGAAATCTACCTAATGTTTTATTATCTTTTGCTAAAGGTCTTTCACCTTGAAGAACATGTATCTCTACACTTGGTTGATTGTCAGATGCAGTTGAGAAAACCTGTGATTTTCTTGTTGGTATTGTAGTACCAGCTTCCACTAATTTTGTCATTACATTACCCATCGTTTCAATTCCTAATGAAATTGGAATAATATCAAGAAGTAATACATCATCAACTGTACCAGTTAATACACCACCTTGAATTGCTGCTCCCATAGCTACTGATTCATCAGGGTTTAATATTTTTGATGGTTCTTTTCCAAATACTTCTTTAGCAACTTTTTGTACAATTGGTATTCTTGTTGATCCACCAACTAGTAAAATTTCATCAATATCAGATGCATTATAACCAGAATCCTTTAATGATTTAATACATGGTTCTTTTAATTTTTTTAATAAGTCATCACTAAGTTGTTCAAATTTTGATCTTGATAATGTTGTAACAAGGTGTTTTGGTATACCGTCTACTGGCATAATATATGGTAGATTAATTTCAGTTGATGTAGCAGACGATAATTCTATTTTAGCTTTTTCAGCTGCTTCTCTTAATCTCTGATATGCCATTTTATCTTTTTTAAGATCAATGTTATTTTCAGATTTAAATTGATCAACTAACCAGTCAACTATCAACTCATCGAAATTGTCTCCTCCTAAAGATACATCACCATTGGTTGATTTTACTTCAAATACACCATCACCTAACTCTAAAATAGAAATATCAAAAGTACCCATTTTGTTATCGTTAAGCTCTTTATCTTAACTTCTACATATTTCTATGTAGTTCAGACTATATCTTTAAGATGTTATCTTTCTTATCTAATTTTGATAATAGACAAATTTTAATTTACCGGAATTATATATTTTTTTAAACTCTTTTTCATTTTTGATTTTTTCATCTGTTCTGGTATTATTAATTATATAATGAAAATTAGGTTCTAATGTTTTATCAAGTTTAAAATTTAAAATTTTAAATGTTTCACCATTTGAATATGATTTATCAACATACCCTATAACCATATTAGGTTTATATTTATCAATGAAATATTTAAATATTTTACTAATTCCCCCGACTATAACATAATTTAATAAGCCACAAAATCTCAATATTTCATAATTATCATTATTTTTTGATAAACACATGATACTAACTAAATTATTATTAAAATATAAACCGATATTAATATCTAATTTGGTTTTCCCTAACAAATGGTTTATGTTTAAAAAATCCATAACCAATTTATTATCAGTTATTTCTCTTATTTCACAATTTTTAGCGTATATTTTAATAGGGGTTTTATTTAATTTGTTTAAAATAATTGATTTAATTATATCTTGTTTATATAACCAGTCATCTTCATAAATATGTATTAATTTAATATCTTTTTTTATACACATATCTGTTTTAATTTTATGATAATTGTTCGGTTTATTTTCTTCGTTGTGCCAATATAATCCATTAAATTCAAACGCTAAATTTAATTTAGGTAAATAGATATCTAACTCATATGGTGATATTATATCCCTTTTACCTACTAAAATTACATCACTATAATTATCTCTAATAAAATCACAAAGGTTTGTTTGTAATTGTGATATATTTGATTTATATGGAAAGCATATTGTACAAAATTTTCTTTTGTATTGTTTTCTACTAGTATAGAGTAGAAAATCAATTTCAAAATTATGATCTTTATTATAATCACATTTCATATGTATTTTTCTATTACCATAATCTATATTTAAAAAATACTTATTCTTTTTTAGTTTTTCAATTTGAATTACTTTAGAATAATTATCAACACCATATTTATTTAAACAACTTGATTTTATTTTAAATTGAGTCTCTTTTAATTTGGATATATTATCAACTTTATATTTTTCTTTTATTGATGATAATGATTTTTTTCTAATTAATTCAGATTGTAATGGGTATTCAACTCCATATTTTTTTAAATTTGTTTCTTTTGATTTTTTTATTGATTTTTCACTTAACAAACATGTTATTAATCCATACCTTTCTAAATTAGTGTTTTTTATCTTTTCTTTGATTTGTTCGTTTTTGTTCGGATTTGTTGTACCATATCTTTTTAAAAATGTTTGTTCTTTTTTCTTTTTAATGTTTTCGTTTTGTGAAGAATTTTCAACTCCATATTTTTTCAAATTTGTTTCTTTTGATTTCTTTTTAGTTTCTTCTAATTGAAAAACATTATCAACGCCATATTTAATTTTTACGGTACTTTTAATTTTATCCGTAATATCTTTAAAATCGTTATATTTTTCACGCTTAGTGGATATCATTTTCTCTGAATTTACATAATTTTCATCACCATATTTTTCCATTTTTGTTTTTTTCGCTTTAATTGAGCTACATTTATTACACAAATATGGATCATTATATGTTGAATATTGTATTTCTTTAATAATTTCACAATTATTACATTTAACCGATATCATAGCGTGACTATTTTTCATTAAATCATTAACATTTACCCATATACTTTCATTTCTCTTAGTTGTAATATAACCTAAAGATTGATAATATGCTTTTTGTCGGTTATTTATTCTCATTAATACTTTTTCTGTTAATATCATAAAATTGTTTTTTATTATTATATATAAATTTTATGATGTAAAAAATACTAATGGACAAACTTTATTTATCTATTATCAAAATTTCAAAGAACGATTTCGTTCATATGTCTTTGTGACATACACATCTTATCCATTTTTCGTGGGAATTTTATCATATGAATAATTCACTTAGATTACTTTTCCTAGTCGTTGAACCTTTTTCCTCTTTCAAGGAAACTTGGCTGCTGATTGTCCAATTCTTTAATTTTTTAAACCATCACACTTATAATTACTTATTATGTTGTGGTATTAAAGACTCTAAGGAGTTTCCAGCAATTTAATGGATTTTAAATATTTAAAAGAACGATATTCTAAATACTAACGGGAGGCAGTCATTTTAATTTTTACCACCCAAATCAAACACAGCAATCTTTTTATCACCTTTAACTTTATCCATTCCATATGAAAGTGATGCGGCAGTTGGTTCGTTAATAATTCTAAGAACGTTAAGACCAGCGATTTCACCAGCTTCTTTTGTAGCAGTTCTTTCTTGGTCGTTAAAATAAGCAGGAACAGTAATAACTACATCTTTAACTTCTGTGCCTAAGTATTCTTCTGCTGTTTTTTTCATTTTTTGTAATGTCATAGCAGAAATTTCCTGTGGAGTATAATCCCTACCATTTACTTCAACTACAGCCATTTTATTTTTACCTTCTTTTACCTTAAATGGGAAATATAAATCTTTAACATCTTTATATTTTTTACCAATTAATCGTTTAACACTAAATATAGTGTTTTCGTTAGTAATCATTTGTCTTTTTGCTGGATCACCAACTTTAATTTCACCGTTAGGTAAAAATCCAATAATAGAAGGTGTTGTTCTTTTACCCTCACTGTT
>Ga0265295_1002294_pt1 | contig 30827 bp, 23 predicted proteins | sample Munlansysbiofilm_FD_192503 | JGI IMG/M metagenome (GOLD analysis project Ga0265295, IMG submission 192503) | Leachate microbial communities from a municipal landfill in Southern Ontario, Canada - Methane capture system biofilm | ecosystem: Engineered > Solid waste > Landfill > Unclassified ... | reverse complement strand
AAAATAGTCCGTTGTTTAAATAAAACAAAGCCGCGAATCTGATTATCTGCATTTTCAATAGAACCAATCTCCGGGAAATCTGCCAACAGTTCAAGAAATTCAAATGTCTTTTTTTACAAAAGATTTCATAACGCTTTCGCCCCGCTTTTCAAGAAGATATACGATTATCTCGTCATATTTTTATCGGCATGTTTTGACCACCTGACTACTTTAGCCATTTTTCGTGCTTTTCTTTTAATGTTTCCATGGATATCAGATTGTTCTCATCATCCGTTTCTGTATCAATCAGCAACAACTCTTGTCTTTCTTCCTCGGTCAGTGTATTCCATAAACTACCATCCTTAATGGTGAATGCTTTTTCTAATATCTCGTAGAGTCTCGATAAAACTACTCCATTGTCAATCTTATCGATTAATTTATGGAGGCTGGTTTTAATATCTAAAGTACTCATGGCATTCATTTTTCACAAAGTTAAATAAATCTTTCTAATCCGCTAAGGTTGTTTTTATTTAAATTCCGGGAAATTCATGTTTAGTTTAATCAGGGATTATCAAATTTATTCACAACTTCTCCAATAATACCGAGCTGACGTTCCACTGCACTTTGCGTTTTCATTTCCGCTGAATAAAGAATTTTTTGAAAGAGAAGTCAACCACCAGGCTTCTTCACCTTTTTTATCTTCGTCTTCCCTGGATAGCTTTACTTTTATAATATTACATTCTAAAGTTCCTTCCTCAACCTGGCCACCGGAATACTCAATTGTTCGCGGTATTTGGCCACGGTGCGGCGTGCGATGTTATATCCTTTTTCCTTCAGGATGTCGGTGAGTTGTTCATCGGTGAGTGGTTTTATCTTATCCTCGCTATCAATACAATCAGAAAGGATTTTCTTGATTTCACGCGTAGAAACCTCTTCACCAGAATCGGTTTGCATGGATTCGGAGAAGAAAGTCTTTAACAGGAAGGTGCCGAAAGGGGTTTGCACATATTTGGAATTGGCAACCCGTGAAATGGTTGAGATATCTAGCCCCACTATTTCCGCAATATCTTTAAGAATCATCGGGCGCAGTTTGGTTTCATCTCCGGTAAGGAAATACTCACGCTGATACTCCATAAGCGCCGTCATGGTAACTGCAAGGGTGTTCTGGCGTTGCTTAATGGCATCAATAAACCAGCGGGCGGAATCAATTTTTTGCTTGATAAACATCACCGCATCCTTCTGGCTGGTTGATTTGGTCTTGCTTTCTGCGTATGTCTCCAGCATATCCACATAGGTGCGGCTCAGGCGAAGTTCCGGTGCATTGCGCGAATTAACCTGCAGATCCAGTTCGCCATCCTTATTATACACGAAAAAATCTGGCATAATATAATGGTTTGCCCTGGTAGTTTCCCCCATTGAATTTCCCGGCTTGGGGTTTAGTTTCAGGATTTCATTCACGGCATCGCGCAAATCCTCTTCAGTTAATTTTGCCCGGCGGGTAATCTTATCATAATGCTTTTTGGTAAGTTCATCAAAATATTTATCCACCAACAGCAGCGCCAGCGCAACCGAAGGAGTTTGCTCAAACCGTCGCAACTGAATCATCAGGCATTCGCGCAGATCACGCGCACCTACCCCGGGTGGATCAAACTCCTGAACAACGGACAATAGTTCGCTTAGCTCCTCAACTTCAGTTATAATATTTTGGGTAAATGCCAGATCGTCAACCATAGCCGAAAGTGCACGGTTCAGGTATCCGGAATCATCCAGGTTACCAATAATATAGCGGGCAATTTGCATCTGCCGTTCATCCAGGCGGCGCAACCCCAGTTGTTGTAGCAAAACTTCATGAAAACTGATGCCCGATGCAAACGGAACTTCACGTTGTTCGTCATCGGCACTCGTATTGTTTGCATTCAGGCGATAAGCCGGAGTATCATCATCATCAAGGTATTCGGTAATGTCAAAATCCTCCCGCTCTTTTTCGAGTTCTTCTACGGGATCAGGCTCGGTTTCAGGGATAGTATCGTCCTCATCCGTACTCATTTCAGGATCCGATGAATCTTCAAGGGCAGGATTTTCCTCAATTTCCTGCTTGATACGTTGTTCTAAAGCTATGGAAGGTATCTGCAGCAGCTTCATCAACAATATCTGCTGAGGCGAGAGCTTTTGAAGAAGTTTCTGCTGTAGTTTCTGAGTTAACATGCAAAGTCGGTATTAAACATAATTTATGAGCCAAAATACAAAAAATCTTTCAATGATAAACGTCCTAACTTTAAATTTATTTGAAAATAAAAGTCTATACCGACGGTCTGTATATTAAAATTCGGCATTCTGTGGAGTTCTTGGGAAAGGAATCACATCACGGATATTCGCCATGCCCGTTATAAACAAAATGAGTCTTTCGAACCCCAGTCCAAAGCCGGCATGAGGCGCCGTACCGTATTTGCGGGTATCGAGGTACCACCAGATGTCCTTTTCGGGGATTTCCATTTCACGGCAGCGATCAACAAGCTTCTGATAATTTTCTTCCCGTTGTGACCCACCTATAATTTCACCTATGCGTGGGAAAAGCACGTCCATGGCCCGAACCGTTTTTCCGTCATCGTTTTGCTTCATATAGAAAGCCTTTATTTCACTGGGATAGTCGGTGAGGATAACCGGGCGTTTAAACTCTTTTTCTACCAGATAGCGCTCGTGCTCGCTTTGCAGATCGGTGCCCCAATCTACCTTGTATTCAAACTTCTGACCTGAAGCCATCAGTATTTCAACTGCTTCGGTATAAGTCAGGCGTTTAAAATCGTTTCCGGTCACAAAACGAAGCCGGTCGATCAGTTCATTGTCATACATCTTATTTAGAAACTCCAGGTCGTCCATACAATGCTCCAGAGCATAGTTTACCAGGTATTTCAGAAAATCCTCTGCCAGATCCATATTGTCGTGGATATTATAAAATGCCACTTCGGGTTCAATCATCCAGAATTCGGCCAGGTGTCGGGGCGTATTTGAGTTCTCAGCCCTGAAAGTTGGACCAAAAGTGTAAATTTTCGAGAGTGCCATCGCTCCGAGTTCACCTTCCAGTTGTCCTGAAACGGTAAGGTTGGTCGCTTTGCCAAAAAAGTCCTGACTGTAATCCACCTCACCTGATTTGGTTAAGGGCGGATTTACCGGATCGAGAGTGGTTACCCTGAACATGGCACCGGCCCCTTCAGCATCAGAACCCGTTATAATGGGCGTATGCAGGTAATAAAAACCGTTGTCATTAAAATATTTATGAATGGCAAACGACATGGCATGCCTGATGCGCAGCACAGTGCCAAAAGTATTGGTTCGTGGCCTGAGGTGGGCAATCTCCCGCAGGAATTCCATAGAATGGCCTTTTTTTTGTAGGGGATAGGTTTCGGGATCAGCACTGCCGTAAACTTCAATATCCCTGGCTATCAATTCAACAGCCTGCCCTTGTCCGGGCGATTCCACCAACTCACCAATTACCGAAATACAGCTTCCGGTAGTAATCAGCTTGAGCATTTCTTCATTAAAATCCGTCGGATTGGCTACTACCTGGATGTTGTGTATAATGCTGCCATCGTTGAGTGCGATAAAAGTTACATTTTTATTGCCCCGGCGGGTACGCACCCATCCTTTAAGGTTAATCCTATTTCCTATGCCAATAGATTCCCAGTCCCTGAGGGCTGAAGCTACCGTAGTGCGTTTGAGTTTATCCATTAGTATGCTAATTTGCAGTTATTGAATTATTTATAGACAAGCTGTCTGTTGTTTTGAGGCGCAAAGTTATGAAAATTACCTCATTCCACATCCGGTTTGTTAAAGCTTCGCAGGCTGCCTTAACTTTTAGTATTTTTGCGCCATGGAATTTAAGCCTTTAACCGATTGGATGCCTCCACACGATCGACCTTTAGTGATTGCAGGCCCCTGCAGCGCTGAAACACGTGAGCAGGTGCTGACAACGGCGCGTGGTCTGGCTGCTTTGCCTCAGGTAAAGGTATTCAGGGCAGGAGTCTGGAAGCCCCGCACCCGCCCCGGCTCCTTTGAGGGCGTTGGTGTTGAAGGGTTAAAGTGGATGCAGGAAGTTAAAAAAGAGACCGGACTCTATACCACTGTGGAAGTGGCCAGTCCGAAGCATGTGGAAGAAGCCCTGAAATATGGCATAGACATTTTATGGATTGGTGCCAGAACTGTAGTTAATCCATTCTCTATGCAGGACCTGGGCGAAAGCCTGAGCGGAGTAAATGTACCGGTGATGGTCAAAAACCCGGTAAACCCCGACCTCAAACTCTGGATTGGGGCCATTGAAAGGGTACTAAAAAGCGGCATACACCGGATAGCAGCCATTCACCGGGGCTTTTATCAGTATGAAAAGAATGCTTACCGTAATCCTCCGCAATGGGAAATCCCCATTGAGCTGATGCGGCGAATGCCAGGTTTACCCATGATTTGCGACCCAAGTCACATTAGCGGCAAACGCGATTTGTTATTGGCGGTGGCGCAACAATCCATGGACCTGGAAATGGACGGACTGATGATTGAAACCCACTGTAATCCCGACAATGCCCTGACTGATGCCGAACAACAAATTGATCCATCACAGCTTCAGATTTTGCTTAAGGCGCTCAACATACGCACCCCTAAAGGAAACCGCGAATTCGAACGTAATCTTGAGGTACTCCGCTCAGAAATTGACGGAATTGATTATGAATTGATTAAGCTCCTGGCCAAACGAATGACTGTTGCTGCCGAAATGGGAAAATACAAATACGACCACAACATCACCATTCTTCAACTTGATCGTTGGAAAGCCCTGTTTGCCGATCGCGTTAAAAAAGGAGACAAAGCCGGACTAAATACCAGATTTCTGGCGGATCTGCTGCAACTGGTGCACGAACAATCCATTCAAATACAAACAAATATAATGAACAAAGACATCGAATAAATCAGGACAAAGCTTTTGCACTGCCAAAACCAGAATGATTTTCATGTTGACTTCTTAAACTTATTATGATAGATTATACTCCGATAACTGAAACCGCCGTATTGGTGGGTCTGATAACTTCAGGACAAAATGAAGCCAGCCTCAATGAAACAATGGATGAACTTGAGTTTCTCTTTGAAACAGCCGGAGGAACTGCTGTAAAACGCTTTATTCAGAAACTCGAAAAACAGGATCCCCGTACTTTCGTTGGCTCAGGAAAACTGAATGAAATCAACAGCTATATAAAAGCTTCAAATGTGGGTACTGTTGTTTTTGATGATGAGCTAAGCCCTTCCCAATTGCGGAATATTGAGCGCGAACTGGAATGCAAGGTTATTGACCGCACCGCCCTGATACTCGATATATTTGCCAGCAGGGCACGCACCGCCACCGCCCGAACCCAGGTGGAACTTGCCCAGTTACAATACACACTGCCTCGATTGGCACGCATGTGGACCCACCTGGAGAAGCAACGCGGGGGTATCGGCATGCGCGGACCCGGTGAAAAAGAAATTGAAACTGACCGGCGCATCATTAGGGATAAGATATCCCTGCTAAAGGAAAAGCTGAAAGACATTGATAAACAGAAAATTACCCAACGTAGTGGACGCGAGAAACTGGTGAGGGTTGCCCTTATCGGATATACTAACGTCGGAAAATCTACCCTGATGAATTTGCTGAGCAAGTCTGAGGTTTTTGCCGAAAACAAGCTTTTTGCTACCCTGGATACCACCGTCCGCAAAGTGGTGATTGATAATCTTCCATTTTTACTCACGGACACGGTAGGATTTATCCGCAAACTCCCTCACAATCTGGTTGATTCATTCAAATCAACGTTGGATGAAGTGCGCGAAGCCGATTTGCTGCTGCATGTGGTGGATATTTCTCATGCAGGTTTTGAGCACCAGATTGAGGTGGTGAACGAGACTTTGTCAGAAATAGGAGCCGCCGACAAACCCCTTATGATGATATTTAACAAGGTAGATGCCTACAGCATCATGGAGCAAGAGGAAGACGACTTAACTACTCCCGCACACGACAACCTTACCCTGGAAGATCTGCAGAATACCTGGATAGCAAAGCTAAGCGATCAGGCCCAATTTGTATCGGCCACCAAAAAGCTTCATTATGATGAATTTAAAGCTGCACTTTATCAAACGATACGAGAGCTCCATATAAAACGGTATCCCCACAACAAGTTACTTTATTAGACCATCTCCCCCTGGCAGATATTTTAATAGTATGAATATTTTATCAGGACTGTATTTGCCTGTTTCGATTTTACTAACTTTGCTTAACATTGCAAGAGATAGGCTTTGTGTTGAAAGCAAGATTCAAAAAAACATTGTATAAAAACAATTAACTTTTTGATGGACTGACCTATGGCATCAAAAAAACAATGGATTAAAATAATACTGCAGGCCGATGGCTTTTTTCTGAAAAGTTTTTGGCAGTCACATTACCATTTCGAAAATTAACTATAAACAATTAAACATTATATAAACACTTCAATTAACCCAAATCTATGAAACGGCATTTACTCATCAGCATCTTGTTCGTCCTGTGGTATTTTTCGGGCTTATCCCGTGCTGAAGCTCAGGATTTCCTTCCTTTCGGTATCAGCAACTATTCAGGGGCTAGTGGAATTCACATTCAACCAGCGTCCATTGCAGATTCACGCTATAAATTCGACATGGTACTCACGGGTTTTTCTGCCCAGGCTGCCAACAATTACCTGGCCATGAAACGTGAGGCCATTTTTCGGCCGGGATTGTGGGATGACATCAATTTCGGAACGGATTACCTCTATCGTACCTTAAATGGTAACGATAAACAAGGTATGATTTCTACCGTTGCCATGCTACCTTCATTTATGGTGAACCTCACCCCTAAAAGCGCCCTGGCATTCAGTAGCAGGATACGCGGGCAAATAAATATTGACCGTCTTTCCGAAGATCTGGCCGAGGTTATGGCCGAAAGCTTCGACAATCCAGATTTCTATCAGGTAACCCTGAACAATTCCAACCTGAGTACACAGACAAACTGGTGGGCAGAGTTCAACTTTACCTATGCTCAGGAAATACCTTTGGCCGATGATAAACACTTTTTAAAAGGTGGAATAACATTAAAATACCTTCAGGGTATTGCTTCAGGGTATGCCTTTGTGCGCGATCTCACCTTTCGCCTGGAGGAACGAGACGTAATTTCAGTATTTCAATCTGATGTAAATTATGGCATTTCGGGAAATCTGGACAGCAAAACTTTTAAACCCTTTGATTTTGTCTCGGACCCCGGCTTTGGTATGGACCTTGGCTTTGTGTATGAATACCGCCCTGACATCGAGCGTTATCGCTACAATATGGATGGAAAAGAAGGCTTGCTCCGCCCTGATAAAGACAAATACCTTTTGAGGATAGGTTTATCTCTTCTGGACCTTGGTGGTATAAATTTCAAAAAAGAGTTTCATAGTCAGGATTTTACTGCCGACATTCAAAACTGGGACCTTACTCAGGTTAAAATCAACAGTATAGAAGATTTAAACGATACCCTGCGTAACCGGTTTAACTTTGGTCAATCGGTGGAGGAGTCTTTCCGCATGCGACTCCCCACAGCCCTCAGCCTTCAGGTAGATTATAATTTTGGCAAAGGATTTTATGTAAATATGACTCCTTATCTTGCCATGCGAAAAGGGACTGAAACTACTTCCAAAACCCACTATTTTACTACCGTAAGCGTTGTTCCCCGTTACGAAATAAAATGGTTTGGTGCAGGTCTTCCCGTCCAAATAGACGAAAATGGCAAAGCACGCGCCGGCCTGGCATTGAGGCTGGGCCCGGTTTGGGTTGGATCAAACAGCATTTTGTCGAATATTATGGGTTCAAAAACCTACAATGCTGATGCCTATATAATGCTTAAAATTCCCATTTTCCGAAATATTCCAAAGGATCGCGATGGTGATGGAGTGAGCGACAAGCTGGATGAATGCCCCGATACTCCGGGTACCTGGGCCCAGCGTGGTTGTGCAGATCGCGATGGTGACGGCATTCCCGATGCGCTGGACGAATGTCCAGACGTTGCCGGTCTGGCTGAGTTCAACGGTTGTCCGGATACCGATGGGGATGGCATTCCTGATCATCTGGATCAATGTCCGAACCAGGCCGGGCTACCTGAATTCAATGGCTGCCCTGACAGCGATGGTGATGGCATTCCTGATTTCGAAGATCAGTGTCCTGATCAGCCCGGACCCCCGGAACTAAACGGATGCCCGGACAGGGATGGAGATGGAATCATTGATAGTTTGGATGAATGCCCCGACACACCCGGATTGGCTGAATTTTACGGTTGCCCCGACAGCGATGGCGACGGGGTGCCCGATCACCTGGACGAATGCCCCAAAACGCCTGGAACCATTGCAAACAAGGGTTGCCCTGAAATACTGAAAGAAGAAAAAGCCATTCTTACCCAGGCCTTTGACGATCTGGAATTCGAATCGGGCCGGGCGGTCATTCGTACCTCCTCTTATCCTTCACTCGATCAATTGGCCGGATTACTTTTGACCCATCCTGAATGGAAGGTAAAACTTTCTGGACACACCGACAATACCGGCGTGGCCGAAAAGAATATGGAACTCTCTAAAAACAGGGCTCAGTCCGTAAAGGATTACCTGATTAGCAAAGGAGTGAAGGAATATCATATCATCACTGAATGGTTCGGTCAGACACAACCTGTAGCCGACAACAAAACTGCAGAAGGCCGGCAGAAAAACCGAAGGGTGGAAATGGAAATTGTTTTTGAGTAATTGGTGATGAGTGATCAGTGATCAGTAATCTGTGATCAGTTGAGGCTTTTTAAGCTGATGACTTTAATACTCAGCACTGAACTATGTAATTCTGAAATCACAAAGTTTCCCGACAGGACAGTTTATTCGCTGTTCTGTCGGGTTTTTCTTAGCGGAAATCTCAAATTCCTTACTTTTGACCCATGATAATAATTGGAATCACCGGTACCCTGGGTGCGGGAAAAGGCACCATTGTTGAGTTTCTCGTGCGGGAAAGAGGATTTACCCACCTTTCGGTGCGCAGTTTTATTACAGCAGAAATTGTTAAACGGGGATTGCCCGTTAACCGGGATAATATGGTATTGGTAGCCAACGACTTGCGCACCAGCCATTCCCCATCCTACATTGTTGATTGTTTGTATGATCAGGCTTTACTTAATGAAGCCAATTGCATCATCGAAAGCATCCGCACTCCAGGCGAAATAATCTCTCTTCGGGAAAAAGGAAATTTCATTCTTTTCGCAGTAGATGCCGAAGCCCGAACCCGGTTTGAGCGCATCAGAAAGCGGCAATCTGAAACTGATTTTATTGATTTTGAGACTTTTACTCAAAACGAATCACGTGAAATGACCTCTGACAACCCCAACCACCAAAACCTGAGAAAGTGCATTGAAATGGCCGACTTTGTCTTCAATAATGATGGTACGGTTACAGCACTGGAACTTCAAATTGACCAGACACTTCAACAATTCAACATCCGGTAAAAGCAATTTACTTTCTGCCTAACGGATCAAATTTCCATATACATCAACCAGCACAGCCTCACCCAGTCCGGCTTCCCGAAGCAGGGAAAGTTGAGTACGTGCATCACCTGAAATCACATAAATCATATGTTCTGGCCGGATATATTTATTACAAATTTCTTTGGCCTGTTCCAGGGTAAGGTTTTCGGCAGTGGCTTCCTCTTTTTTTACATAGTCGGCCGGAAGATTGTAGGTGCTGATGTCGTGCAACATCTCCAACTGACTTTGCAGGTGCTCGAATTTACCTGCATTGGCGCGGATAAGAGCAATGCGCGTAACTTCAAGATCCGACGCTGAAAACCCATTTCCGTAAGCAGTCATAATTTCCCTGAACAGCTTTAGCGATTCCAGCGTAAATGCAGATTGCACATTCGCATTTCCCATGAAAATACCCCGGACATTGCGTGGCATAAAAAAGGAATAGGCACCATAAGTATAACCCTTTTCCAGGCGAAGCACTGTAAACAACTTGCCGCCCGAACCATCACCCAGTTTGTAATTTACAACATTGGCAGCAGCATAATCAGGATGACTACGCTCCATGGCTGGCGAGCCGATCAAAATTACCGACTGCTTGGCATCAGCGACATCCACAAAATAAAGTTCGGGCTTTTGTCTGAGCGGCGGCATTTTGAATTCGGGAACAGGGGTTTCGCCACCTTGCCAATGCTTTTCAAGAATACTGAGGGATTTTAGTGCCTTCTCAGGCTCCAGGTCACCGGCGAAATGAAAAGTCGCCATGCGGGGCGTCAGGTAATTCGCATAATACTGCTTAAGATCATCCAGGGTAAGTTCGTTCACCGAATCCTCAGTGCCGGTAATCGGCGTACCTAAAATGTGGTCATCCCCATAAATCTTGCGAAAGAACACATTAATTGCAACACTATTCGGATTGGCTTTTCGCTGAAGTATGGTATTGATGGTGGCTTGTTTGATGCGCACAAATTCCATCTCATCCCATCGTGGTTGAAGAATAATTTCCTGAACCAATTCAATTACTGCATCATAATTGCGTACCAGACAATTCCCCATCAGGGTCAGGTATTCATGAGAGGCGTGTACCTGAATGCTTGCACCCAACTGGCCAATGGCTTCTTCCAGTTCTTCCGGCATGCGGGTTTGAGTACCTTCCAGCATCATTTCAGCAACCAGTCTTGAAGTACCCGGCTTCCCCCTTTCGTCAAAAAGATGACCCCCTTTAAAGCGGAGACTAAAAAATACCAGGGGAAGGGATGTATTGGTAATGCCCAAAACCTTTAAACCATTGTTGAGTTGCGTACTGAATATTCCAGGAAGTCTGAGCAATGGCTTTTCACCCAGTTCAGGTTCTATGCGACGCTCGATCAGACTTGGTGTAAATTCATAACTTTCATCTTCAGTATTGTTATCGACACTTTCAGAAGTAGTTTCTTCGATATCTTCTTCAATTACGTCTGCCTTTTCTGAATCTTTTAGTATTAGTTCTGTCTGACCCCTGGGTACAAAACTGCTTACAATATAATTGGCCGATTTAATATACTTATTAAATACATTCATTACATCTTCCCTGGTCACTGCATGCAGAAGGCGCATATCTTCAGTAAACCTTGCCGGGTTATTTCCAAAGACGCTGGCCTGAACCAGTTGGAAAGATTTATCCAACAAACTCGATATACCATGATAAAATGTAGTTTCATTCAGGTTTTTAATGCGTTGCAGGTCACTGTCGCTAAAACCATTGATTTCAAATAGTTTAAGTGCTTCAAATATAGCTTCATGTACCGTATTTAAGTTTACCCCTTCGAAAGCCCTTACCCCAATTCCAAATTTACCCGACAGCTCCATAGGGTGATTGTTTACCGAAAGCTCGGGTGCCAGTTTGCGCTTTTCTACAATCTCTTTATAAAGTGGTGCTCTTTTTCCGTCTGCAAGTAAATTACTTAAAATCTGAAGCGCATAGGAATCCATATGATACATAGGCACCGCTGGAAATATGATATTCAGTTCCGGGACCAGGGCAAAATTATCCTCATGAAAGAGCCGTTTGGTTTTGGAAAGGACAATAGCTTCAGGCTTTAGCAATTCCGGGACCGGGCGGGGTTTAAATTCTCCAAAATACTTATCAATAAGTTTTTTAACATTGCCCGTTTCAAAGTCACCGGCAATAACCATGGTGGCATTGTTCACCGCATAGTATTTCTCGTAAAACGCACGCACATCGTCAATGGATGCACCCATTACATCATCCATAGACCCAATTACCTGCCATGAATACGGATGTCCTTCAGGATATAAGGCCTGATCGAGCACAAAGGATGTATGGCCATAAGGCTGATTGTCAACGCGCTGACGCTTTTCGTTGATAACAATATCTTTTTCACGTTCTAACGCGCTCTGGGTAACGGTATTGATCAGATAACCCATGCGGTCACTTTCCATCCATAAAATTTTCTCCAGTGCATCCGCAGGCACTACCTCGTAATAAACAGTGCCATCCTGCCAGGTTCCACCGTTAAAAACCCCACCCAGATCATTAATCTTCCGAAAAAACTCTCCCTTAGGAATATTTTCGGAACGCTGAAAAAGCATATGCTCAAAAAAGTGTGCAAATCCGGTTTTTCCCGGCTTTTCGCGGGAAGACCCCACATGAAAAAGGATGGCAATGGCAACTATGGGATTCGAATGATCAGCATGCAACACAACATTCAGGCCGTTGGGCAATGAAAATTTTTCATAATCAACCTGAGGAACAATTATTTCAGTAACCGGAGATGTATTGGAACTGCCGGCATTGGTCTGGAAATTTTTCGACATAGGGCTAAATTAAATTGGGAAAAACAATAATCAGGAGACTGCTGCCCGTTTAAAAGGCATGGACATACAACGACAGCCACCTCCTCCCCGGGAGAGCTCAGCCCCTTCTATGGAAATTACACACTTCTTTCCTGCCGGGATGGCCGCTTTACCCGCAGCAATATCCTTGGCTTTTATGATTTCAAACCCATGCCGGTTCATCTCCTCAATGGTGTATTGATTGCGCCCATAGCCCATTACCTGACCCGGTGCAATGGCAAAGAAATTTGCGCCGCTATGCCATTGCTCCCGCTCCTGGGTCATCACTTCACGTGAACCTCCGCAAAGCACAGGTTCCATATCCATTCCTAACTTTTTAAGCGCAGTCAATATGTTGGGTTCTTCCACAATGTGAACTTTGCCATTATTTATGGTAATGTGAATGGTAAGGTAACGGCTGGAGTGAATGAGCAGCGGCTCATAAATCATACATTTATCCACATCAAGTAAGGTAAAAACCATGTCCAGGTGAATAAAAGATTCAGGCTCATAGGGCAGTTCCTGTACGATAATATGTTGGACCTTCTTTTGCTTTTTAAAATGATCGATTAAAAAATCGATGCCCGTCGGTGTGGTGCGGGAACCGGTACCTACCAGCATTACATCATCCCTGGCTATCAGAAAATCTCCTCCTTCGAAACTAAATTCCTTATGGTTAAGGTTTTCGGATGCCGGATTAACAGTTTCAACTTTGAATAAGGGGTGATAATTAAAGATAGATTCCATGATAATAGATTCCCGATCGCGCACCCTGCTGGCCATTTTACTAATCAGCACCTGATTTCCGTTTGCTATGGAGGCATCGCGGGTAAAGAAAAAATTGTGCAGGGGATCAAGTTCAAACTGTTCCTTGCTCAGAAACTTCGAAAGGTTATCCCGGGTAATTTCAACACCTTCAACCAAAGCGGTGGTAAGGGCATGCGCATCCATTTCCATCAGGCGCTCCCGCAATGAAGGCACCCGCTCATGCTGCGTAATACGCCTGACCAACATGTTTTTAACTTCCTGTTTTTGAAGAATAACCGTAAGCAGATCCCTCACTTCATAAACATTGGTAACCATATGTAAGATATCACTGAACTGTTTATATTCAGCTTTAGCAACCGACAAATTAAGAATATCACTGTAAAGCGCTTTCTGAACCATATTCGGTGTCATATTTTCAACTTCACTCCCCGGCGAATGAATAATTACGCCTTCAAGTATGCCTACTTCTGAGTTGACTTCAATTTTTACCTTTTCCATATTGCCCGCTATTCATATTTAGGACTGCAAAGTTAATATTGTTTTTGAGTTTGTTAAACCCGGCCCGGGTTATGGCTGACTTGCTGAAAGTGTGATTAAAGGCTGGTTTTTCAAGTTCTGTCCACTGCTTTACAGACCATTGTGGCCAGTCTTGCTGAGGTAAAAATTCAGCATGGTGGTGTACTATTGAAAAACGGTTCCACGGACAGACTTGCTGGCAAATATCACAACCAAAAATCCAGGATTCAGTTTTGTCCTGAAACTCAGCGGGTATTTCATCTTTAAGCTCGATGGTAAGATAGGAAATACAGCGTGAAGCATCGAGTTGGCGGGGACCAACAATGGCCTGGGTCGGGCAGGCATCTATACATCGGGTGCAATCACCGCAGTAACTTCCTCCGAATGGGTTATCGTACTTCAGTTCCAGATCAGTAATGATTTCAGCAATAAAAAAGAAAGAACCCTGCTTACGGGTAATCATCAGCGTATTTTTACCAATCCATCCCAGCCCTGCATTCACTGCCCAGGCGCGATCGAGCACAGGAGCCGAATCGGTGAACACCCGGTAATTGATGTTCCCGGCTTCTGCCTGAATCTCTGCTGCAAGCTGAAAAAGCCTGTCTTTAATCACTTTATGATAATCAATGCCATAGGCATAAGCAGATACTTTTAAGGGTGAGCTATAGTTTACCTGATCACCGGGGTAATAGTTGAACAACAATGAAATGACCGAACGTGCGCCCTCAACCAGCAAGCGTGGATCCAGGCGTTTATCAAAATGGTTTTCCATGTATGCCATGCGTCCATGACGCTGTTGCTTCAGCCAGCCTTCGAGACGGGGAGCTTCTTCATCAAGACGCCGGGCTTTGCTGATGCCACAATGGGAAAAGCCCAGCTCAGCAGCCCGCTGTTTAATGAAATGGGTAATTTTTTCAGTGGACATCATAAGTTACTGAATAAAACATCACTTAACGAAGAACCAGAAACACTCAGAAAAGTTCAGATTGATTGCCTGGGCTCATTTTACCTAAATGACTGTATGCCAAAGGGGTAACTTCCCTACCGCGCGGAGTACGCATAAGGTAACCCTCCTGAATAAGGAAAGGTTCATAAACTTCTTCAATGGTTCCCGGATCTTCCCCCACTGCGGTGGCAATGGTGGTAAGCCCTACGGGACCTCCCCTGAATTTATCAATCATAGCACTCAGGATGCGGTTGTCCATTTCATCCAGCCCATTTTTATCCACCTGAAGTGCTTCAAGTGCAAAGTGGGAAATGCCCAGATCAATGCTGCCGTTGCCTTTGATTTGTGCAAAATCGCGCACCCGGCGAAGCAATAAATTGGCAATACGGGGAGTACCCCGGCTGCGGCGGGCTATTTCGGCTGAGGCATCACTGGTAATCTGCACTTTTAGGATACCGGCAGAACGTTTTACGATATGCTCCAGGGTAGAAACATCATAATAATGAAGACGGGCATTGATACCAAAACGGGATCGAAGCGGGGCAGTAAGTAAGCCTGAGCGGGTGGTCGCGCCTACAAGCGTAAAAGGATTAAGCTCAATCTGAACACTTCGGGCATTGGGGCCACTCTCAATCATAATGTCTATACGGTAATCTTCCATGGCTGAGTATAAATACTCTTCCACTACCGGACTTAAACGATGAATTTCATCAATAAATAAAACATCATTGGGCTCAAGGTTGGTGAGCAGTCCGGCCAGATCGCCAGGCTTGTCCAATACCGGCCCGGATGTAGTACGAATATTTACGCCCAGTTCATTGGAAATAATGTAGGATAAAGTGGTTTTCCCCAAACCCGGCGGGCCATGAAGTAAAACATGATCCAGCGATTCGCCGCGAAGTTTAGCTGCCTTTACAAAAACCCGTAGATTTTCAACTACGCCGGGCTGGCCCGAAAAATCGGTGAAGTCAGCAGGACGCAGTACTTTTTCAATTTCGCGTTCAACCTGATTCAGGTTATCAGCATCAGCATCAAGATTTGGATTCATATTATAAGGAGATTCAACGACAAAGATAAACATAATGCTGCATTCTCTCCAGCTTATCCTGAACTTCGTCAGGTTCTAAAAATTAAGGATGAAACGTCGAATTATGCTCATTGTATTGAAATATTTAATAAATTAGCGGCATAATTATATAAGACGCTGCCGCTATGAAAGAAATTATTGTCGCCATTGACTTTTCCAAAGGCTCCTTACATGCGCTGGATTATGCTATTGAATTAGCCAATCATCAAAAGAGCAATTTAACGATGGTTTGGGTAGATAATAATGCAAATCAGGATATATTTTTTAGTTCCGGCCCAAATGAATTCAGGGAAGAAGCCATAAAAAATCTCGATGAAATTATGGCATCAAAGAAAAAGAAACTCAAACCTGGAAAACTGAGTTATAAACTCCGAAAAGGCAAGGTATATCAGGAAATTGCCAATCAGGCCAAAGCCAATAAAGCGGAATTAATTATTGCAGGTACCCATGGGGTAACCGGATATGAGGAATTCTGGATAGGCAGCAATGCATATCGTATTGTTTCTTATGCACCCTGTCCGGTAATTACGGTCAGGTATGATTTCGAAATCACACCACAGCCCATCAGCAGCATTGTTTTGCCAATTGACAACACGCTGGATACCAGGCAAAAAGTACCTTTTACCATTGGAATGGCCAAAGCCTTTAATGCCGACATTTATTTACTTTCGCTCTATTCCACTCCTTTCAAAGCCATGCATAAAAAAGTGGATAATTATACCAGGGAAGCTCAGAAAAAAATCACTGAAGCCGGAATCAATCATTACACCGAGAAAGTGGAAGCCGACAACATTACCAATGCCTCCATCAATTATGCACAGAAGGTGAATGCCAACCTCATCGCTATAATGACGGAACAGGAAACTACTGCTTCTAACATTTTGCTTGGCCCCTATGCCCAGCAAATGGTGAATCACTCTCCCATACCGGTACTCAGCATTCAACCCAAAGAAATATATTCTATTTCTACACGTTAATAACCCATTATGCGTCTGTCTTTCATCTTTCCGTTACTCGTTTTATTGGGACTGCAGGCAGCAGCGCAGCAATCGGGCTATATTAACATCAATGCCGACAGCCGGATTGAGACGCTGATGGATAAATATATTTATCTGAATCGCCATCAAAGCACCTTAGATGGATGGAGGGTGCAGATATTTTTTGATTCAGGCGCCAACTCCAAGAGTCGGGCTACTGAAGCACTCAATCGATTTTTGAACCGCTATCCTGAAACCGGGGCTTACCTTTCGTTCAAGGAACCCTATTACCGCGTTAGGGTAGGTGATTTCAGAACCCGCCTGGAAGCTGAAGGTTTCCTTCAGGAAATTCATGCGTTATATCCAAATGCTTTTACTGTAAATGACAAAATAAATCCTCCCGTTCTCACTGGTTCATTACCGTTAGAGGCAGCGCAGGAATAATAACTCGTTATACTCGGGCCTGACCAGAAAAACATCAGGCCAATCAATGTTTAGTCTTTTTATTACAAAAAAGAGTAAGGATTAACTGATTGCTTTTTTTATTCTTAAAAATGTTATATTTTAGCCTGACGCAAAACCAAAACACCAAATATGAAAACCATCATTTCAGCCATTGATTTCTCTGACTGTTCCATTAATGCCCTGGAACATGCATTGAGTATTGCCCGCAAGTCCTCTTCCGATCTGCAAATGGTGTGGGTAAACAATCCCAATACTACCAAAACCATCCTCAGTTCCGATTTGTCAGACGATTTGCTCGAAGAAGTGGAACGGCAGTTTAACCGGCTTATCACCAAATACCAGCCTGAACTTCCTGACAACAAACTTGATTTTGTAATCAGAGAAGGTAAAGTTTATAAAGAGCTGGTTACTCAGGCTAAAGAGAGTAATGCCTGGCTATTGGTGGCTGGCACCCATGGTTCATCGGGATTTGAGGAGTTCTGGATAGGAAGCAATGCCAATCGCATTGTTTCAGCTTCCCCTTGTCCGGTTATCACTATTCGGGCAGGAATTTCCGTAAGCCGGGATTTAAAAAAAATAGTAATGCCCATGGACAGCACTATGGAAACCCGGCAGAAGGTGCCCATGACCTGCTCCCTGGCTCATATGTTTGATGCCGAGGTACATATTCTGGCCATGTATACTACCAATGTACAGGATGTAAGAAGCGCAGTTATGAGCTATTCCAAACAGGCCGCCAAATACATGAAAGAGCGGGAAGTCAGGCATTTTATTGTAGAAATGGAAGCCGACAATCTGGCCAATTCTGTTATGGATTATGCCAAACAATCCGAGGCCAACATGATTAGCATCATGACTGAGCAGGAAAAATCCACCAGTAACCTCTGGCTCGGGCCTTATGCCCAACAAATGGTGCATCACTCTCCTATTCCTGTACTTAGCATCCATGCTGCTGAAATCAATATTTCATTAGGATATTAATCAACAACATCATATCACACACTTCAATGAAAATCGCCCCACAAGAAATTGCGGGGCGATTTGTTAATGGAGGGACAGAAAAACAATTAACAACGATTCAGGTTGTTGAGGTCTTCAAAAGCAATTTTTAATCGTGCAATCATGGTTTTTTGGGCTTCATTGAGCCATTTGCGCGGATCGTAGTATTTCTTGTTGGGCTTGTCATCTCCCTCGGGATTACCAATCTGACCCTGAAGATAACCTTCATTTTTCTTATAATAATTCTTAACACCTTCCCAGGTTGCCCATTGGGTATCGGTATCAATGTTCATTTTTACTACTCCGTAAGAAATAGCTTCGCGGATTTCTTCGCGACTCGAACCGGAACCTCCGTGAAATACGAAATTCACGGGTTTTTCAACCGTATTATATTTCTTATGAATATATTCCTGGGAGTTCTTCAGAATAATGGGTTGCAGTTTAACATTGCCCGGTTTATAAACGCCATGCACATTACCAAACGATGCAGCAATGGTAAATTTATCGCTCACCTTCATCAGTTCATCATAGGCATAAGCTACATCAGCTGGCTGGCTGTATAGTTTGGAGCTATCCACATCCGTGTTGTCAACACCATCTTCTTCACCTCCCGTTACACCCAGTTCAATTTCAAGCGTCATGCCTATTTTACTCATGCGCTCCAGATATTTTTTACTGATGGCAACATTTTCTTCCAATGATTCTTCTGACAAATCGAGCATATGGGAACTAAAAAGAGGTTTACCTGTTTCTTTATAATACCTCTCACCCTCGGTGAGCAAGCCGTCAATCCAGGGAAGCAGCTTTTTGGCTGCGTGGTCGGTATGCACAATCACTGACACACCATACATTTCTGCAAGAAGATGAATGTGCTTTGCTCCCGACACCGCACCGGCAATGGCAGCCTGTTCGTTTTCATTGCTTAAAAATTTTCCTGCATAAAAATGCGCTCCGCCATTCGAAAACTGAATAATGACAGGTGAATTGACCTCTTTGGCTGCCTGAAGTACGGCATTTATAGAATCGGTGCCTACTACGTTTACGGCAGGTAACGCAAAGCCATTGGCCCGGGCAATACGGAAAACTTCCTGAACATCGTTACCAGTGACCACGCCGGCTTTAACTTTATCAAATATTTTTTCTGACATAATGAATTTGTATTTTAGGTTTGTAGGTTTACATTATCTTCGCAAAGATATATAATTTTGAGGTTACAGGTGAGTTTACGCTTAACTACTGTCTGCAAGGATATAGTTTGCAATCTGATTATCAATTAAATAAGCAAGTCATGTCGTTTGAATTAAAAATCAAAGAAATCATATCGGACAATTATTCCGGATCGGCAGCCCTGCTCGATAAAATTATCAGAAGCATTCAAACCTATATCAATCAGCAAGAGATTGATCCAGATTATTTAAGAGAAAACCTGAACAGCATAACCACTCACTTTCCGGATCTTGCAGTGATACATCATTTTTTACAGCAATTTCTCAATCTGCTTGAAGATATTGAACAGCGTGGGGCCGATAGAAACCATATGGCGGTTAGTATTGAAGTGTTTGTTAAAAATTACATTTCCGAGTGGAAAGACAGTATGGGACAAGCGGCTGAACGCATGACGCGCATGGTGAAATTCCAGCATAAAAAGGTTTTGCTGCACAGCAACAGCTCTAGCATTCATGTTTTGTTCGAGCATCTTGCCATACATAATGTTTTTCCTTCCATTTATCAAACCATGTCAGGACCTGTTTTTGAAGGTAAATTACAGGCAAGAGCCCTTTCTGATCTCGGCTGCAAAGTGCGATTCATCAATGAGGCTGCTGTTGGTCGCTTTATTGATGAAATTGATTTTGCGGTAGTAGGCGCCGATAATGTTTTCACTGATGGTTTCACCAATAAAATAGGTACGTATCCCATAGCCCTGGTTTGCAGGGAGGCAGTCAAACCATTCTATGTAATCTGCGATTCCCGTAAGCGTTCCCCTATTGATTTTATAAGCCGTATAAATCCAATCTTTGAGCCGGGGAAGCCCTCGGAGGAACTCTGGGAAAATGCGCCAAAAGCCATCACACCCGAAAATTATTATTTTGAATTTACCCCGCGCAAACTGGTAAATGCCTTCTTTTTTGATGATACCTGGTGGGAGATTGACGAAAAAGAAGGATAAAAGTGTGTGCAGACTTATAGGTAAAGACAAATAAACGCCTGTAAGTAATTAGCATACAGGCGTTTAAAATTTCACTTTGTGACCCCGACAGGATTCAAACCTGTGACCTTCAGAACCGGAATCTGACATTCTATTCAGCTGAACTACGGGGCCGGATTTGAAGATGCAAATTTCGTTAAAATTAACTTACCGGCAGCAGATTTTAAATATTTTTCCTTTATAAGTCAGGGGGCGACTCAAGCCAAGCCCCGATCCCATATAAAGTTATGCCCCGAATCCCTGGCAAAGTCGCGCCCTGACTGCCCAGCAATTCTCTCCCATTTTTGCATTTATAAATAGAACCCCAATTGACATAGCCATCCTAATTTAACAATCCAACTACACAAATTACCTTTGTGAAACTTCGTTCCTTAGTGCCTTCGTGGCAATTCATCCCGCAAATCCCTTCAACTCCACCTCTGCCCTTATTTTTTCAATCACCAGTTTGATGAGGCGGTCCAGGCTGCTGCCTTCGGTATAGTTGGCGGGAGCAATGTAATTAGCGCGATCTTGTTTAATCAGGTTTTCGCAGGATTGTTTTGGGGAAAGCTTTTCTTTAGTTGGGCCTACCGCTGCATTGTAAACCGCAATGGCAATGCCGCCCTGATATTTGATCATCTTCATGGCGGGAACATCAGTTTCTCCATCACCGATATAAATCATTTGTTTGAACGGAACAGCGCGCTCTTCTTCGGGTAAATATTTATTTATCAGCGTATTGTCATATGAATTATTGATTCCTTTGTTGATACGGAAAAGGTATTGGGTTTTATTGGTATAATTGATGGCAAGTGCCGGCCACACCGCCACACCATTGGCATCGTAGCGGTAACCCGAAGCATAAATATTGGTAAAATGCTTCGCGATTGGGGTGCCGCTGATAAACTCGCGCAAGCCCGATGAAATGATGTAATGCTCAAGTTCTACGCCCTTTTCACGCGCAAAGGCATTGATGCGATCAAAATAAGTTTCCACTCCTTCAAAAAAGGTAATTCCACTGCCATAATGTTCAAAATCGCTGCGGCGGATGGGTAGGTTGCGATGGCGCGCCTCATCCAGCGAAAGCTGCATATAGGCCAGGATCTCATCCATGTCATTTTCTTTCGCAATCAGGTTAGCATGTGTCCAGAAATCCTTGGCCGGGATATTCATCGATGGAAAGAAAGTATGCTCCTGCATGTTTCCCGGCGCCAGTGTTCCGTCAAAATCGTAGGCAATGGCAATTTTTATGGGCTTTGTGGTCATGAATTGCTATGTTTGGTGCAAATTTAGGTAAAATAAAGGACGAGGAACGAGGGACGGGGGACGATTTCAGATTACGATACTGATGTAGGATTGACGTTTTATTTTACCTGTGAATCCGGTGTATCCCGTAATTATTCCTTTTTAATCTCAACAACTTCTATACTAAGGTTTTTGCGAAAAAATAAGGTTGATTCTGGAAATTTGAAAATGGATAAAACCTAATTATATCTTTTTAACCTCAGTAACCAAAATGCTATACCCTCCAATTTTTACCTTATTTGTTCTTCCAACCTTATTCCACTTAAGATTCAGATGGCTATTGGGGTCTCATGTTCTAATTACACGCGGGCAACAACTGAGATGCCTAATTCAAACATTCTTTTATTCAACTTGTTAATAAAGCGTTAAGAAATGGCATAAATGACGAAAATAATCGTAAATTCACCCTTTAATTCACGAATATTTTTTAAAAAGCATTCCTATACTTACCTATGATCAAAAAAGTACTTGTTGCCAACCGCGGCGAAATCGCCATACGCATTATGCGTTCGTGCCGTGAAATGGGCATTCCAACCGTTGCCGTTTTTTCTGACGCCGACCGATCGTCTATGCATGTACGCTATGCGGATGAAGCATGGAATATAGGTCCGCCGCCGTCTATTGACAGCTATTTGAACATTGACCGCATCATTGAGGCAGCTAAAAAGTCCAGAGCCGATGCCATTCATCCCGGCTATGGTTTCCTTTCGGAGAATGCTGAATTTTCAGAACGCTGCAAGCGCGAGGGCATAGAATTTATAGGCCCCAACCCCGAGGCCATCCGGCAAATGGGCGATAAAATCACCGCCCGCAAAACCATGATTGCCGCCGGAGTTCCGGTGGTTCCGGGAACGGTGGATAAAATCACCGACTTCGCGGAAGCGCAGAAAACCATCCGTGAAATTGGCCTTCCGGTGATGATTAAAGCATCGGCCGGCGGCGGTGGCAAAGGCATGAGGCTAGTCAAAAAGGATGCAGAAATTGAAAGTGCCCTGCGAGGCGCCCGCTCAGAAGCAAAATCGGCTTTTGGAGATGACGCAGTCTATATAGAGAAATACATTGAATCACCTCACCATATTGAATTCCAAATTCTTGCGGATAAACACGGAAATGCCATCCACCTTTTCGAGCGCGAATGTTCGGTACAGCGACGCCATCAAAAGGTAGTGGAAGAAACCCCTTCGCCCTTGCTCACTCCCGCCATTCGTGCAGAAATGGGCGCTCACGCTGTGGCTGCAGCCAAAGCCGCCAACTATCATGGGGCAGGTACCATTGAGTTTATTGTGGATGACAACCTCAATTACTATTTTCTGGAAATGAACACCCGCCTTCAGGTGGAGCATCCCATCACCGAAAGGGTGGTTGGCGTTGACCTGGTGAAAGAGATGGTTAATATTGCCAATGGCCTGCCGCTTGCCTACAAGCAGGAAGACCTCCGCCAAAAGGGACATGCCATTGAATGCCGTATTTATGCCGAAGATCCCAATAAGAATTTTATGCCCAGCCCCGGCACCATCCGTCACATTACTGAGCCGCTGGGTCTTGGCGTACGCCACGATGGCTATGTTTACGAAGGCTATACCATTCCGATCTATTACGACCCCATGATCTCCAAACTGATTGTATGGGCTCAAACCCGTGAAGAGGCTATCCAACGCATGGCCCGGTCGCTGGATGAATATAAAATAACGGGCGTAAAGACCTCTATCCCTTTCCTGGCAAGGATTATGGAAACTCCTGCCTTCCAATCGGGTAAATACAACACCCATTTTATTGAAGACAACAAAGATTTTCTTTTTGCGAGTCACGATTGTGACGGACTTTGTGAGGATATGGTGCTGATAGCCGCCTATCTGGAGCATTCAACGAAACTTCAGAAAATTGAAACCAATGGCCGGGAACAAAAGCCGGCCAGTCGCTGGAGAGATACCCAGCGCCATGCCTATATATAAACACCGCAGATTATGGCTTTAGAAATCAATATTGACGGGCGCACAGCCGGGGTTACTGAATTAAAAAGGGATGGGAACATGCTTACCATTCAGGTGGATGATGAGATTTATGAAGTGGATGCGCTTAAAGTTGGCGAGGGCATCTATTCACTCCTATATAAAGGGAAATCATACAACATTGAAATGATTGAAAATGCCTCTCCCCGGCATTATACTGTGAATTCCCGCTTCAACACCTATGAACTCGAAGTGATTGATGCGCAATCGCGCTACCGGGCCAGCAGGTCAAGAGGTACCACAATTGACGCAGGCAACACCATCATCTCACCCATGCCTGGCAAGGTGGTGAAGATTCCTGTGAAGGTGGGAGAATCCGTGGAAGCCGGTCAAACCCTTATCATCGTGTCGGCCATGAAGATGGAAAGTGAATTCAAAGCCAGAAAAGCAGGCGTGGTTAAGTCCATTCATGCAAAGGAAGGTGATACCATTGACGCAAATAAGGTGCTGGTGGTGGTTGAAGAGGGACAAGGAGACGATGAATGAGAAAAGAAGACAAGGGGACTGAGAAGACAAGGGGACGGGGAGACAAGGGGAGGAGAATTTCTAATTTCTAAATTTTGAGCCCCCTCCGAAAAGTCCATCTTAAAACTCCAAGTTTTAATCCCGGTCAAATATTAGGTGGTTATCAACAACTTGCTTAGAGTTATAAACAATTGAATGTCAATAACTTAATTTGGTTTTTTTTAATAAAAATGTTATCTTTGCGTTGAATTACAAAGCGATAATCCATGTTTAGAAAATCAGAGAAAAACCCACAGCTTGACGCTTTCATGAATGTGCCAAATTATCTTGACAGCAAAGCATCTAAAGTGTACAGCGACCAAAAACACTGGCATAACCAGTTTCGTGAGCAAGTAGTAGTGAAAATTAATGAGGGTGAATTTGGGATTCTGTATAGCGAAACAATGGGAGCACCCAATTCACCTATACGCATCCTGGCCGGAATGATGATCCTCAAGGAAGCCTTTGGTTGGAGCGATTCACAACTATTTGAGCAATGCCAGTTCAACCTGTTGATTCGTAGCGCATTGGGGCTGACAAATATGAACGACACAATACCGGTACAGTCAACTTATTACTTGTTTCGTCAAAAAATTCACCAACATCAGATGCAAACCGGAGAAGACCTTTTTGAGAAAATCTTTAAAGAAATCACAAATCTTCAGGTAAAAGAATTCAATGTAAATGGCCGCGAGATTCGCATGGACAGTAAGCTGTTTGGAAGCAATATAGCCACATACAGCCGTTATGAGATCATCATTGAAACCCTGAAACTCTTTTGTAAATCAGAAAACCAAATCAGCAAAAGGCTCTCGTCAACAGAGAAAAATCAATTAGAACAGATATTAAAAGAAGACCCTCAAAAAACCATCTATCATAGCACAAGAGAGGAAATTAATGACGGTTTACAATCCATTGGAATATTGATTTATAAGTTGTTGAAATATTCAAAAGGCACTCATTCAGAGGCGTTTGAGTTGCTTAATCGGGTGTTTGACGAACAATATAAAATATCATCACAGGGGCAAAAAGTCACCCTTAGGCCAAAACAAGAAATCAGCTCATCAAGCGTACAATCGCCCCACGACCCGGATTGTACCTATCGTAACAAAGGCGGTCAAAAAGTAAAAGGATATAGTGCCAATCTTACAGAAACATGTTCAGACGAAGGCCTTAACCTGATTACCAGCGTAATGGTAGAATCGGCCAACACCTCAGATACTACATTTGTAGAAAAAGCCATTGAGGATACTAAAGAAGTTGCCGGTCAGCCAGTGAAAGTGGCATACATGGATGGTGGCTATCAAACACCAGATAATGAAACATTTAGCCAGGATATAGACCTGGTTTATACTGGTATACAAGGAGCTGCTTCCAGATTTGATTTAGAACCAAAGCTTGATGGATTATGGGTTACCGATACCCAAACAGGCGAAAAGTTTTTGTCCAGGAAGGTCAAGAAACAAAAAAACAGTACGGAAGACAGATATCAAATCAAAACCGCTGAAGGGAAATATCGCTATTTTGGCGCAATAGAAATAAGGGCTTCTGAGCTACGACGGCAGATCAAACAACGACCAAAAGCACAAGCACAAAAGCGAAATAATGTTGAAGCAACAATATATCACTTTGGGTGCGAGCTGAAAAAACAAAAAACAAAATACAGGGGGCTAATCAAGCAAAAAATATGGTCTTTCTGTAGATGCCTGTGGATCAATCTTGTACGGATTGTCAAATATTCCGTTGATCTAGATCGAAAAACCAATACAAAAGCTAAAAACCAAACTCTTTTGGGCTTTTTCGACCTGACATCCACCATACTGAATCATTTGGCACAAAAACTACTCAACTTACTCAACTTGCCCAAACGAATTTTAAACCACTTTACTATTATAGCACGCCTGCGTTATTGTGGTGCGGCGCGAAAATGGTAGTTATCGGAGGGGGCTCAATTTTCAAATCCTCAAATCTGCAAATCCTCAAATTTTACCCTGAGCAGCTTGTCCCGCCGTTTTGGCGGGAAAGTCGATGGGCCTCAAATCTTCAAATCTTCAAATCTGAAATCTGAAATCAAAAATATGTCAAATCTGGATGAAATTTACCGTGAACTTGAAGAACGCAACCGCCAGGCCGAATTGGGCGGCGGACAGGAGCGTATTGACAAACTGCACCGCACCGGACGCAAAACCGCCCGCGAACGCATTGAAATGCTGCTCGATCCCGGCACTTTTGTAGAATTTGATCGCTTTGTGGTACATCGTGCCCGTGACTTTGAAATGGAGAAAAATCTAATTTCCGGCGATGGCGTGGTAAGTGGACATGGCAAGATTGATGGACGCCTGGTGTATGTTTTTGCTCAGGATTTTACCGTTTTCGGTGGAACGCTCAGCCGTGCAAATGCCGATAAGGTAATCAAAATCATGGATTTGGCACTAAAAATGGGCGCTCCCGTCATTGGACTGAACGATTCAGGCGGAGCACGCATTCAGGAAGGCGTAGAAAGCCTTGGCGGCTATGCTGACATCTTCTATAGAAACGTAATAAGCAGTGGCGTTATTCCGCAGATTTCAGCCATTTTGGGTGCCTGTGCCGGGGGCGCCGTGTATAGTCCGGCCATTACAGACTTTATTTTGATGACCAAAGATACCAGCTACATGTTTGTAACCGGACCGGATGTCATCAAAACCGTTACCCACGAAGAGGTAACCAAAGAAGAACTTGGCGGCGCCATGACGCACAATGCCAAAAGTGGTGTTGCCCACCTGATTGCCGACGACGATGAGCAGGCCATGATGATGATTCGCGAACTGATGAGTTTCCTGCCCTCCAACAATATGGAGGAGCCGCCCCGCATTAAGTCAACCGACGACCCCAACCGCGAGGACGATAAACTTCAGGAAATCGTGCCCGTTGTTCCCAACAAGCCCTACGATATGAAGGAAATCATCGAGAGCGTGGTGGACGACGGCAACTTTATGGAAACCATGCCTCACTATGCCGGAAATATTCTTACCGGATTCGGACGGTTTGATGGCAGATCTGTGGGCATTGTGGCCAATCAGCCGGCATTCCTGGCCGGGGTTTTGGATATCAACAGCTCCATAAAAGCAGCCCGTTTTGTGCGCTTTTGCGATGCCTTTAATATCCCTATTGTCACTTTCGTGGATGTACCGGGCTTCCTGCCGGGAACTTCGCAAGAATTTGGCGGCATCATCAAGCATGGGGCTAAGTTGCTTTACGCTTATGCGGAAGCTACAGTTGCGAAAGTCACCATTATCACCCGCAAAGCATACGGTGGAGCCTATGATGTGATGTCGAGCAAGCACATTGGTGCCGATGTAAATTACGCCTGGCCCACTGCAGAAATTGCCGTGATGGGTGCAGAAGGTGCTGTAAACATTATCTTCCGCGATAAACTCACCGATGAAGACAAGGCAAAAGCCGTTCAGGATTACCGCGACGTGTTTGCCAGCCCCTATAAAGCTGCCGAACTGGGTTACATTGATGAAATTATCTACCCAAAACACACCCGCCGCAAAATAATACAGGCGCTGGAAATGTGCAACAACAAAAGGAAAAACAATCCACCAAGGAAGCATGGGAATATACCGTTGTAGATTGCGAATTTCAGATTTTAGATTGCGGATTGCGGATTGCAGTCCCGATTCCGATTCGGGAAACGATGCAATATTGCAAGAAAAGTAATGTTGATGCAAGAGAAGAGGAATTCCTACTCCACCACAATCTCATCCACAAATATCCAGGCCGGTTGGCCAGCTCCCCGGTGCCAGTCGGGACAGGTTTTATGACTTAGGGCAGTGATTTTTAGATAGCGGGCAGTGGTTTGAGAAAACTCAAAACTAAAATGTACCGGCTTCTGCCCAAAGTTGCGGACGGGTTCGGGAATTTTTTCATTGTAAACCTCGCAGAAGGCCTTGCCATCGTCTGAAGCCTCGATCTTTACTTCCAGCGGGAGGAAAATCCAGGAAACAAGATCCAAAAAGAAGTTGGCTTCCACTTTAATGACCTGCTCCGACTTTTCAAAATCAACCAGGAGTACCATATCATTCCCCTTGTATCCAAGCCAGTTCAGGCGAAAGTGCTGTCCGCCAAAAAGTCCATCGGTAAGCATTTTCTCCCCACCATAAGATGGATCATAAGGCGTAAGGGAAGTGAGGGTTTTGCCCATCGCTTTATTGGGCTTTATGGCCATAGAAGCAATATTTAATGCCTGTTCACGGTATTGTTCGGGCGAATAATTATTCTCGTCAATGCTTTTTATGCCGGTGGCTAAGCAGTTTTCAACAAAACGGTCAAGATGAGCAACCATTTCGGGATTTATCTCTCTTCGACCCTCATTTGAGACGTAGAAGGAAAGTTGCGGATCGTTCAGATTCAGCGCCACATCCACGTAAGCAAAATCCACGCTGCTGCGCTGTCGCAACACCCTTTTCAAACGGACAACATCACCGGTCACCAGCGCCTCGGCTTCATCCATCATGGTTTTGTATTGCTTAAGAAGTTCAGGTTTAAGGAACCAATCTGCGTACAAAACCGGATATCCGTAAATATCCAGATCGCGCATCGGAGCCTGTTTCTCCATTTCTAATTGAATCCGGTTGAAATAGTTAAGCATTACCGGTGCGGCTGCTCCGTAATACGCATCGAAAAACCGTTGCCGGTAAGCATGCTCCTCCAGATTTACATCCCACAACAGCCGCGAAATAAGAGATTGCTTATAAGGACTAAAATCTGACCATGAATTGCCACTGCCCTGCTGAAACATCATGGGTATGCCGTGCTTGTGAAACAGTTGAATGTTTGGCTGCAATACACTAAAATTGGGGAAAGGGCAAGTAAAGGTTTTGAACTGCACCACGTAATCCCACATAATAATATTGTGCGTAAGCGATGACCAATCCTGCAAATCTTTCACAAAATCGGTGGAGCGCGGATCCGTTGCAAGTGGCTGACTGCGGTTGCATTCAATGGAACAAAACATGATGTTCACATTGCTGTCGGGAACAATGGCCGATGGCGCCGAGCGGGTAAACTGATATGCCAGGGTGGAGATTTGTTTATCCGGAAAGTGCCTCGCAATTTGATCGGCCATATCCACATATGCCCCTGAAATACTGCCAAACTCATCATAAAGCGCCTGACAATGTTCACATTCGCAATAATTGATACAGTCGTTCTGCGACACCGACCAATACTTGTACTCCGGCTTTTTGGTCATTTCTCTTCCCAGATTTTCGGTAAGGAGCTGAATAAGTTCAGGATTGCTCAGGCACAACTGACCATCACGGATGCGCTTTCCGTTTACCAGCGAAAAATAATCAGGATGCTGTTCAAAATACTCATCCGGTGGCACCAACTTATGAAAAGTATGCACAAACAACCCCCAATCGTCCATGGGCTGGATGCGGTTGGGAAGATAGTATTCGGGTTTGTTTTTGTCGGGGAAATGCGGATGTCGGAAAGCAAAATCGGGTTGAGTGAAAAGATTCATCTCCGGCAGGGAAAGTCCGGTATTTTCAGGAATAAACGTCTCCCCATTCCCAAACCAGAAACAGCCGGCATAATCCTGAAGCAGGGCATACACGGCATATACATCACCGATGGGATTTTTTCCGGCAAGATAAAAGTTACCGCTTTCGCTGAAGATACAATAGCCATCGCTGTTTAACTTCTGTAAATGTTGAAGTTGTGGCTTATCTTTCAACCACTCCTTGCCAATAAACAATGATTTCCTCTTTTCAACCGGCAAGTTCACCATTTGCATTTGCGATCCGGTTACAATTGAAAGAATCTTCTGCAATTCAGCGGCGGCCTTCAGGGTATTGGTATCGGCTTTGGGGCTGACTACTATACTATATTCAGATGAAGAAATGGGATAGACCTGCTGTTGTGCCTGTGCTAAAACGGCAGTAACCGCCAGGAAGAGTATGAAGAGGAGTTTTTTCATGGTTTTTATTTCCGAATTTACACTTCAAAGTTAGCTAAAAATCGGGGACAGTAAACAAGGACATGGCGGTTTTCTGTTGGGGTTTACACTGTTAAAATAATCGGCAACCAGCTTGTTGGACTAAGTAAATTTGTAAAGCATTGAACTGAGAATGGCGGAGTTCGGTCTTTTTAAAAGTCCTTATATCCCTGTCCTGTTTTGCAATATTCCAATACCCTGCAATCGGGACAATTGCCCCCGCAAAAGTCCATATGAACTTCACCTATGCCCATATAGCAGTTTTCCCTGCCCAAAGCATCACGCAACAATTCGTAACGCACCTTCAAAGGCACATCTTCAGGCGGCGAAGGTATAAAATGCCAGGTAATTAACATTTTCTCTAACTCATCATGAATTAACTTAACCTGGGCATCGCTAAGTTGCCCAGGCGATGGCAGTGCCTCTTTCGGAATACCGACAATGTCACCAAGAAGTTTATAAGAAGATCGCTCTGTAAAGACTTCACAACTATTAATTTCGTCCATTGGCTCATCGTGTATAGCATTCATTTGCGACAGCCAATCCTTTGCAGAAGGAACTTTAAGGGCTGAAAGCCTCATATCTTCAATCAGTTGGTTGATGTACTTTTCCATTTCTTTGGGATGTAATTGTGTACATACAAATTTAAAGAATTATTGGATATCTGCCATATTTCATTAGCCCAATTTTCCACGGACTTGATTCGGACTTAACCCTGA